>ERZ1292630.2918-Hain-H41-02um-R3-2918-length-15430-cov-5_pt1 | contig 15430 bp, 14 predicted proteins | sample MGYA00564408_ERZ1292630 | MGnify/ENA primary metagenome ERZ1292630 (study PRJEB36523, sample SAMEA6512641) | groundwater metagenome | collected 2019-01-08 | study: AquaDiva: Metagenomics assemblies of 32 groundwater samples | reverse complement strand
CACGTGCCTTGTTGCACGCGCACGGTGTGATCCGCGCCGCCGATGCGGATCTGGCCGCCGACCACTTGTTGGAAATGACATTTCAGACAAAGGCTCGAATCGCGGGCGGTGAGCATCTTGGCGTTCACCGTGCCGTGCGCGCCGTGACACGAGGTGCAGCCTTCATGCATCGCTTCGTGCTCGAACACATACGGTCCGCGTTGCGTGGCGTGACATTTCAGACAACTCTCGTCCTGCGATTTCAACGCCGTGCTGCCGCCCATGCGCGCCGAGCCCTTGTGCGGCGAATGGCATTCGATGCAAGTCATCCGGCCCTCCGGCACGGGATGATGACTCGGCAGATTGAACTGGCCGCGCACTTCGGCGTGACAGGAATAGCAAACCGTATCCACGCCGCGGGCGTTGGGTGTGGTGGGGTTTGCGCCGAAGTTGTTCGCCATCGGGCGACCGGGCGCGAAGCTGTAGGGCGGTTTGGTTTCGCCGCCGGAATCCGAGTGGATGCTGCTCGGGCCGTGGCACGACTCGCAACCGGCGTTCAACACGTTCGGGCCGCCCATCGTCAGCACGGCGTGATCGGCAGTCTGGAAGGATTTGTAAATCTCCTCGTGGCATTGTTCGCATTCTTTCGAGCCGATGTATTTCGCGCCCGGGACATTCGGCAACATCACGCTGACGCGGTTGGTAGTGCGACAGGAGATCGCGGCGAACGCGAGGAACACTGTCGCCGCAAGCAGAAGCGCACCCGCCCGTTGTAGCCGCCGACGTGAGGAGGCGGATTTTGGTGCGACGGGAGCGTTCCGCCTCGTTACCTCGGCGGCTACAGTCGTGGGTTTGTGGAAATTCATTTAGCCAACTCCTCTTGCACCCAGGTTTGCGCGGCGTCGAGCAAGGCCAGGGCATGTAGCGCGTTGTGTGTGCCGTGACTGCCGTCGTTGTTGACGATGTAGAGATTGAACCGGGCGCGCTTGATGTTGTCGGGAATCAACGCCTGTTGCGAACTGCTTGGGCCGGCGGTGCCCGTGGAGAGTTCACCCGGCACCGTGTATTCCCAAGCCAGCGCGCCAAACTGAGTCGGCAATGGGGCGGGGGCTTTGGTTGTCGCCCAGAGATTGAGGTCCGTCTTCAGTTGTTGCATGCGGCTCGAAATCACCAGCGCGGTGAAATCTTGGAGCAACTCGGGGAAAGTGTGGCATTCCGTGCAGGAGTCATATGACTCCACCTTGAACGAGTGACCGGTCATACCGGGATGCGCTTCATCGGTGAATGCCCGCGTTGGCATGTGGCAACCGACGCATTGTTTCTCAATCAGCGTACCGTGCGCGGCGCGGATCGGGGAGGTGCCGGCGGGCAATTCGCCGATTGTGCCGAGCATCATGTTGTATTGCGGCGAATGATGCGGCGGACGTCCGCTGCTGCTCCACGTGGCGCCGCGATGGTTGTGGCACTGGGCGCAGACATTGATCTGGACGTTGTATTTATTGGTGAAATTGTCGCTCGTGCTCAGGAAGAAATCATTGGTGGATGCGACGGCGTAGCGCAGTTGGTTGGTGGAAACCACGCGGGACAACACGTTCGTCCATACGTGGGTCTGATGCGGGTCATGGCAAACCACGCAGGTGATGCCGACGTTGGCGTCGTTGGTCACGGCGACGGCGGGATTCAATCCCGCCACCAGCGCGAGTCGCGCTGAACCCGAATGGCACCGGCCGCACGAACTGATGCGTCCGGCCGGATTCATGTCTTCAGTCACAGCGGAGTGCCCACTGGATTTCCATTCTTCGAACGTCGGGTGATGCGAGCCGTTGTGACAACCGCCGCAGACTTGCGCGGCGAGTTCAATGCGCGGGCGCTTGGTGAGATCCATTTCGTTCGCGGCATGCGCGGCGGCCGGACCGTGGCAACTCTCGCATTGCGCGTTGGCAAGATGCGGCGTGGTGATCTCGGTTTTGAAACCGGTCGGCAAACCAAAGCCCACGGTGTGGCAGGGCAGACAGGAGGCGTTATTCTCCTGATGGGCGTTCTTCAGCGTTTGCAACGCATGAGCATGGCGCGTGTTCGATTCCAGGTTGTAGATGCCTTCGTGACACTCGGCGCAGGCTTGCGCGCCAGCGAATTGTCCGGACGGGCCGAGCACTTTGAAGAATGCATTGCCGGAGATGTTCGTGAGCGTGAGATTGCGATTCAAGTTTGGTGAACCGGTCGGTTGCCAGGTCGGGTTCGCGAGCGATTGCGCCACATAAAGTTGGTAGTAACCCGCCGGGCCGTCCCACGTGACGTTGACGCCGTTGGTGGTTTTGGTGATGCCGTTCATCACCGCGCGACCGGGAAAGCCGCCGGGTTGGGTGACGTTCAGGTGCGGAACTTCTTGCGCGAGGGCGGTGGTCGCGAGTCCGACGCCCAACGCCAGAGCCAGCCAGAGTTGATGTGCGCCCTTTTGCATTGAATTCATCTTAAACTGCTCATTTTGTGAAGCTCTCCCGATATTGCCGATGACGTGGCCTTTATTGTCATTACCCGCACAGCGGACCTGCTGGGGCGGCTGGCAGGAATCGCAATAAACGCAGCGTTAAATCCAACGGACGCGCAGACGGAACTAACTCTCAGGGTTAATGATTCTTGTGCTATGAAGAATCAAACTGACCGGAAGTTCGCGGTGCCCAGTGGTGACGGATTACGTCGGGCGGCGGTCAATTTTTGGTTGGTCTTGATTGTGGCGTTCCTCCTGACGGCAACGGGAAGCTGGCTTTATTGGCGGCAAACCCGGCAGCAGCCGGTCGAAGTGGCTGAGCCCGTTGCGCCAAGCGTGGTGTTATCGGAGTCCACGGCGAAAATTCTCGCCGGGCTGGAGACGCCGGTTGACTTGCGCTTATTTGCTCCCGCTGATGTCAGTGCGTTGCCGGAGGAGCTGGTGGCATACCTCAATCGGGTGGAAATGTTGCTGACAGAGTATGAGCGGGTCGCAGCGGGAAAAGTGCGCGTACTCAAGAATGATCCGCAAACGGATGCCGCCGCCAAGATCGCTGCCGGGGCGGCGGGCGTGGTGCCGTTTGCGAGCGCGAACGGCGAGATCGTTTATCTCGGACTGACGGTCGGTGCTGGCCCGCGGATTGAATCCATCGCTCCGCTCGCGCCGGAGTGGGAGGCGGCGCTGGAATCGGATGTGAGTCGCGCCATCACCCGGGTTAAGGCAAAACAAATCACGCGCTCGGTGCCAGCAGCGAACCAGTCGCCCGCAGCGCCGACACCAATTGACCCGGCGATTAGCGAAGAATTGTTGCGCACGTTTCCCGATCTGGCGGCGCAGCCTTTTGATGCGGTCGCCAAAGTCATGCGCGAGCGCACGCTGGAAGAGTTCAAAGTTGTGGCGGCGGAAACGCAGGCGAAAGTGGCCGAGGCCCAAAAATCATTAGCCGCAGCTCAGGCCAAGAAAAGCGAAGCTGCCGTGTTGGCGGCGCAGCAGGATCTGCAACGCGTGCAGGCGGAGCAGACCAGTAAACTTAATGGCATCACGGCACAGTTGCAGGAGCGCATCGCCGTTTTGCAACAACTCCAGGCGGCGCCGATCCTAGCGGCGCCCAACCAATAGGGATTGGTTGTGGGCAAACCCGCTTGCCCAAAAGCCACCGCAAAGGATGGTCGGCTTTTGACAACCAGCGGAGAGATTCCTCGCCCCACTTCTCTAAAGTAAAGACACGCAAGTCTAACGTCCGACACCAACAACTCGAAAACCTGATTATGAAAACTTTGACCGCCATCAAACGAGCCGCGCTCGGTTTGGGAATCAGCGCCGTGATTTCCGCCGGCCTGATCACCGGGGCGCACGCCGCTGCGCTGCAAGCCCAGTTACAAATCCGCCCCCTCACGCCGCAGGAGGTCAAGGATTACAGCCTGACCGGAATCCAGACCGCGAGTGGTTTGAGCACGGTCGCCTTGGGGCAACCCGCTTACTTCGATGCGTTGATCAACTCCGCGGTCACCAACGGCGATGTCGTAAGCGTGACATGGTCGCTGACGAATGCGCCGGTGGGCTCGGTCGCCGTCATCACCAACAGCCCGCTCGGCACGAATGTTCCGCCCTATCGCATGGTGGAACGTACCAGCACCAAGGTGGCCGGGCGCGCACAGCTCCGGCCGGATGTTGCGGGTCAATATACGATCAAGGTGGCGATCGTGACCTTGGGCAGCGGCAGCACCAATCTTTCCCGGACCATCACGGCGGGAACTTATCTGGGCGCGGCGACCTGCGCGTTGTGTCATAGCGGCGGATTGATCGCTTCCAACACCTACACGCCGTGGTCGCTCACGGCACATGCGACGGCGTTCAGCCACGCGATTGATGGATTGAACACTGATCACTTCAGCCAGAACTGCATCAAGTGTCACGCGGTCGGATTCGACGCGAATACTAATGCGGCCAACGGCGGCTTCGATGATATCGCGACTCAGACCGGCTGGGTGTTTCCGACGACGTTCACGAACGGCAATTTTGCCGCGATGCCGGCGGCGCTCCGCGCGGTGGCGAATGTGCAATGCGAAAACTGCCATGGCCCCGGCAGCCAGCATGCCTACTCCTTGGGCAACCCCAGTTTGATCACCGTGACGACGGCATCGGGTGATTGCGCGCAATGCCATGACAGCTTGAGTCATCATTACAAGACGACCGAGTGGAATAATTCCCGCCACGCGATGGCCACCAAGACTCCGTCCGGCCCGACGCGTATCAACTGCGTCCGTTGCCACACGGCTGATGGTTTTGCGCAGTTCATTGATCATGCCGCCACCGGCAGTACGAACACTTACGTGACCAATACGGTTTATGAACCTATAACCTGCGCGGCGTGTCATGATCCGCATGACGCGACTAATCCGCATCAATTGCGCTCGGTCAATGAGTTTACCCTGCCGGAAGGCACGACAATCACCAACGCCGGTTTCGGCGCGCTCTGTATGCAGTGCCATCACTCGCGCAATGGTTCCGCCTCGAACAACATCGCCAACTACAAGCTCGGGCTGCCGACGTGGGCGGGTGGTTCCAGCTTCGGCGTGCATGACAGCACGGCGGGCGACATGGTGGAGGGCGTCAACGGTTTCACCTATGGCAAGCTCATCCCCAGCAGCACGCATAGCCATGTGGTCAAAGACGTCTGCGTTGGTTGCCACATGCAACCGGTGGCGTCGGGCGAGCCCGGATTCACCAAAGTGGGCGGGCACACGTTCAGCATGACTTACTCGGTCATCACCAATGGCGTCACCAACGTCGTGGATAAAGTGAATGTCTGCGTGAGTTGTCACGGCCCGATGGAAGGCTTCAACTTCGCGCGGAAGGATTATGACGGCGACGGCAACATCCAAGGCGTGCAAACCGAAGTGCAGAGCTTGTTGACTCAGTTGTCGCGCTTGCTGCCGAACTCGACCTACAAGGCCAACAGCAATGACTACGTGGCCGACGGGATCGCCAAGACGAGCATCTCGGTCAAGACCAACTGGCCCGTCAAGTTCCTGCAAGCCGCGTGGAACTGGCAGTTCGTCAACGTGGAAGGTAGTCATGGCGTTCATAACGCCTCTTATGCCGTCGGTTTGCTGAAGGCGTCCATCGCCGATCTGACGGATGACGCGGATAACGACGGGGTTTCCGACAAGTGGGAAATCACCAACTTCGGCGCCATCACGAGCTACAACGGCAATGCCGATCCCGATGGCGATGGCGTGAAGAACTCGCTCGAAGTTTCCGCCGGCACGAACCCGCTCGTTGCCGACAGCGATGGCGACGGCGTGAATGACTTGGCCGAAATGAAGGCGGGCAGCGATCCGTTGAACAATCTGGATCTGCCGGGCTTCGTGGTGAAGATCTACACGGCGGCGGAGATCGAGTTCGCCTCCGAGATCGGCAAGAAGTATCAGGTGCAGACCGTCTCGGACATCACCAGCACTTGGGTGAACATCGGCTCCGTCACCAACGGCACCGGCAACAACATCTCGATGGTCAACTCGACCCGCGCGGGTAACGGACAAGGTTACTTCCGCGTGGTGCAAGTGCCCTGATCGGTTTGGACTGGTTTGATGGTAAAACAGGCAACACCACAGACGATAGGGTAACACGGTAACCAGTCCATGCCCCTCCTGGCTTCCGCCGGGAGGGGCTTTCGTTTCGCCACACATGCACATGTGCCGGTTCTCGTGTGCATGCGGTTGTGAATTGCTTGAAGTGCGGGCACGCCTCCACTAGAAAACACATCGCCGTGAGCAACCAAAGTTTTGATTCCCTTGTCGTACCTCGATGTGCCCCTGTTCTTGATCCCCAATTCCGTCCTGCTGCGCTCGCGATCCGTGCGTTTCGCGCCGCCGCCCGGCAAGCGGGCCAACCGCAAATCGTCCGCCTCGCCCTCGAACAAGCCGATGGCTCGGTGCATCACTTCACCACGGAAGTTTTTTCTGAAGCCGCCAACCAATCGGAGGCCAATCACCGGCATCTCGAACGTATCCTGAAATTTTTGCTCTGGTCACGCGGCGGCTGGCGCTTGCACTTCGACGGCCCGGCGCATCTCGCGGCCCGGCTCGCGGCGCATTATCGCGATGACGCCACCGGCAAGTTTGATTCTGAGATCGTCGGCGAACGCATGTTCGATCATCCGATTGAGATCATCTGCAATCGCGATGTGCCACCGGAACGCGCCTCAACGCAGCCGCTGGGTCGGCATCTCGAAGGTTGTCGCATTGGCTTCGATCTGGGCGGCAGCGATCGCAAGGCCGCCGCCGTCATTGATGGCAAAGTCGTCTTCAGCGAGGAGACGGAGTGGAATCCCTATTTCCAGGCCGACCCGCAATATCACTTCGACGGCATCATGGATTCGCTGAAGAAAGCCGCCGCGCATCTGCCGCGCGTGGATGCCATCGGGGGCAGCGCGGCGGGCGTTTACGTGAACAATCGCGTCAAGGTCGCCTCGCTCTTTCGCGGGGTGCCGGCGGATGTTTTTCAGCGCCGCGTGAAGGACATGTTCCTCGACATCCAGAAAGAATGGAACGTACCGCTCGAAGTTGTGAACGACGGCGAAGTCACCGCGCTCGCGGCTTCGATGTCGCTCGGGGTAAATTCCGTGCTGGGTATTTCGCTCGGCACGAGCACGGCCGGTGGTTGGGTCAATGCCGATGGCAACATCACGACGTGGCTCAACGAACTTGCGTTCGTGCCGGTGGATTATCATCCCTATGCCCCGCGCGATGAATGGTCCGGAGACTACGGCTGCGGTGTGCAGTATTTCTCGCAGCAATGCGTCGGGCGCCTGCTTGCTCCGGCGGGGATTGAAGCGCCTAAAGACATGCCGTTCCCGGAAAAACTCAAGCTGGTGCAGGCGCTAATGAAACAGGGCGACGCGCGGGCGCGGAAGATTTATCAGACCATCGGCGTCTATCTCGGCTACGGCATCGCGCACTTCGCGAGCTTCTATGATTTGCGCCATGTGTTGATTCTGGGTCGCGTTACTTCCGGTGAAGGCGGAGACATGATTCTCGCGGGTGCGCAGGAAGTTTTGAAAGTGGAGTTCCCCGAACTCGCGGCGCAGATCGCGTTTCATATCCCTGACGAAAAAGACAAGCGTCACGGGCAGGCGATTGCTGCTGCAAGTCTGCCGGATATCAGATAAGAACATCTCCGATGAATCCTTACACCAAGTTCGTCGCAGACGCCGCGCGGCTCGCCGCCGTGGCGAAGAAGTTTCCCCTTGGCGGATTTCCTCCCGCGCCCCGCTCGACTCTGGCGGCCGACGCCCCGCGTGTTCTATTTTTCGCCCCGCATCCCGACGATGAGACCATCGTCGGCGGGTTGGCGTTGCGCTTGTTGCGGGAGGCGAAGATGAACGTCATCAACGTCGCCGTCACGCAGGGCAGCAAGAAAGAGCGGCAAGCCGAACGCCTCGTCGAATTGCAGAACGCGTGCGCCTATCTCGGCTTCGGCGTGCAAACCACCGCGCCTAACGGTCTTGAACGCGTCACGGCCAAGACGCGGACCAGCGACCCGCAATATTGGGGCAACATGGTGCAAGTGATCGCGGAGATCCTCATCAAACATCAGCCGCGCGTGATCTTGTTTCCGCACGAGCGCGACTGGAACGGCACGCACATCGGCGTGCATCATCTGGTGATGGACGCGCTGCACACCATGTTGCCCGGCTTCGAGTGTTTTGTGATTGAGACGGAATTCTGGGGCGCGATGGATGACCCAAACCTCGCCGTGGAGTTCAGCGAAACCGACCTAGCCGATTTGATCACTGCAACCACGTTTCACGTCGGCGAAGTGAAACGGAATCCCTATCACCTCTCGCTGCCCGCGTGGATGATGGACAACGTCCGCCGCGGCGCGGAACTCGTCGGCGGGCAGGGCGGCGCCGCGCCGGAATTTCAATTCGCCGCGCTCTACCGCATGCGTAAGTGGTCACACGGAACGTTGACCGCAGTATTCTCCGGCGGAAAGTTCTTGTCCAAAACCGAAAACCCCGCTTCGCTCTTCTCGTGAACGAAAAATACATGCGCGAGGCAATCCGGCTCTCGCTGACCAAGATGCGCGGCAACCACGGCGGGCCGTTTGGCGCGGTCGTGGTGCGTAATGGAAAGATCGTCGGTCGCGGCTGGAATCAAGTCACCTCCACCAACGATCCCACGGCGCACGCCGAGATGGTCGCCATCCGCGACGCCTGCAAACGCCTCAAGACCTTCCAGCTCGACGATTGCGAACTCTACACCAGTTGCGAGCCGTGCCCGATGTGTCTCGCCGCGATCTACTGGGCGCGTTTCACCAAAGTCTATTACGGCAACACCCGCAAAGACGCGCAGCGGATTGATTTCGACGACGACCTGATCTACGAGGAAGTGGCCACGCCGATCGCGAAGCGGAAGATTCCGATGAAACAATTACTCCGCCCGGAAGCGCTCGTCGCCTTCGCTGCGTGGGCCAAGAAGCTGGATCGCGTGCGGTATTGAAGTGGAGCGCGGAGCATTGCTCCGCGAGTTTCGGTAGCAGTACAGGCGGAGCAATGCTCCGCGCTCCGGGAGTTTAGACTTTAGCCTCAAGACTCCAGACCTTAGACTTTCTCCTGTGCCTGCCATCGAAGTCAACGGCCTGACCAAAACCTTTCGCACCTACAAGAAGCAACCCGGCTTCAAAGGCGCGCTCCGTGGCTTGTTCAAACGCGAATACGAAGCCGTCGCCGCCGTCTGCGATGTCAGCTTCAAGGTTGAACCCGGTGAACTCGTCGGCTTCCTCGGCCCGAATGGCGCGGGCAAAACCACCACGCTCAAAATGCTCGCGGGTTTGCTTTATCCGAGCAGTGGCGACGCGCGTGTGCTTGGCCATGTCCCGTGGGAACGCGCCGATGCCTATCGCCGCCAGTTCGCGCTCGTGCTCGGGGGGAAGAACCAACTCTGGTGGGATCTGCCCGCGCGCGAATCGCTGGAGTTGAACGCGAAGATCTACGGCATTCCGCAGGACCGTTTCGAGCGCACCGTGGCCGAGATGACCGAGATGCTCAACGTCCGCGACAAACTCAACATCAGCGTGCGGGAACTCTCCCTTGGCGAACGCATGAAGATGGAGTTGATCGCCTCGCTCCTGCATCAGCCCAAGATCCTCTTCCTCGACGAGCCGACCATCGGGCTGGACGTGGTTTCGCAGAAGGTTGTGCGCGAATTTCTCAAGCATCACAACGCGAAGCAAAAGACCACCATCCTGCTCACCAGCCATTACATGGCGGACATCCAGGCGCTGTGCGAACGCGTCATCATCATTGATCACGGCAAAATTTCCTTCGACGGCAAACTCAGCGACGTCGTGGACCGCTTTGCCGACTTCAAACTCATCAGTATTGAGTGCGACGGCGCGGACGCCTGCACCAAGGAGAGCCTGGCCAAATACGGTGAACTCGTGGAACACACGCCCGGCAGCATCAAGCTCAAGGTCAAACGCGACCGCGTCATCCCCGTCTGCAAAGCGTTGCTGGACGAACTCCCCGTGCGCGACATTGACATCGAAGAAGTCCCCATCGAAGACGTCATCCGGCAGATGTTCGCGCGATGAAATAAACGGCGGTAACGGTAGCTCGTGTAAAGCCGCTGTATTACTTGAGGAAAATCTGCGTCAGCGTTTTCGGAAGCAAGCTGCTGCTATGATATAACCGCACAGCAGTGCCATACTGCTGGGTTCCGGCACACCCGTGATTGTCCAGAGGGTTGGTTGGTGGAGGCCATTACGCTGGGCTTCGCCAACAACTTTGATTGTTGAACCATCCGTCCAAACGCCATATGCGATTGAATCAACGAAGTCCGATCCCAAAGCAGTGTGTAAATCAATAAACGACTCAGCTGTGCCAAACCAAAGTCCAGCATGGACGCGATCGGGAAGACCGCCCCCTGCTGCTAAAAAAGCAAGTCCTACCTGTGCATCTCCACTCATGCCGTAAATTCTTGAGGAAATTGCAACAGCAGGATTTAAGTCTACGAATGATTCAGCTGTGCCTGACCAAAGAGCGGCATGCAATCCGATGCCAGAACCAAAATATACCTCACCTCCTTGGCGGTCGCCGCTGATAGCACTGGCTTTAGAGGTCAGCGCACCAGCGGGATGTAGATCTACAAAAGAGGCGGCAGTTCCCGACCAGAGTGCTGCGTGATCAATTCTTAAGGAGCCGTTATTATAATATTGCACCCCATAATATACTTGTCCTGCTTGTGTGGAGCCGCTGGTGGCATAAGCAGCAGAGCTGATCGCTACCGCCGGATGCAAGTCAACAAATGACGCAGCCGTTCCAGACCACCTCCCTGCGCGCCAGACACCATTAAGGTACACTTGACCAACTTGTTGATTGCCACTGGTGGCAAAGGCTTCGGAGACTATAGCTCCAGCGGGGTTTAGGTTTACAAATGATGCTGCAGTGCCATACCAAATACCTGCCCGTGAATTTACCCCATCAAAAGCTGCACTGCCCACTTGCTGGTTTCCACTCACGCCATATGCTACGGAGGATCTTGCTCCGGATGGATTAAGGTCCACGAAAGATGAAGCGGTACCTGACCAAGCCATTGCATGAAGGCCGCCTTGAGATGTATAGCCATAGCCAGCCTGCATGCTGTCACTCGTACCGTAGGGTGTGGCTAGTCTGTATCCCCCAACGGGAGTTAAGTCGGTGTATGAAATGGTTAGTGCATTACCTATAAGCGGTAAATGCAAAGTAATTAAGGCTAAAAGGAGGTTTTTAGGTGCAAGGCGCATGGGCTTTCTGAGTTGCTCAGTTCATTTAAGCCTTACTTGGAAAGAGTCAAGGGCTTTCCCAAGTCTGGAAGCTTTGTAACATCGTAAGTTCGTCAGGTTTTGACTCACCACACCGAACACCTTTGGTTCAAGACACCGGCGTGGTTTGCGCCAGAGTTTTGATTGAAAAGCCGGTTGGATGCGCTACGGTTTTCGCCATGAGCAAGACACTTCAGGTCAAAGTTGCTTCCGAAACTTTGCGCGCCCGGCTGACGGCCAGCGCGAGTGAGAATTTCCGCACGGTGGATCAGGAAGCATTGGCCCGGTTGGAGCGCAGCTTTGAAATCGAGGACGCACTCGCCTCGCGGACGCATCAGAAGTGGGTGGATGAAGCGCTGTCCGGCGAGATGCGTTCCGGGAGCGTGAAGCGGCTCCGGACCATCGCCCGCAAAGCCCGTGCGCTGGCGGCATGAAGCTGGTCTTCAGTTCAGTCTTCGAGGCGGACTTCGCAGAACTCGTCGCCTATTTCCAAGACAACGCCGGAAGCGATCTGTCCGTGCGCTTTGAGAATCAGATTTGTGAGTTGATTGAATTGCTGATGCAACACCCGGAACTCGGGCGGCTGCGGAAGGATTTGAAGCCGGACGGAATCCGCTCCTTCGGCGTGCCTGATTTCCGAAACTATCTTCTGTTCTACCAAATCAAAGGTGAAGACTTGGTGTTGTTGCGACTCCGTTACGGTGGAATGGATTTGCCAGCGCTGCTGACCCGCTGATTTCTATGAAGCATCTGGCAGAACTTTTTCGCATCCCTGTGTCTCGGCGGTTTGCCCCGGATGATTCTCTGGAATCTCTTGAGTTGCGTGGGCGGCATTTGCCGTTGGTGCTCGTTCGCAATCCCCGTGCGCGGCGGTATCTTCTGCGGTTAACCCCAGACGGCGCGGCGCGTGTGACCATTCCGCGCGGTGGTTCGGCGGCGGAAGCGCGGCGGTTTGCGGAGCGAAGCAAAGTCTGGTTGGAGCAAGCCATACAACGGCAGGCGGCGTGGCCCGTCCGCTCGCGGCAGTGGACGGTGGGAACGCCCATCTTGTTTCGTGGGGAAACTGTGGTGATTGAAATGGCGGCTGGCGTGACAGGAAAGGCTGTTCGCTTTGGTTCGGAAATGTCGAAGGTGGCTGAGGGCGCGACGGATTTTCGCCCGGCGATTGAAAAGCATTTGTGGCGACTCGCCGCGCAGGAATTGCCGCCACGCGTCCAAGCTTACGCCGCGCAGCATCAAGTTCGTATCCAGCGCATCTCAGTGCGTAACCAGAAATCCCGTTGGGGGTCGTGCTCGCGGCGCGGGACGATATCCCTGAACTGGCGGCTCATCCAGACGCCGCAGCACGTGCAGGATTACATCATTCTCCATGAGCTGATGCATCTGCGGCAGATGAATCACTCGGCGCGATTCTGGCGCGAAGTCAAAGGCGTTTGCGCCGACTACGAGGTGGCGGAGCGTTGGTTGAAGCAGAACGCTTCGTTGCTCCGATGAGGGTTGTCGCCGCACAAACATGCGGCTTCCGAGGCCAAACCAGCGGTTGCTCAAAGTGCGTTTGGCGGCCACAGTTAGGAGCGTGATTCCATTTGTTCGTGCGTTTATTTTCTGCGTGTCGCTGGGCGTTGCCTTGGTGATAAATGGTTTCGCGCAATCGTCCCGGCCCGGTATGGGCGCCACGCCTTACGCGGATGCGTTGGGCACGGGCGTGACGTTTCGCGTGTGGGCGCCGAATGCGACGAACGTGGCGGTGCGGGGCACGTTCAATGGCTGGGGTAGCACGGCGATGACGGAGGAGGGGACTTCCAATCTCTGGTCGGTAGATGTGCCGAACGTGGCGGCGGGCAGCCAATACAAATATTTCATCAATGGCACGTATTGGTGGAAAGACCCGCGTAGCCGGCAGGTGACGACTAGCGGCTATAACGCCGAGGGGGCGAACTCTATTGTTTACAATCCGAACGTCTTCAACTGGCAGGGCGATACGCGGCTGCCGGTGAATTCTTCCAACCTCGTCATTTACGAGATGCATGTCGGCTCGTTTTATGATCCGACGCCCGGCTCGGGTGGCCCGGGGAAATTCGCCAACGCGGTAACCAAGCTGGATCATCTCGCCGGGCTGGGCATCAACGCGGTGCAGTTGCTGCCGATCGCGGAGTTTCCTACGGACAACAGTTGGGGTTACAACCCGGCGGATATTTTTGCGGTGGAGAACAGCGGTTACGGCGGGCCGGATGGATTGAAGACGTTTGTGCGCGCGGCGCATGCGCGCGGCATCCGCGTGTTGCTGGATGTGGTCCACAATCACTATGGCCCGAGCGATCTGGAGCTTTATGGTTTCGATGTCGGCTCGGCGAGTCGCCAGTATTTTTATACGAACGCGGGTATCTGTTGCACGCCGTGGGGCGACCGGCCCAATTACGCCAACAACGGGGTGCGCTCGTTCATCAGCGATAATTTCAAGATGTGGCTCGATGAGTATCACGTGGATGGTTTCCGCTGGGACGCGGTCGGTGCGATGCGGCGCTACGACGCGGGCGGCGGCAGTTACATCGGCATTCCGGAAGCCGACACGCTGATCCAATCCATCAACTCCACCGTCATTTACAACGATGCCATCAGCATCGCCGAGGATGACGCGTTCGGCATGGGCTTCGATGGTGAATGGGCGCACGGCTTCGGCGGAACGTTGATCAATGAAGTCGTCAAGACCACGGACGCGAGCCGCGACATGAACGCGCTGAACAGCGCGATCAGCGGCTCGGGTTTCTTTCGTGTGTTGTTTGCCGAGACGCACGATCTGGTCGGTGACTTGAACGGTGCGGGCAATCAACGTCTGCCCAAGCGCATTGATGCGGCGAATCCCGGCAGTTACGCCGCGCGCAAACGCTCCATGCTCGCCGCCGCCACCATGTTGACCGCGCCGGGTATCCCGATGTTGTTCATGGGGCAGGAGATGCTGGAGGATTTGCAGTTCAGTTCCTCCTATCCACTGGATTGGACGCACGCCACGACTTACGCCGCCGTGACGAATTTCTTCCGCGATATGATTCATCTGCGCCGCAATCTCGACGGCGTCAGCGCCGGTCTGACCGGCCCGAATCTGAACTGGCACGTCACGCGCAATGATGCGCCGTGGAAGCTGCTGGCGTTCCATCGCTGGGGCGCCGGCGCGAACGATCAGGTGATGGTGGTCATGAACTTCACGAGCAATTCGATTCCGGAATACATCATCAACACCTGGCCGGCCAACGGTACTTGGTATGTGAACCTCAATTCCGATTGGACGCGATACGGCAGCGACTTCAGCAACTACGGCAGTTCCGTTGTGAACGTCTCCGGCAGCAGCGGCGCGATCGCCATCGGGCCTTATAGCGCGTTGATCCTCTCGCGGCAGGCGTTGCCGAATCTTGATTCCGATGGTGACGGCCTGCTCAATGGTTGGGAGCAAACGTATTTTGGCACCCCGCTCAGCGGAATCGCCACTGCCGATGGCGACAACGACGGCGCGAATAATCTTCAGGAGCAGGCCGCCAATACAAACCCGAACCTCGCGACGTCCATCCTCAAGTTCACCAACATCCAACGCACCGGTACGAACGTGGCATTGCAATGGACGGGCGGTCAGTCGGTCCGGCAAATCATCCAGCAAGCCGCGAGCTTGAACGGTCCGTGGACACCCATCCACACCAACAACGCGCCCACCGCGATCACGAACTCGCTCACGGTTTCCAATGTCTTGAGTGCGCCACGCTATTATCGGATTCAGATTACGCCTTGAGTGGAGTGCCGGTTTGGTCATTGCTGCGCGTTGGCAAAGTCGCGAAGCTCTACCGGAATGAACGCTTGGACCACTGTCTGAAAACTCATGGAGAAGCTCCTGGGTTCAAATCTATTCGATGCCAGCTTTCTCTTTGCCTCCTTGCTCTGGGGCTCGATCGGTGTCGGTTATTTCATCTTCGGTAAAAAACAGGGCGCGATGATGCCGATGATCGGTGGCATCCTGATGATAGCCGCGTCTTACGTGATCAGCAGTTGGTTGTTGATGTCGCTGATATGTATCGGGCTGATCGTCGCGGTCTATTGGTTGATGAAGCGCGGGTATTGAACAGCCGCCCGGACTGCGCGTCCGGCCAGTAATGAATTTGCGTTTGCTTC
>ERZ1292630.2917-Hain-H41-02um-R3-2917-length-15431-cov-5_pt1 | contig 15431 bp, 19 predicted proteins | sample MGYA00564408_ERZ1292630 | MGnify/ENA primary metagenome ERZ1292630 (study PRJEB36523, sample SAMEA6512641) | groundwater metagenome | collected 2019-01-08 | study: AquaDiva: Metagenomics assemblies of 32 groundwater samples | reverse complement strand
CCGTGGTGCCAAACCCGAGGAGTAGCCATATCGGCTCATGAATAACGAGAAAGAACACCAGCATTGCAAGACCCAGCCAATTGGTCCAACGCATCCCCATCATGAGATGTTCTCCTTTCATGTGATCATCAGCCCCTCTTCCAAGCCCATGGACACCGGGTGGAGTAGCATCGGGGCCGATTGTCTAATGACACCTCCAGACCAAGGAACGAATGAATCCATGCCGCCTCCGAGCACAAAAACGGAGTGGAAGTGCATGAACTGAAGTTTTGAATTAAATTCGAAGGACCGATGAGGAGGCTATGGAGATGGGGACGAACCCCGACGCAGAGCTCCAGGATGAGGATTCTAAAGTTGAGGAAACAGCGGACGCTGTAACAGGGTTTAGCAGTACCGGCGTCTGATCCAGATTAGTGGTTGCTGCCTGCCTGAGTTGCCGTTCCGGCGATGATACGGCGGACGGTGGGCACATGAGAGTCCCATCCATGGGACAGGCCATATGGTTTATCTCTTCAACCAACTGTGCAGCGTCGTCGGCCAACCATAGATCTTCTACCGTACACATTGTCCCGATGATCTGACAAAGGGCGAAGAGCAGGACCACGCTGAAGGACTGCATCTTATCGTTGACGATGATCCAATGGTTCATCACTGAAGAACTCTCTGTAGATCCATGGCCCTACCCTTCGGGTCCAAAACTTACGGCCGACTTACGACAAAAGAAGGTTGAAACGAAGTGTCAAAAGGGTGCTGTGCACATCTTCCGGGGTGCCCACAGCACCGTCCGGGGGGACGATCCACGAGGCGATTGACCCCGGGTGCTTGTGAAGCCCAGCAATTGGTTTCATGGCAGCGCCTCCCTAGGGGAAAATAGAATCGCGGCCCGCTCAGCGTCAGCAGCCAAACAGGGGATGACGATACTGGAGGTGTTGGATCAGATTCGAAGAACCGAGGAAGAGCTTATGGAGATAGGAACAACGGAGTACGCGCTACTCCAAGACCATGTCTCACTAGAAACACCATCGGAAACTTCGATAAGACTGACGAAAGACAGAACAGGATCAACAACCACGACCATGCCGTTCTTTATTTGACGCTCAGGCGACGCGGTCAGCGACGCCGGGCACATGAGGGTCCCATCCATCGGACAGGCCATATGGCTCATCTCTTTAGCCAGCCGTGCGGCATCGTCGGCCAACGACAGATCTGGCACCGCACACATTGTCCCGACGATCTGACAGAGGGCAAAGAATAAGACTAGGCTGAAGAGTCGCATCCTCATCTTAGCAAGTATCCAACCGTTCATAACGTGACACTTATCTCTCAATGCAAAGATACCTGTCAAGTCCCAAAATAGGACATCTGCCGACCTGTCGTTCGACCGCAGCTTCGGGGCAACGGCCAACTCTGGCGCGTCGGCAGGGCGGGGATCCAAGCCAGGTCGCCACTATCCCGGTAATCGCGATGAATGGCAGCCTGTTCAGCCGCTGTCGTAGCGGGCGATTGCCGAGCAACACTACAAGCTCTTGGGATCAGGTGCCGACGAAGAGAGGCGCCTTTTCGCCAATCCAGCTTTCCAGATCTCCATCGCCACCAGCGGCAAGATCCCGATGCCCAGAGCGAGAAGCCAATGCTCCGTGTCAAGGGGCACGACGTCAAAAATCGGATGGATCGGCGGAGTGAGCACAATGACGGCTTGCAGCGCCGCCGAAAGCCCAACGGCCCCAAGGAGCGGCTTGTTCGTGAGCAGCCCGATCTCGAAGATGGACCGGCGGTCGTTGCGATTATTGAAGGCGTGGAAGAGCTGGGCCGCGACGAGAATCGTGAAGGTCAGCGTGCGGGCCCGTTCCAGACTCAAGTCCATGCCGTACAAACAGTACACAAACGCCCCGAGCGAAATCAGTGCCAAAAATGAGCCCTGAGCGAACAACATGATAAACCGCTCTTTCGTTAGAAATCGTTCCGCCGGTGGTCGGGGTGGCCGTCTCATCAGGTCGGGATCCTTGGGATCAACGGCGAGGGCCAATGCAGGGAGCCCATCTGTCACCAGATTGATCCAGAGGATCTGCACCGGCAACAACGGCAGCGGAAGGGCAAACAGCGTGGCGAGCAGCATGAGGAGAATCTCGCTGATATTACAGGAGAGGAGATAGAAGACCGCCTTTCGGATATTGTCGAAGACGGCGCGTCCCTCTTCTACTGCTGCCGCAATCGACGCGAAGTTATCGTCAGTGACGACCATGTCCGAGGCTTCTTTCGTGACGTCCGTCCCGGTAATGCCCATGGCCACACCGATATCGGCCGCTTTCAGCGCCGGCGCGTCATTGACCCCGTCGCCGGTCATGGCGACCACCGCCCCTCGTCTCTTCCACGCGCGCACGACCCGGAGCTTGTGCTCAGCCGACACCCGGGCGTAGACTGCGGTGCCGGCGACTCGCTTCTCCAGCTCAACATCCGACAGCTGGTCCAGCTCTGCACCGGAGATCGCTTGCGCACCGGTTTCGAAAATCCCCAAGTCCTGCGCAATGGCGACTGCTGTGTCCTTATGATCCCCAGTAATCATGACCGTCCGAATGCCGGCGGCCCGACAGGTTTCCACGGCCGCCTTGGCTTCAGGTCGGATCGGATCTTTCATGCCGACCAACCCTAAAAAAGTTAAGTCGTGCTCCAAACTGGTCGCGGTATACGCGTCCGGCAAGATGTCTAATGGTCGCATGGCCATGCCGAGGACCCGTAGGGCTTGCGAAGCAAATTGCCGATTGGTGGAGAGGATTTGTTGACGGATCTCCTCCGTCAGCGCTGTGATCTGCCCGTCACGGGTCATCCAGGCAGTGCAATCGCGCAGCAGCACATCGGGTGCGCCTTTCACATAGGTGACCGGACCGGTGGCGGCGCGGCGGACCATAGTCATCTTTTTGCGTTCCGAATCAAACGGCACCTCACCAAGCATCGGATTATCACGATCCAGATCGGCTTTTGAGAGTCCGGTCTTCGCCGCCACGACAAGTAGGGCACCCTCTGTCGGGTCGCCCAGCACCTGCCAGGCGAAGGCTTCTAGACGCAGTTCGGCTCCGTTACACAACACGCCAGCCCGCAGCAAGGCTGTGAGTCCCGGATGTGGAGTTCTGTTAGTCTGTCCTCCATTCACACGGATCTCACCAACCGGCGCATAGCCTTCGCCTGAAACAATGAAGACCTCACCGCCGAGGTACAATCGAGTCACGGTCATCTCGTTCTTGGTGAGTGTGCCCGTCTTGTCCGAGCAGATCACGGTTGTTGAGCCCAAGGTCTCCACTGCCGGCAGCCGCCGGATTAAGGCATGGCGCTGCACCATGCGAGTGACACCGAGGGCCAGTGTGATGGTGACCACCGCGGGCAAACCCTCTGGGATGGCCGCAACGGCTAAACTCACCGATGTGAGAAACATCATGATCAGCGGCACGCCGCGGAGCATGCCCAGGAGGAACACCACTCCTACAATCACCAGCGTGAGCCACAGTAATGTGTGTCCGAGCTGTTCGAGCCGGCGCTGGAGTGGCGTTTCCTCTTGCTCCGACTGCGCCTCGCGATGAATCATCGCCGCGATCTTTCCCAGCTCGGTCTGAAGTCCGGTGGCCGTTACCAACGCCCGGCCTTTCCCAGAGACCGCGACGGTGCTCATAAAGAGCATGTTGCGGCGGTCTCCCAAGGGCACCTCGGTCTGAGAAATGAGCTCGGCGGACTTGCTGACCGGTGTGGACTCCCCGGTCAGGGAAGCTTCTTGTGTCTGGAGACTCGTCGCATAGATCAACCGACTGTCTGCCGGGATCCGATCTCCGGCTTCCACTTGGATGAGATCGCCGGGAACCAGTTGGCGGGCCGGAATCGACTGGGCGACTCCCTCTCGAATGACTCGCGCCGTTGCGACCGACAGTTTGCGGAGCGCTGCCAAGGACCGTTCGGCGCGGAACTCCTGGACGAACCCTAAGATGGCATTTAAGACCACAATCGCCACGATCGCGGCCGCGTCGATCCATTCTTGCAGCAAGCCAGATACAAGCGCCGCGCCGATGAGGACCCAGACGATCAGACTCGAGAATTGCGCGAGGAGGATTTTGAGCGGAGAGGGTGGAGGAGCTTCGGGCAATTCATTCGGTCCCACCGTCGTAAGACGATGCTCTGCCTCACGTTCAGTCAATCCATCATCGATGTCGGAGCCTAGTTCATGTTCCAGCGATTCGAACGTGAGCGTGTGCCAGCCGTTGAGCTTCATGTCGCCTCCTGAGAGGTAGGCTGGCCCCACTCGTTCGTGGAAGTTCTCAGCATCTCCAACTTGAGACCCTGACTCACCATATCTCGTGCCTCCCATCAAATATCAACCGGCTTGGTTACGCTGCGGAAACGGCAGCCTCTACGATCCAGCACCGAAAGTGGAACCTGACTGGCGCACAATCTTGTTCCTGTAGCACGCCCTCACCTATAATCACCTGTAATGACACTCCGGCTTAGTCCCTTTACGTGGAGCAGGTGCGGCGCCTCTGGCGTTGCCGCCATCTTCTTCCTCACTGGATGTGTGAACTCACCCATCGTTTCCCGGACCGTGTACGAAGACCCCATCCTCCTTGTGCGATTGGACAGTCCTCCACCTCTGAAGGAGGTTGCCGGAGGATCCGATCAGCTCGTTGCCGAGTTGACCGCCACGGATCTTATTAGCCTCCTGCGATCCATTAAGATCCAGCGGGAGACAAGCTTCATCAGCTACTGGGTTCTGAGAAGAGTACCGCAACCGGAACCGGCTTTTCCCAATGACGATGCTCAACTCCTTGCCCCTCATCTTCTGGCCGCATTGCTCAAAGCCCGAGGGGATGAAACGGCGGTCTTTGTCCTACGGCGAACCCGTGAGGATGGCATTCCCCTCGTCACGACAGGCGGTATGCTCATCCACGGCGATCAGCTCATCGTCTTACTCGCGAATGCCCGCAGACCAACCACTACGTCACGAAAGCGTGAAACCTCCGAGGAGGCTCCTCTTCAGCCGATCGGAGAAATGGAGTTTCATTTCGTGCCAGGACCTCACCAGACAACCTTGGCCAGGGGCGATCTCTCAAGGACTCTCATCAAGGACTCTGTCCAAACTCTTTCTCTCGATTACAAAGCATGGCTCACTGAGCCTAGCCGAGCTTCTTCTCCGACTCAGGCGCAACCGGATATTCCAGGTTCACTAGCCGAAGAGAAGCTCCATCACTTAAAGATATGGCACGAACAGGGCCTGATTACCGACGACGAATACCTAGAGAAGCGTCGAGAGATTCTCAAACGTTTCTAGACACCTCTCGCCGTTTTGGTCGGCGTACTCTGCGCAATACATCGCTCTCTCGCACTAAAACCCAAAATGGATCCCCACCAGGTAGCGTTCCTGACTACCGGCCGCGACGGCATTCGATTCGCCGATCCGCTGTATGTCCAGCCCTTCGCCCCTCACTTTGGTAAATTCCGCCACGGCTCGTATGTTTTCGGTGACATAATAGGAGGCATGCGCGGTGACGAGAGTGCCGTTAGCCCTCATCGGATTGTTGGGACTACCGGGGGCCAGCCCCGTATCTTGTATCTCGTAGCGGGCATCCAGGAACAGTTTCTCGGGGAGCGCTTCGAGGATGCCCTCCACCAGATAATTCCTCCGATCCTGTCCATTCACGCCTCCGATGTCCCAGTTATGAAAATAGCCGAGCAAGATCTGGCCGCGAGCAAAGCGGAGATTCAGCGTGGCATCCAATTGCTGCCTAGTTCGGCCATCAATGATCGGCGAGGGCTGATCGGAATTCGCCTTCGTGTTGATGTACCGGATGCCAATGATGTGGTCCCACCGAGTGTAGGTTCCCCAGGCGTAGAAACCCTGAAATTTCTTCTCCAGGTTAACCGTCGGCGTGTTGATTCCTTCCTCGCGCTCATCGTTGACGACTCCGGCTGCGTACCGAAGTCCAGACCAGAATCCGTTGAGTTCGACGCCGGTCACGTTGAATGTCACCGGCGCCACATAGCGTTGAAAGGTCAGTCGCCGTTTCTGTGAGAGGTAGTACTGTTCGTTCAGCATGCGCCCGGCCCGGAGGTTAAGCACACTGGCCGGTATCAGGTCGCTGAACTGCATCCAAATCTGTTCGTTTCCAAAGGTTCCCCCCTCGGCCACTTCCTGGGCAAACTCAGCCAGAAATCCGACCTTCGGCGCTACAGTTCCAGCAGCCATGAGTTCGATTTCTTCGATTTCGACCTTGCTGGTGGAAGATAGCCGGGCTTTGGTCACGGGATCGTCTTCGTGCGCATTGAGGTACTGCATGATACCGATCACGGAGACGGGCAGACTCTTTAGCTCCCAGGGATACTTACCGTCCTCGTCCGGCAGCCGGAATCCCCGTTGCTTGAACTCCATCCCGAACTCATTCAGCAGGGGGAATCCCGCATGGCAGTCGCTACACTTGAGGCCATGTTCCCGGGAAAATGATGGAACGGCCGAGGCTCGACGAGCGGACAAGAGGACCAGGGTTACCAATACTATGAGCATCAGCACGGCGGTCATGGGGATGAACGATTTCTTCATAGCGTCCCCCTTCCGGCGGTCTACTTGCCGGATGGTGCCAAGGTCCGCAGATACGCGAGCACTTGCCAACGCTGCTCTTCGGTCAGTTTGTCCTTATACGACGGCATCGTGGCCCCCGTTATCTTTTCCGAGATACGCCAGAACCAGCGGGCATCCGAATGTTGACCCACTTCAGCCGGATTGGAAAGATCGGGGGCGCCTTTGCCCAGTCGAGTTGGCTTGCCATCGTTCCCATGACACCGAGCGCAATTGACCGCCGGATTGACCTTCCCTTCGTAAATGTCCTTCCCTGCCACATGCGCTTTCGAATCGTCACGCATTTCAGCCGGCATAATTTTCCCCGCAAACTCCGGGGGGATCGCCCCCTCAGCTCCCAGGGCGAGGGCTCGTGCCAAACCGGCCAGGAATCCCATGAAAACGATTATCTTGAGCAGAACACCGTGACTCCTAGCTGTCGAGTGATGATCGTCGATCTTCAATGGCTAGTTCCTTCATGCTTAAATGACCGGTACATCAAGCGAGCCATATCTCATAAAGAGAAATTCCAATTTGTAACGCCAGGGAGAGTCCCATCAACGCCCCCCACCGATTACGATGGAGGCAAAAATTGGGTCATGCTTGGTGAACCACCAGGACCCATGTCCAGCCAGATGGCGAGGAAGGGGACCGCCACCAGAAAGGTCCGAACGGAGACAGGAATCCCACTGCAAACGAAGATGAAACTCGTGAACATGAAGATGAAACTTATGCCGAATAGATGAATATGAGAGACTCGCACCAATGATTTGATAGACTGGCCGAGGTCTACCGCTGTATAGCGAGCAACTTCCGTGTAGGAAGTTAACAACGGCAACCCCGTCCCGGCGGCTGCGCTGTGACATCCCGCGCAGGTCTGAGTGAGGATGGGTTGAACCCTTGCGAACCCTGCTTCTCTCGCGCCCTGTCGTATCCACTGGACGATCTGTGTTCTCTGCGAATCAGTGACATACTCTCCCATGGGGCCTCCAAGGGCCGCTTCCAACCTGGTCGTCTCCCGTTGACCGTAATATTTCATAATGACAGCAGCGACGAGTCCCATTCCGTGTTTGGTGTGCGGCTCCACATCAATCAAATAGAGGTAGGCGAGGGCGAAGAGGTAACCAAGTCCCATGGTCAGCAGAAACAGGGTGACCAAGACCTTCAGCGGGAGTGAGAGAGTTTGCAGCGTCATCGGCATCAGGTCTTTCGACCTTCAAAGCCTTTCCTGTAGGATTCCGGATCGTAGTCGAAATGGAGCCGTCTCCTTGTCGACCCACATGCCACAGACTCGATCCATCTCTTGCTTCGATATCATGGTTTTTCTCCTTCCACCTTTGTTCTAGAAATACGCCACCGGTCGAGGAACGCCATGCTACATGCCTTCTCTCCCTCCACGACGTGGTGTGCGTTGTCTGTCTTTAGCTAGACTGCCGATCACTGCGACGCGCTGCAGGCCTGTTCGACAACAAGGATCAGTTCCGCAGCAGCCTGGATGGAGGCACCGGAATTGGAACTCGATCCATCGAACCGGCGAAGCGAACGGGCCAAGCGTCAGACTGAATCGGTACACGGCGGCCATTACGCCGCCGGCTGCGATCAGCTCGCGAGTCGTCCACTGTTCGTTCTGATCGGTCTTCCAGGTCAGCTCACCGGGGCAGTTCGTTCTGATGCTGAGGCGATCACCAAAACGAACTGATCGGATCGGTTTGGCGAACGTCCACACGAGAGCATGGGGCACGATGGCATCACCGAGCGCCAGTGGAGGTTTACGACGCAGTGCCCCGTAGACCGCCTTCAGATGGTTTCGAAAGAGCTCGTCGAACTCCGCATCCGAATCGGAGGATTGATCTTCACCAAACCACCAAAACCAATCACTTCCTTCCGCGGCATACAACGCTTCGAACGCTTTGGGATGACGCTCCAGCATGGTCTTGATGGAATCGAGCCATTCCCGGGTTTCGCGAAGGCGGTCCCACCCTTGATTTTCCTCGGCCTCTCCGATCCATGTGCCTAAGTCGTTCCCCGGCGCCGAGCCGTTCTCGTCGATCCAACTCGCCTCAGCTAGGTCATAGACTTTCGGCAATGCCGAAATCGGGTGAGTCGGCACCTGCCGCGTGGGATTGCCCTCGAGATACTCTCGAAACGTGACCGTCCGGATCTCCGTATCACCAGCGAGCGCCGTGTACAGCGCATGAAGGAACGGACGCGCCTGCCGCCTGTATGCTCCCCAGGCGTTCTCGCCGTCGAGAATGACAGAGACGATGCGATTGGAAGGGTCGTTCACCTGCCAGGCAAATCGATCCTTGAGATGGCGCACAAAGGCCGCTGCGGCCTCGACCGGATCAGGATACTGCTGGTAGTGAAAGCCGATGTTATCGGAGAGAACCGGGTCACGGAAGAAGACGGCGACACCACGGCCCAGCTCATCTTCAGCCCGATACGCTCGGCATAGGACATTCGGGTCCTGGACGTCGTAGCCATACTGGCCAGAGCGCGCCAGCACGCCACGATCCGTGGCAATCCAGTGCATGCCAGCCTCGGCAAACAGCGAGACCACCGACTGCCCAACGGCGCCCTCTGCGGGCCACATCCCAGCTGGCGGATGCCTGAAGCGCTCCTCGTAGTACTGCATGGCACGGTGGAGTTGCGCCCCTGCGTCTTCTGGATAATGAAATCGTGTGGGGTGCACCGAACCAGGACGATCAATGGTGGCACGATCGGAATCAACCAACAGCGGAAGGATGGGATGGTAGAACGGGGTGGTGGAAACCTCGATCTGGCCTCGCTCTTGGAGCTGTTGATGGATCGCGGCGACATTGCGTAGGATCTTTAGCTGTTCGTCAACCATGGCCTCAATCTCACGAGCCGTGTAGCCGGCACCTTTTTTGATGAGGCGATGCAGGGAGACAGTCCCGCCGTCCGGCAGCTCCACCTCGCCCTCCTGAAATTCCGGACCGAACCAGGCCAAGTTGAACCACATCTGGAGATCGGTCAGATCCTGGATCGTGAACGCATCTCCCTTCCGGCGTTGTTCGAAGAGTTCCCGATAGCGAGGCCATGGAAAGATCTGTGTATGCCAGTTCGCTTCAAAGAACGTGCTGAGCAGTTCTTCGCGATCAGCCATCGTGAGGCGGCGGGCAGGGATACGCGTCAGATCCAGCGCTCGGTCGGTCGCCCCTCGCTCGGCATAATCCTCTAATTGCCAGAGGAGGACCGGTGTGAGATTGATCGTCAGATGCACCTCGGGATGCTGCTCCAGCATGGCCGCCATCGCGTAATAATCACGAATGGCATGCAGCCGCACCCAGGGGAACCGATACGATCCCTGTGGTCGTTTGGCTTGCAGGTCTTTGTACAATGGCTGGTGCTGATGCCACAGGATCGCGAGATGAATCTTGGGCCCGACCTGAAAGGTGAAGGGGCCAATCTCACAAGCCCCGGACGGCGAACTCCCGTGCAGCCGGTATTCCACTTGATCTCCATCCGTGAACGGCCCGACGTTGACAAACCAATAGCTGTTGGCGTCGCGGTTGACGTTCCACGTCCCTTCGACACGCCTGCTCTCCTCGGCTCCGTCCGAATGTACAATCCGAACGTCGATCCAGGCTTGCTGGCCCTCCTCGATCGGCCAAGTGCCGAACTGGAGGTTGACGTGCTGCCCCGCACTGACGTGAAACGGAAACCGCAGCGTGTCTGATGTGAGATGCCAGATCACCATGCTCTGTGACTCTCCTGCGTCCTCTACTTCATCAGGTCCTCAAGCGGCTGGTTCTGACGATCAACCCCTCAACGGTCCAGACGCCCGTCAAGCTGTTCTCGACTCTGCCTCTTCCATCGTGGGAAGAAGGCAGGCGTCGCCGCCGCATAACGATCATAGGACTCGCCGAATTCCGCACGGACCTGTCTCTCCTCTTTGTGCGCGAGACGGACATACATTGCCACGAGTACGGGGAACATGAACAATGTCGGAATGGTTGGCCATTGGAGGAGAAAACCCAGCATGATCACGATGAAGGCCACATACTGCGGATGTCTGATCCGGGCATACGGACCGGTCGTGGCCAATGTCTGAGTCCGTTGCGCCCGATACAAGACTTCCCACGAGGCCGCCAGTAGAAAGAACCCTCCGAAGATCAGCAGCCCACTGAGAATGTGCAAGGGATCACTATGCGCATGGCTTTTCATGCCCAGCAGGGTATGCCAGAGATGCCCGGTTTCGTGGGACCATAGATTTGCTCCGGGATATCGGCTTTCCAGCCATCCGGAGAACAGATAGATGGTCAAGGGGAATCCGTACATCTCCGCAAACAGAGCCACGATAAACGCCGAGAAGGCACCCAAGGATCGCCAATCGCGTGTCGTCCGCGGCCGCGTGAAGCTGAACGCGAAGAGGATAAACACCACCGAGTTGATGATCACTAACGACCACAACCCATAAGCCGATCCTTCATCCATGGGAATGCCCCCCAGCGTTGGCCTGTGAATCGGGCTCCTTCCTGCCTTGTGGCGAGTCGATGCCATGACCACCGTGTCGCCTGTGCAGGAGGAGATGGAACAGCGGGCAGGCGAAAAGGAATAGGTAGGGCAGCACCCCGAACAGATGCGCCCGGTGCTCGGTCACGAGGAAAAATCCCAGGACCGCGAGAAAGGCGCCGAGAACGAGCCGTCGGAGATTATTCATCGGAAGAGCCTCTGGCCACAGCTGTCCAGCTCTTGAAATACAACTTAGAGTCTTTCCTCCATCGAGTGTTCATAGCGCGGTGGTCGCCGGCCAAATCAGTAACGACATTGGGCTTTTAGGGCCCCTTCCGTGTCAAATCATAGTGTTCTGTGGCCAGATTCTGAGCCTCGTGCGCAGCCTTCCTCAAGGTTTCCGAAATAGCTTGGCAGTGCGCGATGTGTTCAGCCCTGGTGCGAGCCCCGGTGGGCTCGCCTGGATGTCTTTCATAGAATTCGGCTATGGTATCCCAATAATTCGCTTTGGCTTTGAGCTCCTGAGCCTGTTGCGAATAGTAACGCTGCAGTCCCTGATGATCTCCTTTACTAATCATAGTCTCAAGAGGATCCGCAGCGAAAATTGGCATTGCGACCAGGAGACCGAGAACCACAAATGCGCAAATCCCTCTAAGTTTTAACATCCTACGCCCTCCTTGTTTGTGGCGAACCGTTTCGCCGGCTATGGTGAGTCATCTTCACTCCCCACCTATTTCATGCCCCTCTTCTTCTTGCTCCACGCCAGCGAGCCTTGGGGATACCGAAGATGCCGTGGCCCCCCGTCAGCATCATCTGGGAGCGTGACGCTGCCGAAGGCTCGCTCAATAGCGATGATGATGCGTGCCTTGCTCCTCCTTTCTTTACACGTATGCATATAAGACGAGATTGGGCTCGTAGTATTACAGCGTCCGGAAGCAAGGGAAACTTTTCCCCGTGGCATCCCCCCCATGTGCACCTTCACAGTTCATAAACCCGTGTTCAGGACAGCAGTCCTTGCATGACGTGAGGAGTATCTGCTTGAGAGCTCGTCGCGCCCGATGCAAGCGTACTCTGATCACGTTGAGGGTACTGCCCAAGTCCGTTGCCACTATTGCCCGTGATTCTCCATGAAGATCGATCCGCTGCAACCCCACGGCATACTCGGGTTTGAGTGTCGGGATCAGTTGATAGAAACCTGCGCCCACAACCCATAGGCCGATCCTTCATCCATGGGAATGTCTTTCGACGTTGTCCTGTGACTCAGCCTGTTTCCTGTCCTGCTGAGGGTCGGAATCATGCCCGCCATGTCGCCTGTGCAGGAGGAGATGGAACAAGGGACAGGCGAGAAGAAACACGTACGGCAGCGCTCCAAAGAGATGAGCCCGGTGCTCCGTGAGCAAGAAAAACCCAAGAACGGCTAGAAAGGCGCATGTCAACATCACACGCAGTGAGTGGCTCTTCATCGGTCATCCTCCTTCCGGTAACGCCCGCGGTCGCGTTTCATGCTCTTCCATTCGCCCAGATCTTCTCGTCCCCGCCATTCTCGCTCATGCCGGGGAGCATCGTTTCTTACACATAGGCATTGGCCGCATACTGCTGGACCATGCGGTGCGTGTTGAAAAACGAGGCGTTGAACGCGATGGTGTGCCGCATGACATCAACCCACTGTTCCTGATGCTGGAAAAAGAGCGGGGCAATGACCCATCGCAGCTTCTGGTACAGCTCAACACTGTCTCGCGCGTTCACCTCACCTTCCTGAGAACTTTCAGTTGGTCCTGGTCCGACCGACCATCCAGTCACACCCTCGATGTGACCTTCAATCCACCAGCCGTCCAAAACGCTCAAGCTCGGGACGCCGTTATGGGCGGCTTTCATCCCTGAAGTGCCCGATGCTTCCAACGGTCGTTGTGGCGTGTTCAACCACAGATCGACCCCGGCGGTCAGAAGTTGGGCCAAGACCATGTCATAGTTCTCTACGTAGAGAATCGTGACGTCGTTCTTCAGTTGCTTTGCAACCTGCACCACTCGCCTGATCACCTCTTTTCCGGGTTCATCCTTCGGATGCGCCTTGCCCGCAAAAATCAGCTGGACGGGGCCCACCTGTTTCGCAATGTCTCTCAGTTGATTGGGATCTGAAAGGATGAGATCTGCCCGCTTGTACAAGGCCGCACGTCGTGCGAATCCAATGGTGAATGCGTTGCGATTGAGCGGCACTCCTGTTCGGGTACGAATCTCATGGAGCAAGCGCTGCTTGGCTTCAACATGAGCCGCCCAGATCTCGTTGTTCGGAATACTGATGGCGTAGCGGAGCGAAAATGGATCATTGATCCAACCGGGGATGTGCCGGTCGTATAAGGCCCTGAAGCTCTCGCATGTCCAGGTGGCGGAATGCACGCCGTTCGTAATGGAATCAATGGCGTATCCAGGAAACATTTCCTGCGAGACCTGTCCGTGCCTCTTAGCGACGCCATTGACGTAATGGCTCAAGTTCAAGCCCAGCAAGGTCATATTTAGCTCGTCACGACCCCCGAGCATTTGCAGGACCTCCAGGGGCAGGATGTTTCCTAGCCCGTTCCGAACCAGGTCGTAAGAAAATCGATCATGGCCTGCCGGGACCGGCGTGTGGGTGGTGAAGATGCAGCGGCTCCTGACGGTGTTGAAGTCCAACTCGGCTGGTCCGGCAAGTTTCATGGTGCATAGCAGTTCAATGGTGAGCAAGGCGGCGTGGCCCTCATTCATATGAAAGCGCTCTATCTGGGAGTAGCCCAGCGCCTGAAGCATTCTGATCCCACCGATGCCCAGGATGATTTCCTGAGCCAGTCGCTCCCGAGTATCCCCACCATATAGCCAGGAGGTGAGTTCGCGGTCATGTGGGGTATTCTCGGGCAGGTTGGTGTCGAGAAGCAGGAGAGGCACGACAAAGCCTGTGGCTCCCACAATTTCGACTTGCCACGCGCGGATCTTCAGGGAGCGATTCTCAAAAGTCACCTGCACGGCGATCGGCAGTTCGCGCAGTAATGCTTTCGGATCCCACGTCACAGGGTGTTCGTGCTGGTTCCCCCATTCATCCAATGACTGATCGAAATATCCTCTCCAGTACAGCAGGCTGATGCCAACCACGGGGATCTTGAGATCCGCACAGGATCGCAAGGTGTCGCCCGCCAAGACGCCGAGCCCGCCGCTGTATGTCGGCATGCGGGGGTCCGCCGCCACTTCCATGGAAAAGTAAGCGATCCGCCGAACGATGTCGGGTTGGCCCGGAGAGAGGCCAGTTGTTCGACCGGTATACTTTTCCGGATCGGCGAGGAATATGCGATGACACAGATCGGAGCAGAGGTAATAGGTTGTCCCGTGATGAAAGGCGGGACGCCCTTCCTCGATGGAGACCATCATTCCACACACCGGATCCTTTATTCGTTCCATATGAACCTGTTCTGACCGGTCGTCACGGCTCCGCCGGTCACTTGGTGGCCTCGATGGCTTTCACGATATCCAGGTACACATTCTCCTCCCGCTGCCGGTGAACCCCCGCCTCTCGCAGGTTGACGACCGTTAAGGCTTGGCTAAGAGAGATGACGTCCTGCTGCATAGCGTCCCGCATGTCGAGCAGCATGCCCCCATACATGCCGATGATTCCGCCGGGCTTCATCACCTCAAAGGCGCTGAGCAGCGGGATCAATAGGACGAGCAGACTCAGGCGGACGCCCATGCCTATCGCCATGCCGACCCGCATGGCCATGACCATGCCCCAATTCGAACCGACGATGATTCGCACGGCAAGTGCCGTAAGCACTCCGGTCAGTATGTCGGCCGGATAGTCACCGAGACGGAACAAGAGGGGTTCGGTTTGTCGTTCTGGTGTTCTCATGTGAGCAGCCTTTGAAATAAGTGGCCGAACGAATCGGCCAACACGCTTTGGTTATGGGTCTCCAGAGTCACCCGTCGCTCCTTGCACTCGCTCAAGGAGCCATTCTTGAAAGGCTTTGTGCCGAACAAGTTCCCCATAGACCGCGCGAGCGGTGGTCGGGTGGTGGTGGAGATGATCGGCGAGGAGCCGAGCGACGTTGTGATCTCCGCGAGGCCCTTGGCCGAGTTGATGGAGCACCTCGTGCACAAAATGCTCATCCAACGTCCCCGTTGCGACCAGTTGTTCCCGCAAGACTGGATCACCCAGTACTCGGTCGATCACCGGCACATTTTCCGGCATTGAGTGGGCGCAACCGGCGACTGCCGACACCAGACTCAGGATAAGCCACCAACTCTGCCATCCTTGCCGCGCGGTCAGCCATCGCATGGTTTTCTCCCAATCATCTTCCGATGCCACCACGCCAGCAGAGTAAAAATCAGCGGCGGCAGCACCAGCATCTGC
>ERZ1292630.789-Hain-H41-02um-R3-789-length-32178-cov-7_pt1 | contig 15447 bp, 7 predicted proteins | sample MGYA00564408_ERZ1292630 | MGnify/ENA primary metagenome ERZ1292630 (study PRJEB36523, sample SAMEA6512641) | groundwater metagenome | collected 2019-01-08 | study: AquaDiva: Metagenomics assemblies of 32 groundwater samples | reverse complement strand
ATATCGATGCCCAAATCCAACGTCGAGGCGTTCGGCCACTTCCGTGGCAAGGCTGCTGCCCCCACCCGCTACGACTTGGTTCATCGCGGAGCTCTTGTTGAACGGGGCGAACGCAGAGGCGGCGACGTCCAACGACACAACCTCTCCCCAAATAGTGTGAAAGAAGACGGTATCGGCTTCCCGCACTAGGCGGGGCGGCCGACCCACCGCCGACCCAGACAGGCTTCCGTCCAACGCTGCGATCGCTGGGATAGGCGGCATCAGCACGAGCCCATGACGTTTGACGTTCTCGGCGAAGGACGTTCCCCCGAATGGGGCCGCCTCGCCACCTCGGTCGTCGTAGCGCCAGATTCGTCGACGGTACACGCCGATGATGGTGACGGCCGACCCAGCCTGGTCGCCACGGGTCACGCGGAAGCGCTGACCATGGAACATGCCGAACGGCGCGCAGCGCTCAGCGGAAATGTCGAACACCGCCACCAGGCCGCAGCTGAGGACGTACGCAAACGGCCAGGCGACCTCGCCGAGATCCCAAGGCAGCAACGATGCCAAGGGGGACGGATGGGCGTGCCCCGCTCCGGCATCGCCACTCGCTCGCAGGGCAGACGCTTGCGCAGTGGATGGGCGCGTTGAGGAGGTGGACGGGCGAACGTCCGCGCCAGGAAGCGACGCCGAGGATGCCTTTCTGCGGCCTTCACTGTCGGAAGGGTTGCTGGCGCGAAGAACCCCTGCCGCACTTGTCGGCTCGGACGAGAACAGGGCGCGGCCAAGGCTGAGGACCTTCCCCATCGCGGACAGTTTCGCGTCGCCGCCGACGAGGGGAGACAACGACGACGAGGATGCGGCGGAGCCTCGGCGCCGAGGATCTCGGCGCACGGGTGGGACGCCGCTGCCGCTAGCGTCCGCGTCTCGAGACAACGCCCGCGAGGCGTTTCCGACGAGCGGTGGCGAATTTCCGCTTTCCCGGATCGGCGAAAGTTCCAACGCGGCTTCCAGCATCGCGGCTTCCTCCCTGAGCGTTTGAGCCTGCCGCTCGCGGTGGTCCACCACCATGCGATGCAGCGCGTCACGAAAGAACGCGAGCAGACGGTGGCGAATGTCCGCTTCGATCGTGGCCACCGACGTCCGGCGCGTTTCTTCCGACGCGAGAAGCGACGCGATCTGATGCCACCACCACTGGATCAACGTCGGCGGCGCAAAGTCCTGCACGTACCCCAAGGTGACGGCCGCCGCGAGCACCGACGCCAAGAGCCAAACATGGCGCGCTGGGGACACGGCGACGGACCGCTTCGCCGCTTTCGTTGTCGTTACCGCAGAGGGATCCAGGGGCGACTGCAAACGGAGCGCCTTGACAACCCACTCGAGCACGTCGGCACGCTCATCGTCCGTCTCGCCCACCGTCCCCAGCTGGATCTCACGGGCGAGGGCGAAGAGGGGGGTCGACGGGTCGACGCCGCCCGCGTGCGAGCCCGCCATCTTGTCAGACACGGAGTTGGCCAATGTTCGCACTTGATTGTGAGCCGCCGCGTTCAGCTCTGCAAATACGATGGTCACGGGAGGATATGCGGCGGCGCCCCCGATGTCGTCGCTTTCTCGCTCGGCGGCAGAGTCGTCGTTGGCACCGGACGCGGGCCGGGTCGCTCCATCCGCACTCGCGTCGCTGGAGGCTCCCGCCTCTGCTGCAACGGGTTGCCACCGCCACTTGGCGGTCCAAGCATTGGGCACGGACAGGTGGCTCGGAGGTGGTGCCCCTGCCTCCGCGTAAGGCGTGGCCACAAGGTGCTCTGGCTCAGGCACGATGACCGCTCGCGGTTCACCACGGACAACGGGACAGTCGTCGAAGAGCGCATACACCCGACCCAAATAGACACCAATGACGGTGGCGCGGCGCACCGGCGCGTGCGCGTCCCACAGCAGCGTGACCGTCCCCTGACTGTGCCGCCGGACGCGCCGCGCGACGGTAGGCGCCGCACGCTTAACAAAGACCAGCCTATCAAGGTACCGCAACGGCGTCTTCAGGGCTTCGAAGGCGGTCGCCAGAGTGGACAAACCAATGACCAGGCTGTCCTCGACGACCGCGAGCCGAACGTCTCCGCGCTCCTGCCACGCCGGGACCGCGCGTACCGAGCACGTAATGGCGCATGAAAGCCCGACCGTCGCGTGCCGGACCACGTTGCTGGAAGCTACGTTCTGCTGCTGAGTGCTACAGTTTGCCGGTAACGACGAGGGACCCGCATTCCATCGCAAGTACGGGTCCACGGACGCACGGACCGCCACGGTAGAAGCGATGACCGGGGACGACGAGGAGGAGGAGGAGGAGGCGACGGTGTAGACTGGGTTGATGGCGGCGCCGATGACCTCCACGTGCCACTTCCGCACGAGCTCGTCGCGGGTCGACGCTCCCGTTGGCACCGCGACCGATCGGACGTCGTCCCACAGCCACAGTTCACCGTCTGCGCCGACGCCCAAGACGAAGCCGCGGCGCCACTCAGGGGGGATGTCGCCACGCTTCGTGCGGATACCGCCGGCAACGACGAAGGCTCCCTCGACCGTACGATTTGCGAGCATGAACGCCGTGGGTCCGCCGTGGAGGCAACGCATACCCTGCGTCGCCCAGCCGCCATAGAGGGACAACGACTGCCAACCCACGCGCTGACCGGTTAACAAGCCGAAGCGACTTGTGAGTCGCGAGCTGCCCAGCGGCGTGACATCAAACGCGAGAATCTGTCCGAATGCGGTTGGAAGCGTCACAAAATTGCCGTTGAGGACGGCATCGTTGGCCACACTGGCGGGCACGACGTTGACGGCAGCAGCGAATTTCAAATCTTGCAACGGAACGTCGCCCACGCCGCGGGCAAGCGAGGTGGAAGGCGGCGACTCAAACTGCATCGGCGGTCTCCCGAGAGCCGTTGCGGAAGAGCGGGCGCCACTACTGGCCCTACCTTTCGGCGCTTCGACTCGTCGCCGGATGTCCTCGATAAATGGGTCCGCGAGCGGCGAGCCGAAGGGCTCGTAGAACTGAAGCTCGCCGATCAGCGGCTCAGCCTCAAAGCCATTGAAACAGGCCCACAAGACGTCGAGGTACACGCCCACCACGACGCCGACCGACCCTACCCGCGGGCCGAGCGTCACCCGGATGACGCTGCCGCAGAGAACGACCCTCGCGTGCGGTGCCACCAGGGCTGCCCGCGAAGCAGCATCGGCCGCAGAGGGGTACGGCGTGGTGGCGGACACCACCCCATCCCGGGTGTCAAAATAACCAATGCTGACGTCCGGGATCGTCTCGATGTCGCCGCACGGAGCGGCGTCGTTAGCCCCGATCTCGATATCACGCGGGGAGCTGCTCCGTGGAAACAGGGCCTCCTCGCCCGACGGCGGGTCAAAACCTCCCTCAGTCAACGGCGTCGACCGCCGTGAGGAAGGGGTGACGGACGGCGGCTTCCGCAACGAGGAACTCCGCCCCAGGCGAGCCTGAGACGGGGTACGGCCAGGTGCGACGGTGGAGGAACCTTGTTGAGGCCGCAGCGCGGGGGGCAAATTCGCAGACTTGGGGGACGCTGCTGACGATCCTCCGGGTCCGTTCTCGGCAGGCGGCAATACTCCGGCGGCATCAGGAAGTCGCAAGTGGAACGCGGAGACGACGCGCTGCAGTCCGCGAATGGGAAACGGGTGCAACGGCCTCAGCGGGTGCTCGGCGTCCGGAAGCGGACCGCAGTGACACCCAACAAGCGAGAGACGATGCACACAGTGCGCCAATGTGCTGAACGGGAACGATGCGGAGGGGGCGGCAACGGCCGCCTGCGGCGTTTTCGGCCCATTGGCAGAGGCGTGAAGTTGCAATTCACACACCTCGTGGCGGGTCCAGTTGTATTCCCACAGCAAGGCCCGGTGACACACACCAAGCACGACGCCCAGCGAACCTTTTCGCGGTCCGTCGTTGTGCAAGATGACGTAGCCATGCAGCACTCCGAATTGTCGCTCGAGCAGCGTCGCGTTGGTGTTGTAGTCCCGGCCGCGGTACCGGTGGTTGACTTCCGTCGGGTAGGGCTGCCAACCGGTTTCCGCCGGCGAGGATACGACCACGGGTGGATCGGGCACGCCCACGAGCTCGCTGGAGTCAAACTCGCGCGGAAAGTCAGAATGCGCCGTTCCAGGCGCCTCGACGTGGTAAACCAGCCGACCGTTTAGCACCCCCACCAGAATCGCCGTGCTTCCAGCGTATGGTCCACGGCGGAGCAGCACGCGACAGCCAGGGCGGTACTGCGGCTGACCGAAAAGATCCCACACCTGGATATGGTGCTCGTAGTTCGCCAACAGGGCGGTGCGTTCTCGGAAGCGGTTGCTCACTGGCGTGTAGTACCAGGCGCCCGCCCGTGGGTAGTCCTTGATGATTGCTGTCGAACTGGGCAACGGTGGCGAGCGGCTCCGCGGAGAGGAGGCGACGGGCGGACGCTGCGGCGGTGGCAATGGTACCACCCCGGAGGGATCGCGCACGAACGACTCGTCCCCGGCCATGTTTGGAGACGCAAAGCTGTTGCCGTCCGTGGGGGCCACCGCGGGGTGGGCCGCCGCACTTGCGAACCGGCGGTGCCCGTGGAGCGCGACGACGACATCGTCCGCATTCGCGTCGTGCCCCCCGTTGTCGGCGTCGGCGTCTAAGCCGACAGGCCGTCTCCGGAGGGCCTCAGCCACCGGTACCATTTGCAGCTGATAGCGCTGGACGAGATCACCGAACGAGCGAGCGTTGAACGCAGTGGCCGCGCCTTTGACTTCAAGTGTGCGCGGCGGAGGAATCCCTCCTTCTGCCCCGCCCGCTACGAAGGGGAAGAGCGGCACCTCGCCGTGGGCTGACGCCGCCGCCGCGCGCGAGATGGGTGAAGCCGTCCTGCTTGTCGCGGCGCTGTTCGAGGCTCTGTCGTCTTCCCCATCTTGGCCCTCGACATAGTAATCTTCGAGGCGCCAAAGGTGGCCGTCCTTGATGCCTAGAATAAAAGCATACCGCCATTCAGACGAGTCACTCGATGGCTTGTTACCGACAACAGTCGGTCGCTCAGGACGACCACCAACGCCGGTTCCGGCGGCCACGGTCGTTGCCTCGCCATCCGCTGGCGACACGAACGGCACGACCGTGGCGACCGCGGAGGACGCTGATTTCTTGGTGACGCAAAACTGCAGCGCGGGAGGGTTGCGAAACCGGACGGGGCAACCTCGATATAGCGGCGCAAAGCCCGCCGCCTCGATGTCCGAGTCCGTGGCGTTCATCACGACGATGAGCTGCCCGTTTCGCATCCAAGGGACGACAACCTCGTCATGATACTCCACCGCACCACCGCCAACGACATTCGGCGCGGCGGGTCCGAAATCCTGCGATACAGCCACCGCCGAGTTGCTTTCCGAGTAATGCAAGCTACCGCCAAGGGCTCTCGCGCTGCTGCTGCTGTGACGGAGCAACATGACTTGGGGTCCCGTCGTCAGCGAACGTCAGCGAACGTAATTCGTCGCGGCTCCTGCTTCTTCGCAAAAAAAATAATAATATCTGATGAACAATCCAAATGGTTGTAATGATTGTGTGTGACCCCCTTTGAAGGGAGTGGTTGAATGCCAGCGTCCCCTTAGAGCCAACCAGAGGGGGAGGTGGACGCAACCTACTAATGACCGATGAAACTTTGTAAGGGTCGGATTCCTATCATCGAGCAAACAACGTTGGATGGGAAGGGAGGAGAGAAGGAGGAGAGAGAGAGATGATGATCGGTTGCATTGGGGCACCACCACGCTGCAGCAACTACGCCAATGCGGGCAGCATCCCATTGTGCTGCTTCAAAAATTTTACGACGGCCTGGATGATGACGTGTGGTCGGCGGCTGTTGTGGTCCCCCTCCACCAGCGCATACGACTTCGTGGGGGATGCATACGCTTCGCACACCGCGAGAGAGTGTTTCGGCTGAACGAAATCGTCATCCTCGCCGTGAAAAATAAATGCGGGCGTTGCGGTGCACAGCGCGGCGTATTTCAACGTGTCGAGGTCGTCGATGTCGAGTGCGGCCCGCGACGCGATAGAGCACTTTACTTGACCGACGACGAACGACACCAGCGCGGTGGGTACCCATCGACTCTGAACGAGATCGTGGACCAAGTCGCGGAGCCGAGAGAACGGCGAGTCGCAGACGATGCATTTGATCGATGGATCCCGCGACGCGTACATGATGGCGGTGACGGCACCCATGCTCCTACCCCAGAGGGAAATGGCGGTCACGGAACGCGAGCCGTGCAAGTACTCGACGACGGCAGCGAGGTCCTGCCGCTCATAGTATCCCAGCGTGCAGTAGTCGCCGTCGCTCTGCCCACTGCCAGAGGCATCGTACGTGAACAAGGTAAACCCTGCCGCGAGCACCGGCAGCGCCTCCTGACCATCCAGTCGGCCCCCAGCGTTTCCGTGCAGGTACACGACGCACGGCCGCGGGTGGCGTAAGCGCCGCGGCGGCGGAGACGGGCCGCCCTCAGCAGGCGCCTCGGTGTCAGCACCATCGCCGGGTCCTCCGGTCCGCTCGGTTGTCATGCCAAATTCTGGTGGTTCGTCATCGTCCTCGAGCGGTACGTACCAGCTGCACTGCAGCTTCATGCCCCGCATGTTCTCCACCACGATGTCGCGTCGTTCGTAGCGCGCGGTCGAATGATAGTCAACCCGGAATATTCGAGGGCCAAGCGACGCTACGTTGTACGACGCCCTCGGCGGCCGAATAATCAAATCGCAGATATCTTCCCAAATCTTGACGGGGCCGCGAGTGGCGACGTATTTGACCGCCGTCCACGTCGACGTCACGTCTTGCATGCACGGGAAACAGTGAGGCCTTGCCCGTCAGAGGACGACCGTTACGGAAAGGAGACAACACAACCCACCCTCGGAAGCGTCCTCGACATTCAGATGGGTGGTCTACGAACCAAGTTCCTCGTCAATAAATTTGTGAAAAAACGTGAAATGTTGTGGTATGCTCACGGCTCGCGAGTCACCACCACGGTGGCGTCACATGCAACTGTAAGTAGGAGGAGGTCGACGCCGCTCGACGACGAGGGCCGAGGCCGTGGTCACCAGCATGGCGTCGACCTGCGCCCGCCTGAACGAAACGAACTCCGGGCACATGTAGAAACGATGATGGTGCACCGCCGCGTTCCAACCCGGCCACCAGTGCGACATGTCGGCAGCCTGTGTCACTTGCGACAGCGTCCCGCGGTATCCACGAACGTAGATATCGACTCGCCGCCCGATGACAGGTTGGACCAAGAGTTCGCCCGGTACACGTGGGCCATACCAGAGGGCGTTCGCCAGCGCGGATCCACGTGCGGCACCGCACATGGCTGCCCACAAATCATTTCCCGTCAGAAGTGGAGCGTCATCGTCGCATCGCCTGGCCGCGATGTCCAGGAACACGACCCGACGATCGCTGTGTCTGACAACACCGCCGTCGAGGGTCGGATCGTGGTTCGTACCCCGAGCGCTGCCGTCGTCGCGGCCAGTGGTACCTTCAGGAAGGTCGGTGATGACGAAACACGCGACGCGAGCGGCACCTTGCTCCGCGTCAACTTGTTGCGGCCCCACGATTCGGTTCCAGTATTCAAGCCGTGATACTCTCGCGGAAGCGGTGCGAGCGGCCTCCCGGATGCGTTCGGCTTCCGATGACGACTGACGTGACGGCACACGCTCCGCGACGTTGGACGCAAATGGAGGCGGCTCGTCGATGACGTCAAAGCAGCGATCTGCAAAGACTCCTTCGATGTCTCCAAACGCGCCGTCGGCGGACGCCGTCCAGTTCACACAGTACCACGAACTCCGCACGAGCATCGAGTGACAGCGGGCAACCTCCAAGAAAATGCTGCCGTTCGGCGTCACCCCAAAGAGCGACGGCGACGACGCCAGCACCGTTTCCCACGTGGCCGTCGCGACACCAGGTGACCCCCCAGGAAATTGTCTCAATGCTCCACTAAGTAAACGTGGCAGCAAGGCCATGTGAGCCGCTCCTAGGTCGCCGCTTCGAAAAAGACCGAGCAGTGATTCTGCCAAGACGGTGTGCAACCGACGACTACATCGCGACAGCTGCGCCACTTCGGCGACTCCCAAATGCTCGGCGATGTCGTCCAGCACGTCGAGCGGTAAGAGGTTCAGTCCACTTCCGCTACCAACGCGCGACACAGGGGAGAGAGTCGGCACCGTCATGTCCTCCCACGCTTCCGCCCAATCAACATACTGTCGCGTGCCGTCGAGCGCCTTCCACCCCACTCGCTCTCCGGATGCATCGTCGAATCTCAGCACCCCGATGCCAGTAACCTTATAGATGAACGTGCCCGTTGGGCCCGACACCACGCAGAATAACGAGGAAGGGGTGACGGGCTCGGCCGTGTGTGTGGTAGGTGGGGGCCTGGCCCCATGACAGGAATCAAGCGTGATGCCGAAGCGACTGTGAGCGACACCGCGGAACAACCGTGGACGAATGGAGGCGGGGACCATGGACGGGCGCGGGCGGCCTCCCCCTCCTCCTCCTCCGGCAGCGGCCAACTCCGACGCGGCGTCGCTCAATTCTGACCACGCGACACACGGGGCCCCGGTGAACTCGAACCACCGCACCAGGAAGGTACACGCAGTCATGCGCAGTCGACGGCGGGGGTTGAGGCAGCTATTCTCTTTTTTTTTACTTCGCTTTTCGGAAAAAGAGCGAGGAAGTGATCCAAAAGAAACGGTTGTCATGTGGGCATGCTACCAAGAGCGAGAGCGTGTGTGGGCCCCTTCGTAGACTGGGGCTCCCCTTTTCCGCAAGCTCCCGGCTCAACCAACAGGCTTCCAGGACGACGTTGCGTCCCCTTGCTCCCGGGGCCGGTGGTGCTTGCTCACATGGATGTCGAGCTCCGCGCTGGACAGGAAGCCTCGCTGACAGTGGTTGCAGCGAAAGAACTCTTCGATGTCGTAGATAGACGCGTCGAGAGTCTTGTGCTGCAGCGAGACGTGCTCATGAAGGGCGAAGATGTCGTTGCAGACACGGCGGCACGCCGGGCATGGCAAAGGGTGGCTGGAGAGCTGATGCTTCGTGGTCAGGTGGCCAAACAGCGACCGTGGACCGCCGAAGCCCCGCTCGCAGGCGTTGCACCACCAAAGGCTCGTCGTCGTCACAGGCAGAAGCATCGACGGGATGTAGGCCGGCGCGGCCGCTCCGTCCACGATCGGCGAGCCGGTCGCATCACCCGATCCATGCTTTCCCTGGACGTGAGAAAACAGTGAGGCTTGAGTGGCGAACACGCGTCGGCAGTGCGGACAAGGAAACACGGCGGCGGGCCCAACCGAAACATGAGTGGCACCCCCACCCGTCTCGTCGGCCGCCAGGGCGCCACCCTCCAGGCGAATCGCTGCCTCCGTCGAGTCACCAGCCGACGTGGTTGTTGAATTGGCCGCCGCACAACGCACCAAATCCCGTACCTTGTCCGCCGGCTGGACGACCTCCGGGTGCTTAAACACCATGTGGCTGAAGAGGGCGGATTCTGACGTGAAGACTTTTCCTGTTGTTGGACATTGATCGCAACGGACCGTGATCCTCGCGTTCGTGGAGGGCACGTAGGCAGACACAATGAGCCGTCGAATATGTGCGGAGGCGGCGTCGGCGCTCGTCAACGCGCTTTCGGTCGTCTCGCTGACCGACGGCGGCGGCAGGGGCGATGGCGGCGACGATGACGACGGAGCGGAAGGCGCCACCTCGTCGCCTACGAGCGGAGCCGAGGCTTCGAGCGGGTGAGAGAGCTCCAAATGCTGTAGTATTTGAATTTCGGATGAAAAGACCTTCCCACACAGTTCGCACGGGAACGAGTCTTCCGCGGATAGATTCGGTGAAACCGCCGTACCCACATCGCCACTAGCGCTCCTGGCCGCGTCGGACACCGTCGCTCCCCGCGCCGGCGTAGGTGGCGGTGGGGGAATCATCCCGTCCGGCACGTCCACTTGGGAAACAGACGATAACCGCAGCCGGGGGGGACTCAGCAGGTCGCTCGCCGTCGCGCCAAGCGCTGCGGCGCCAACGGCGATGACACTCGCATTTCGCGCCTCATCGTATCGCATCCTCATTGACGCCAGTAGCTTGTCGTCCCAGGTCGCTCGTTTTGGCGGTTCCTCGACATCGAGGTCCACTTCGGGGTGATACCGCTCGATATGCTTCATGACCCGGTCGACACTGGTGAAAATGACGGAGCCACTAGGCGGGCAATGCCGGCACGGAAATCCGGTCACTTGCGTTCTTCCTCCCCCACCTGCTCCTCCGCCCCCTCCGCTGTCGCTTGCTGGCCGCGCCACGCCATGCGCGTCCAGCGCCTGCTCGTACATTTGATACCGCGCACGAACCACTTTTCTGCAATGCCCCCGATTGACGTCAGGGTGGGCTTGATTGACGTGCTGTAGAAGCAGCTTGATGTGGTGGTCCTGGTGGCACAAGGGACAACGGACGTCTTGCAGTTCATGGGGGGAGTCGCCAATGGGGTCGGCAAGTTCAAACTCAGAAGCAGGCGACGATTGCGGAGAGTGACGCACGTGCGGCGGTGGCGGGGCGGACGATATGGCGACGTTTGGGACGGACATACGATGCCGCCGCGGCGTCGTCAGCGCAGCAGTCCCGCGGCAAAACGACGACGACATCTCCACCGAGGCCGTTTGCGCCTTACAGCGATTGTACTCAAGTCGACCGGCCAGTGAAACACCGGAGCGCGCCACGGCCGTCGCCGGTGCCCCTCGGCAACCGGTGCGAGTGGCGAAACACCGCCACGAGCGTATCGCCAGCATTGGGTAGCCAATAAGGCGTTGGCACTGCGCCGCCTTTCCGCCGTTCGCCCTTCAAACGATATCAACAAATGCTGTCAAAAACAAGAAATAGAAAGACTGACTGGGGACACCCCCCACCCCCCCACACTGCTGATTCAAACTTGTTCGAGGCGAAATCCGACCCCGCGAATTCACTCACCCGTGGAAACCTGCGAGATGAACAGCACGTGCAGCCAAGACTGGGCTCCCACGACAGCCGCTGCGTGAATCCAGGCGAGCACGGCGTAACGGCCGATGGCGGCGGGGGTTGAAGGTGACACCACACTTTCGGCAGCTACGGTCGTCGCTGCCGCTCGCTCGTCGAAGAAGACCGCCACGGTCGCGAGGGCAGCAGCGGTGCCCAGGGCCATGGCGACGTTGGGATTGCATATGGTGCGGCTCACGTGGTGAACGACGCACGGCTCGGCGAGGGTGAGTGAAGACTCGGCACGTTCCGCATGGGTCGAACCGCATTCGGCGTGTCCCAACTTGCGGACGCAGGGAGTCCAGTGATCTCTCGAGACGGCAGCAGCACCAAGCAGCATGGTGTTGACGGTCTCTGACGACGCGATAAAGCCCACAAGTAGGTTGAACACGGCCACACGCAGCCACCAATGCCCACGACGCGCGCGAGGAGGCAGTGGCGGCTGAATGATGAACCACCCCGCCATGGCGTGGGCCAACACGCTGATCCACAAGCACGCGGGCGACACGGCGACGAGGGCTGCCAGGCGCGTCATAAGGCTGTTGTAGAACAGAGACGAGGCCGGTAGAAGCATCCAGTGGCTTTTGTCTGCGCCATCGAGGAGTTGACCGTTCATCGTTGAAACGACAACGAGTGCTCTCCCCACCGAATACAAAGACGCACTGAAAGTTCAGCCCTTATCGTGTGTGTCCCTTCAAAGCAAAACAATCAAATGTGGGCATGACAGCCAAAAAAATTCAACCGTGCCGGTCCTCCGCCAGATTTTAGAACACGGACGTGTGCTATTCTCTTCCTCTCCGGCTGCTGCCGCTCTCACGTGGCCGCACGAGCACACGTGTGTCAGTCGCTGTGCCTTGGCGACATGGCTGCGACGAGCTCGCCGACAACGGCTTCGTCCTCGATCGTAGGCGGCACCGCAAAGATGACTCGATCTCGTTCGGCCTGAGGCAACTGCGCCGCGTTGGCGATTTGGCGGATGAGCTTGCGAACAATCTTCCCGCTTCGGGTCTTTGGCAGCCGTGCGACGGGGACGCAACTCACGGACGCGATAGGACCGATTTGCTTACGCACCCATTCGTCCAGCTCGCGCATTACGAGCCCGGGCGAATAGGGAGCGGCGCCGTCACCGCCGGCGGCGTCACGCAACACGACAAGCGCCAAAGGGCGCTGCCCTTTCAAACGACAATCCGCGCCGACGACGGCACACTCCGCGACGGACGCGTGGGCCGCGAGGGCTTGCTCCAGGTCCCCCGTCGACAGGCGATGGCCCGCGACGTTAATGACGTCATCGGTGCGCGTGAGGACACGGACGAACCCGTCGCTGTCCACGCTACCCGCGTCGAACGTGCTAAAGTAGCCCGGATGGTCCGCACAGTACATGGCTTCGACAGCGGCGAACGGCTTTCCCCAGACACCCGCGAGGGCACCCGGGGGCAGAGGCAGCTTAATGACGAGCTCGCCGAATTGGGTCGTAGCGGCCTCGGCGGACTCTCCGCTGCCCACCAGGGTGCTATGAATCACAACGACATTCCACCCTGGACAGCACACTCCCGCGGCACCCTTTCGAATGTGCAGCGTGTGCGCGTTGAACGGTGCCAGCGCAGCAAGTCGCGGCGCGCTGGTGATGGGGCTTCCCGTTTCGGTCTGCCACCAGTGATCCACGACTGGAACGGACAGAAGCGGTCGATGCGGAACGGCGGCGTGAGCGGCGTCCGTTGAAGTCGTGGCTCCGTTCACGGCGGCCTCGGTCCATTCCAGAGTGGATGCGTCCGATCGCTCACCCGCCAAAAACACGGCCTTGAGCGAGCTCAGGTCATGCCGACCGGCGATGCTCGCGGCGGCCGTCGTGCCGGCGAGCCCGAGTTTCGTCCGCACGGCGCGAATCGCAGTCGGGGCCGTGAAAAACACGTTGACCTTGTACTCCTCCATGACGCGGAAGATCGTGTACGCATCCGGCGTGCCGACCGGCTTCCCTTCAAACAGCACGGACGTGCAGCCCCGCAACAGCGGGCCATATACAATGTAATTGTGACCCACGATCCAACCAATGTCGCTGGCCGTGAAAATAACATCGCCTTCACTGATACCATAGATGTGCGACATGGAGCTGTGCAACATCACCGCGGTGCCCGCTGTATCCCTCACAATGCCCTTCGGCATTCCGGTCGTACCTGAAGTGTAAAGGAGGTACAACGGATGGTAACTTGGCACCGACACGCATGCCGGGGGGGCGGCGTTTGAGGATCTCCAGGACGATATCGCCGCATCCCAGTTGATGTCGGTCGGGCGCAACCGGATCTCTGGAAGCCCTGGTCGGCACCAGACCATGACACGAGGTCGCACCGTGCCAGTCAAACCATCGATGGCGTCGTCCACCAATGCCTTGTAGTGAACGAGCCGTGCGGACGACTCCACCCCAAAAGAGGCCGTGAGCACCGCACGGGCGCCACAGTCGGCGATCCGCTTGCGCAACTCGGCACTCGAAAACCCTCCAAACACGACACTGTGCGGCAAGCCCAGCCGCGCACACGCGAGCATCGCGAATACCGCATACGGAGAATTCGTCATGTAGATTAACACTCGGTCGCCGGCCACCAAACCGAGGACGCCTTGCAACACGGCCGCCACGTCACCTACGTGGCCGAGCAACGCGCGGTACGTAATAGCTTGCTTGGTGCTCGTCACAGGGCTGTCATAGTAGAGGGCAATTCTTTCGGGCGTCGCATTAGCATGCCGATCGACGGCGTTGTAGCAGACATTGAGCTCGCCGCCGGTAAACCACTGCCAATTTGGGTTAACGTGACCCGCGCAGCCGAAGCGGTCGTCGGCGACGCCGTTGCTCTTCGCTTGGGAACCACCTCCGCCGGTATCGGTGGCTCGCGGCGGCTCCTCCATGCAGGTGGACGCGTGGCACATCGGAGGGGTCACGCGTTCATAAGGCTTGGAAAAGACGACGCCATTCGCCGCCCGCCGCCAGTACGCTGTGGGGCAATGAAGGGACTCTTCCCACTCGATCCGCGAAAAAACCGACGAGCCGAAAACGAAGGGAGGCGGCCCCGACGCGGAAGAAGAGAGGCAAGTGGACAGCTGGACGCAAACGGGGAAGAGCGACACGCACCATCGGCAAGAGAGGCTCGCGTCACCAGCCGTATTGCGCCGATTGAGCCTCCCACAAGGCAGCGACAACGACACGAAATCCGATTGGGCACCACATGCCAAACGGCGAGGCGCAACAACGAAGAGCGATCTGCACGCCATCTGACCAGCGCGTGCGCGGGGGGAGGTATGGGGCTCTTGTTCGGTGATGTTTCCGACAACAGAAGCACACACACAGACAGACAGAGATCTTTCCCCCTCGTCCAGTCCGTCGGCCGAAATGCAGAGCAGAGGCAACACAGCCAATTGTCATCGCGATGCACAACGGACGTCGACCGCTATCGTAACGCGAGCCAACGGCACACAGGCTGAAACAAGTGATCCAGCAAACGCCGCGACGCGGCATCGAATAGAGCCCGCATGGGGAGCGATGCGGCTCGCAATAAAATTGTGAGCCCCGTCCCGACCAGGGCGCCGGCTCCAACCTGTTCCCAAGTGTGATGCCCGGCGTACACTCGTGCCCAAGCCACGGCCGCCGCAAGAACGGCCAACACAGAGATTCCGACAGTGGCGCGAAGTCGCCGGTCCCTTGCCGGCGCCGCGGCGCGTTGCAGGAGACAGAACATACAGAGCGCGAACATGAACGCTGCGTGGGCGCTAGGCATGCCGTAGCCCTCATGATAGCCAGCAGCAGCGGACGCGGGTGGTGGCCGGCATCGCCAGGGCGCCGCACTGACCTCCAGCGGGGAGGAGGGTGAGGGTCCATCCACGAAGACCGCGGCGTAAGGCGGCGGCGGCCGCGGCTGCCGGACCACCACGTTTTTCAAAACGGTAGTCACCACATGCACGGTACTCAGCGCGAGACCGAGCGCCATGGCATCTTGGCGCCCGTCCAGCACGACGAACAGCACGACGACGGCAAACGCCACAAAGGGCGCGAGTCCAAGAAAGCCGGCTAGAAGGGTCATCCCTGCATCCGCAGGATCGTACACGATGGCGAAATTGTCATCCACTTCCCAACGGAGAGGCGACGACGAGAGCCGCGTCAAAGACGACATGGAAAGATGATAGGGAGAGGGGTGCCAGTGGTTCCCCACTCATGGAGGCCAAATCGGAGAGCTCTTCCCACCCCCGTGATGTACAAGCAGCTTAAGTTTTCCGCCCTTCGCAATGGCCACAGACTGGTACATGTTGCCACGTGGCGCAGGGCTGGGCTCCACTTCAGGACACTGTGAACAGGGTGGCCCAACACTCGGGGATGAGCGAGAGAGAGAGAGAGAGAGAGAGAGAGAGAGAGAGAGAGAGAGAGAGCCCAAAACTC
>ERZ1292630.2910-Hain-H41-02um-R3-2910-length-15456-cov-8_pt1 | contig 15456 bp, 4 predicted proteins | sample MGYA00564408_ERZ1292630 | MGnify/ENA primary metagenome ERZ1292630 (study PRJEB36523, sample SAMEA6512641) | groundwater metagenome | collected 2019-01-08 | study: AquaDiva: Metagenomics assemblies of 32 groundwater samples | reverse complement strand
TGCTGAGCACATCGAGCTTGGGGACGGACACCATAAAGGAGAACAGGGAGCGACTGGTGACCTGTGGCAGAGCCGGCGCGAAAAATCGCGCCAATCGGCCCACGAGCGGTTCTTCCTCCGCATCATCGTCCTCGGCCGCCGCCTTCCGGAGCTCGTCGATCAAGTCGGAGTCCGTCGCGAGGTAGAAACGGCGGTACGCACGGTGGAAGAAGACCTTTTCCAGGATGCTCCGGCGTCGCCAAAGCGACAGAAATAGCACGAGGGGCGTCAGGGCGCCCACGATCGTGAGCTCGGTGAGTACACAGACGAGCAAGAAGAGCCACCAGGGATCGGGGTTGCTCCAGCACCGATCCGTGTAACATTTAATTTCAGGGTCGCAGGCCAGAAACAGCATGCAGGTGCGCATCACGGGGAAGTAGAGCACGGGGTTGAGTGAAATGGCCACGAACGCGATGACGCCCGACACCCCCATCGCTTTGAGCGCGCGGAAGGAGGTGACGATCGACACCAGGAGAAACTGACCGAGGCTCGTACGAGTGTGGTCTTGACAAATCGCGTATGGACACGAGGTGCCGTCGCGAAACGCTCTCCCGCACACCAACATGGTACCTGCGATGCGGGGGCAGCGCGCTCCGTTCGTCACAATGCAGCACTCGAGCGGATTCTCAGTAATGTCGGTTTGCGTCCGTTCGTTCAAGAATCGGTGGCACATGGGGCAACGGATGCCCACGTGCTGCAGCGGCACTCGTGTGTCGCCGTGGTCGGCGACCCCAACGGCCGTGTCGCCGCCGTCGTGATGAATGAGCCAGTCCACGCCGGATGGCACGCATGGCGCGGGTGTCAAGTCCGAAGGAAGCACGTGCACACGATTGGATCGACGCGCGCCATCGATATGCTGGTCGACGGCGACACAAATACGGGGGGTCATGACGTAGCGCAGGAGCGGCAACTGCTCGTGGAGTACCGTGTTGGGCTGTCGTTCGAACCCATCTTCGTCGACCTCGTGTAGCTCCGCTGCGGTGTCTTCTGCGACAAAACCGGCAGCCCACGAGGCGTCCTTCGAACCTCGGCGCGACGAGACGCCCCCAAGCCGTCCGCGCCTGGAGCTCTTGGGTGCATCCATGAGCAGTTTGGAACCCTTCTGCGTTGCTTCACCCCCTGCCCCCACCCCACCTTTGGCCCCTTTCCCTTTCTGTTTGCGCCGCTTGTCTTCCTTTACCGCGGCGTTGTACAGCTTTGGCCGATCCGCCGCGTCGCGGCGCAGAACGTACTGTGCGGTGTGACGGAGCCACGATTTAAAATCGGACGCGATGAAGTAGATCATCGTGAATGACAGCAGGAGGGCGAGTATGAAGGTGCCCACAATGGTAAAGAATCCGAACTCGGGGATAAATTTTTCGAAATCGAAGGCCAAGACGTCGAGGACGGTGTTGAGGTACTGCATAAAAATGTTCGGAAAGGGCCACTTCAGGGTGTACAGCTGGATCGCTTGCATGGCATTGGCGAGAGGCAGGAACATCTGCACAATGGTACTCCCGCTCACGCTGGACGCGCCGCCACTAGATTTGGCACCGCTACTACCAGCCTTTCCCCCGCCACCTGACTTGCCGCCACCCCCGGCTTTGGCGCCAGGCTTACCTCCGCGGCCGGCGCCGCCCGCTCGCCGTCCCCCAATGGGCTTCAAGCCTTTGTCGCTGGGCGATCCGGCATCGTCGACGCCCGCCTGAGCCTGGGCGCCTTCTTCCGTCTCCAGGAACGCGTCCTCGCCGTCCGCGACACGGACCACCTGCTCCCACAACGGCTTCGGCAGAAGAAAGAGACCGTCCTCGGATAGGTCGGTCACGTCGCGGTACTCTTGAAACAGTGCTTCCAGCCGCTCTGGCGGCGCGAAGGTTTTCTTGGCTTGCGTCCACAGAAACGCGAGCAAGTCGCACTTCGCATCATCCGTGTTGAATGCGAGCTTTTCTATTTGCTCGAGCACTTGAAAAAATAAACCCGGCTTCAATCCGCTGATCTTGATCGCGGCATCCAGCGTCAGGATCGGGAAGCGGTCGCCGCTCGAGAGTCGCATCTGGCGATAGGTCTCGCTCTTGACGCCACACACACTGAGGTATTGCCGTTTGCATGCGTTCAGGTCAGCCGCAAGCTCCTTGTCGCGCGTCTCGATGAAGTCGCGCGCGACCCCGACGATCATGGCGAACAACATTGAAAGAGCCGTGAAACTCAAAAACAATCCGACGCCGGCGAACACGAGCCACGGGAAATTTCCTTCCCGGAGCGTCAGCAAGCTACCACGTTGAGAAAGTTCGGAGGCGCGGCCCGAGTCCGACTCGAACGACAAGCCGTGAATGCCTCCATTAAAGCCGCCGACGCAGAGGGTCCCGTTGCGCCCTACCACAAAATCGTTCGGCGCGTCTGTCTCGAAGACGCGAATGTCGCGGACGGCGACGGGTGGGGCGGTGAAACAGGCGGACGCGGCGGGGCCAGGAAGTTGCCCGTCGATGAAAAGACGCAGGCGCTTGGACTCCACACTGAGGGCGACGTGGTGCCAGGATCCGTCGAACAGCGTCGCCACACCGCCCCGCGCCGACGCCATGTCATTCATGTTAAAGACGGCGGCGAAGGGTCTCGCGCCCTGTCCCGGCACGCCCAGTGCCGTGAGGGTTCGAGCCGCCCCATTCACGGTCACTGCAAAGTAAACTCCTGTCGTTTCGGCATTCGCGTTCAGAAAGGCACCATCCGTCGACAGCATGTCGGATGCACGCAACGCTTGAGACAACTGCGGCCGCTGAAAACGCCCGTAGAGGTCGGTGACGCCGCGCCATTCTTGCGACGATGGCCGTCGAGGCAATCGTGCGCCTTCCCGATCGTGGCCGAGCCCATCCGGGTCGGTTGTGGCCGCCGCTGCGCCCACGGAGCCAGGCACCGCGGAGCGCCCCGATGACGCATCGAGAAGGGCATCATCAGTCACGGCCCACACCACACCCCGGGATAGTGCCGTCGCTTTCATGAACCAGATCGCGGTGATCGGCAAGGGGCCAGCGCCCAGATCCGCCTTCGTGCCGCGCACGTTTGGGAAGCAGGTCGCACCCGCCGTGGCGTCGTACCCGCTCAACTGCTCCGCGGTGCCATAGCCATTCGGTGTCCACGCCATCGGACGGTCGACGCCTTCGTCGAGCGGGAAAAACCGCTGCGTCGACAAAAAGGCGACATCGACCACCTCGGGAACCCGCTGCGCCATTGCGAAGTGCTCGGGTGCGTCCGCCGACACGCTCGGTAGCATGAAGGTCGCTTCCGATTGGGCAACGAGAGCCCCCGTCGCAGCGGTGGCCGCCGCGGGAAGCGACAGCCGGGTCATCGCCTCAAGCTGCCGCGGTAGGAATGCGCGGACGGCTGCGTGCGTGAGGCTCGGCACATCCGTGACGGCCACGCGGAACGGCCTTGTGCTGTACTCGGCGCATCGCATGCCCGACGGATCGACACAGTCGAACCGGTAAAGCGTCCCCTCGTCGCCCACGGCAAGGCTGTCCAACCGCGCGATGGCAGCGCTGATGTCTGCAGGGCTGTGTAGCAAGGTGCCCGTCGCCGCGACGGCGTCGCCATCGGCCTCGTCCGTCGCCACCACGGAGCGACCCGCGAGGCCGCGCACCAGTCGGTACATGTCGGCCCCTTGGGGTAGGTGCTGGAACGTGAGCGTGGCGTCGTCTGCCCCGGCTTCCAGCCACAGAAGCCGGCCGATTGGATCCCCCGACGACGTGGCCGCAACCGGGCTGCTAGTTAGCAACGATTGTCGTCGCCGCGGTCGGTCGCTGGCAGTCGCTGCGGCCGCCGCCAAGGCAGACGAGACACTGAGGCTCTGAGGCCCAACGGCGGACACGAGGGCGGGGACGACGGCACCTCCAGGGATGACGCCCCCCCGGTTCAACGCCGCGACCCTCCCTTCCGCTGCCGATTTCGTCGAGCACGATACTTTAAGATAATATCGGTTGGGTGGGCCTTCCGCTTGATAGGGAAGGCCGTTGACGTATGGAAAGTCTGTCAACGGGAAACACATCCCCGCGGCCTTCATGGTCGTCGCCCTCGCGAGGCCGTTCGCCGAGACGCAGTGATCCACCGTGAGGGCCGCCGCAAGCGCCACGACGGCATTGCCTTCGGACCCGTCCGTAGAGGCTGCGCACGTGCCCGCCACGACCAGCGAAACCGCGGTGCTGCCGATGGCGGCGTACATGTCGGTTAGCTGAAAGCACGTCCCATCGGCAGGAACCACGTAGGCCAACACGGGCCGCGGGGACAACGGATGTCCATCGCACGACGGCGAAAGGAATACCTCGACGAGCACGCGGGTTGTGGCGTCGCGGGGAACGATCTCGAAGAAATAGAACAGGCCGGCGAGGCCAGCGGCCAGAAGTAACAGCGCCGTGAGAGTGCCGAAGAGATAGGCCATGTGGTCATGCGCCTTGACGAAGCGAAAGCGGCTTGACTCCTCACTGTGCCTTGCCGAGTTGTCGCGGATCGCGCGGAGCGCCCAGCCAGACAGCGGACTGGACCCTTGCCGCACGACGGCGGGATCGACCGACGTTGTCGCCATGCTCCGTGCCGTCGACGGGGCCGAGGAGGAAATCGTGTGCACACTGCTCATGCGGGCAGCCGCACGGCGCCGTTCCGCTCGCGCCTGGTACCGCTGGTAGACCGCTACCACGAGGCATGTCAGCCCGAGAAGGAGAAGGCCGCAGGCCGTGACGAGCTCAGGAACTTTCAGCAAGGGGACGAAGGCTTGTGGCAGAGCGACCGGAAGGGACGCGGCTTTCCGGGTCGCAAAGACTTTCAAGCGGGGAAGGGTCCTCGCATCGAATTGGACGTCGGTGCAGCTGGAAGGTCCGGTGGGCAGCGCGAACGAGACCAGCGCGCGGCGAATGAGCGCGAGCGGGACCACCGTGTAGGTGACCGTCCCACGACTACATCCAGCATTGCCAACTTCGTCGAACACGACCGCTGGCGATCGCGTGGGCAGGACCGGCGTCACTGCGCCTTGCTGTAGCGGCATCCCTTGGGCGGTGAGGAATTGCACGGACGTCTGGGATATCTCGATGGGCACCGTCACGTCCACCGTGACCATAGCGTGGGGCTCGAAGTCACCACTGCTGAGGTCGAAATCGAACGTGCATGTCATCGTCGTCCCACCCGTTGCCCAGCACAGCCGGCCGGGGTTCGTGAGGGTCGCGGGGTAGCCCGGTGCAACGTTCGCGGAAAATTCAACAGCCTCTGCCTGACCAATCGCCGTCAGATTTGACAGCTCGAGGTATTGCGCGGGACTTTGGCGACGGGGCACAAACTGCATAAAAATGGCCCTTTGCCCGTCCGAACGCGACAGAACGACCGCCCCTTCCGTGACAAACTGCTCGGCTGGATTCAAGCGTTGCAACGCCGCGTAGAATTGTGAAAAACTTCCCGGTGGAACGTTGAGCACGAGGCCTACGATCGTGTGCCGGAACGTGGCGGCGAGGTACTCACAGCGACTGCCTGCGTAGAGTCGCTCGTCGCACGGGCACGTGCACGAAGGGGGGGACAGCACGTCGTTCCGCACAGGCACCGCGCGAGCACCTGAGCAGCTCCACTCGGCGCTGCAATACGCCGCGCGCGGAACCAAGGTCGGCGACGCCATCAATATCAGCTGAGTCGATGACGCGACGGGGAGCGTCGGAAATTTTCCCGTCGTCGTCACCGTGGCCGCGAAGCGCGTGCCGCAACTGCCGATAGCCGACGATCGTCGCGACGCCATCGATGCGATGTAAACGGAGCACACCAGCGAGGTGGGATCGAGCGCGAGCCACTCAATCGCCAACTGCGCCGAGTCCAGCGCAGCGCTCTGCGAGGACGCGCGGAGAAACGGCTCGGACGCCGCGTCCAACTGCGCTGACTTCCCGCTCGCCACCACCACCGCGGCGTTGGCGACGTCGACCATCCCCGCGCGAACGGCTACGGCGAAGGCGGCGCAAAGGCGCTCGTTGAGCGCCGGAAGCGTCACGACGGCCGTCGGCGTGCGCGGGCAATCCAGCGGAACGGTAACGCCGATGTCCATCGCTGCAAAGGGTTCACAGGCGGCCTCGTCGGTGCCGTCTGCGCAGTGCTGCACCCCGTCACAAAACTTCGTGAAGTGCACGCACATGGAGGAGTCCCGGCACCGGAATAGCCCGTCAACGCCACTACCACCGCCGGCTGGGCACGCGCTCGCCGCCGACGCACTTTGGGATGCGACGACCGCCGACGCGGTGGGCACCGCGAACAGCCGAGCTTGGGTGCTTGCCGCCACCACGAGCGGCGCCGCGAGCGGATCGGCGCCCGTCGCGCCCAGCCGCCTCGCGGGTAGTAGTTCTACCGCGACGATGGCCACATAGTTGCACGGGACGGACTCGGCGACCGGCGAGACCAGAGGGGAGATGTTTGACATTCCCGAGATCGTCACCACGATGGAAACCGTCATGGCCGCGCTCGCGGTCGCCGCGTCGCCCCCGGATGTCCCGACGGACGGTGGCGCGGGGAGCCACGTGGCAGGAGACATACTGCACGTTCGCATCGCATGGCAAGCCCGGGTCGGGTGGGGCCATCCCCGCTCCCCGGGGGACGTGACGTCCCCGAGCACGCTCTGGTCCGCGGCGGTGGTCCGATTCACGCGGCGGGATGCCCCTGACGTTGATAGCGCCGTGGCAGCGACCGCGGCGCATGGGGGGTTCCAGGTGTCGTTCCAATAGACCTTGCCGCCATCCCCTTTGTCCGACAACAGGATGGAGACCTGAGTGGTCACAGGCGACGCCGCGTCCGTGGAATCACCGAATCCTTCCGCCAGCGTGGCCAGCACCCGGAGCCCGCTGGCTAGAAGCCGACCGTCGACGAGGATGCTCGCCGTTGGCAGCACCCACGAGGTGACATCGGCGGCACATTGCACGCCAAGTGAGCGGCGGGCGCCAAACGTCGTGGGACTGGACGTTGCGTCCGCAGCCGTGAACCGCCCATCGTCGGCCGCATACGCGGCCACGCCGTCAAGGACGCATGCGAACACGAAGGGGCGCCGTGACGGCTCACTACCGGATGGAAAGCTCGTCGACATAGCGGCCGTGATGTCTTCCGAAACCAGCGTTTCGACGGTCACGGACGGCGGGGTAGCGGCGCTGCCCCCCACCACCGCCTCGGTCAGCCATCGCCTCCGAAACGCCGCTAGCGCGCCTAAGTCGACGTTGGCATGGAGATCGACGAGTCGGTCGCGAGCGAGTTGGGAATTGGCCAACGTGGCTCCGACGGTATTGACAAGTGCCGTCGCTCCGCAGTCGGGCACGGGCAGGACCCGCAGCGAGCCGTCAGCGGCCGGGGCGGAGGGTGCGGACGTCGTACGGCCGCCTCCCGACGCCCAATACGCGAAGCCAGCCATCGAACCCACTGGTGCCCAGCGGGGGATCATTAACGAAAACGGTTGTAGCGCCGTTGTGCCATCCGTCGACACGGTCCCCTGCGGTAGCGAGGTCGGCAAAGAGGCGGGGGCGATGAAAAACGCGCTGGGCGGAAGCGGTACCGGAAGTGGTCGCGCCGATGTCACCGCAAAGATGGTGACATCGGCCACCGACACAATCACATCCAGGAAAGGCGGGCATTCTGCTCCGGATAGCCACTGGGTCATCGCCGCCGCCGGGAAGGCCAAATTGAATGTGAGCGCGGCGTCGATGACGTTGCCCGTGCTGGACGACGCAACTGGCTGAGGAGGGGCGGCGGCGTAACTGTGGTTCATCCCTTCCGCAAGCGGGATGAGCTGCGAGGGGTCGACGGTCGCCGTGAATAGCGGAGTGATCGCCGCATCGCATCGACTTGTGGACCCGGCGGAATAGTTCGCCGTGGAGCGCCAGGACGCCGTAGTGGACAGGTCGTCGGAAGGGTTGGGCAGGAAGGCAGTGGTCGCCCCACCATCCGTCGTCGTGGTGGTCAGACGCAGCCGGCTGGTCAACGTGGCCAGATTGCACCGCGCCAGCCGCGCTTCGATCCGTTTCCAGACCGTGTTGATGACGTTGCTGGCAACATCGGACACGATCGACACATCGTTGGGTGCGCCCAAGCCCAGGCCGACAAGGACATGGGCAAGCTGTTGGGTGGACAGCCGCTTCAGTGCCGCAAGCAGTTTATTCGTGCTGAGGACGCCCTCTGCGGTCGTCGAGGACATTAAGAGCGCAAGCAGCGTGGTCGCTGACTGGTCGCTGGCCACCAACGCCGATGTCAGGCAGTGAATTTGCAATTCAGCGACGGTTTCCCTTGAGAGGTAGCGCGCGCCGATGGTCACCAGCACTCGGCGGCTGGAGACCGTCGCGGTGCTTCCGCTGCTACCGGCGGCGGCGGTGCGCTGTATCTCGGGGAGTAAGACGTTCACAGGAAGGTCCAGCGATAGCGCCGACTGGAGCGCCAGGGTGGCGTTCACCCATCCGCGCACCGCGGAGGACGCGGCCGTCGGCACAGAGCCCTTCGCGACGGAGGTGATTCGGCTCAAGCGCATGACGCGGAGCGTCGTAATGGTCGAACGGAACGAACCGTCGCCCAGCCATTCGTGCCGGGGCGAGCGGCCGGTTTGGTTCATCGAACCGTCCAACGTGGTGGCAGAGAAACGTAGCAACCTCTCGCGAACATCCGGAATGGCCTTTTCGGCCACGGCAATGCTGTCCTCCGTGGTGGTGCCGAAGCATCGGATAGCCGCCGACTGGCGATCGCGCAAGCCGCTGTCCGTGGTGCGCGACGTCGCGATCATGGTCGCGCCATCGGCCAGCAGGGCCAAGAAGCAAAACACGAGCCACAGTGCCATCTCGACGATGGCGGTCAGCGGGGAGGACGCTGCCCGTCGTAGGCACAGGCGATGCATCGTCACGGGAGCCGAGAGAAGCAGTGGGTCGTTCGGCGATAGTCTTCAAAAGGCAACAGGCCACGAAACGCAACCCAACACAGAGGGTGAGCCATCGCAGCCATAATAATCAACCACAACAACACACAACACTGGGGGGCGCTGTGAACCGACCTACGGAAAAAGAAAGTAAAAAAAATGCCGCCACAGCTAGAGAGGAAGAGTGAAGGAGCAATCGCCGGCAAAATGGTACTCTTTTTGGGATGAAAGTACGGCGTTGGTGGTCATTTCTCCCTGCGGCCGACGGCGGAGGGTTGCCGTGACAGTGTCGGGAGGACCGCCGAGGTGCTGACCTGCGTCGCGGGGGCCGTCGAGGGTACGGCCGCCGCGCCCGCCGATGTGTTCGACCGGCGAGTTTGCCCCGCCGGTGCCAACGGCGTAGGCAGCTCGCTCATGATGCCTCGTGCGATGGTGGCGACCGATAAAGCGGCGCGACGCAAGCTGACCCCCAGGAGCGCCGTGACCGCGGCGTCCTGCTCCACCTGCTTAAGATGGTACATGCTCGAGCAGCTAGCCGCGACGTGGACGTGTTCTGGCGTGGACGGCCGGACCATGGGAAGCCGTCGTTTGAAGGCCTGCCCGCTGAACGCATAGCCATTGAGGACTTCAAGTGCAATGTCCAGGACGCTGCGCGATGGCGCCGCGCCGCCGCCGATGTCGGCCACCCCCAGCGGATCGGGGATCCATGCCACGCTTGCCAGCAGGATGCAGCCAAGTTCTTCGTGACACAGCCAGTTGATTCGTTGCTGGGCGTTCAGAAACCAGCCAACAGATGGTTGACCATCGTCCCCCGCGGCTCCTCCTCCTGCCAGTTGTTGTTGTTGTTGTTGGCTCGGCGCGGCCATGGCATTCCATTCGACGCATGAATCAAAGAAGCGAGCCAGCGCGGCCGCAACAGGTCCGAACACCATGTGACCCACGTCGCTGCCTACTAAGGCCCTTTTCAGATCCAGGTGCACCGTCTCGTCGATGGCGGCCCCTGCGCCAACGTCGCTGAGTCGCTCGCGCAGACGTGAGACGATCGTCACGACGTCCGGGGGCAGAGGGGGAGACATGCGGCACGCCAGGCGGAGCGCGCCCATGAGCTGTTTGAGTGATGACGGGACGCCCGCTCCCAGCTGCGCGGCCTCGTCGGATCGACCCAACTGCAACGCCCGAGCGTAACTGAGCAGATTCCACTGCGGCCTGCCGCCCGCAGCGGCGTAGTTGCCCGCGTACTCGGCGAGCACGTCGCCCACCACCGTCCAGATATTTCTCCAGTTGAAGTCGACAGCGATCGCGGAATGCTGATCGAGCGGCTGAAATTGCTGAAAAATCACAGGGACCGCACTGTTCGGTACGCCCGATGAGTTTGTCATGCACAGTTCGTGCACCACGTGGCGTTCTTGTCGATCCGGGACGAGTCTCCTGCCCGGCTTCGTGGCGTCCAGCAAGAGCGATATCTGCTGCCGATCGGACGCCGTCGCCGCCGCATAGTCCGACGCGACGGCGGCCGTACCACTATGGCCGCTGCTGAACTGGTCGAAAGGGTGAGTTATGTGGCGTTGAAACAGCGGGATCACTTCGCACGATCTCTGCGATTTCGTGAGCGCGACACTGTAGAAGTAGCAGGATAGCTTCAACTCGCAGAGGAGGCCGTCGGACGAAGGTTTGACGGCGGCAGTGGAGCTGGCGCTGGGTGGCGCGCTGTAGCGCAGCACGAGGACCACCAGGTGCAGCTCGTTGTAGTGCAGCAGCTGAGCCGAGACGAGGTGCTCGTCGCTGGCTAGTATTAATTGCTGCAATTCGACGCCCGTCGCCGCCATTCCGCCCCCGGCGGCCGGCTGGGACGCCGCAGTCCCATTGAGGGTCACACCTGCCGCGGCTCCACCACCACCGCCGCCGCCGCCGACCACCACGGCCTTGGAGAGCTTCGACAAATTCAGCAGTTCGAACCGCACGGCCTCGGCGTCGGTGTGATTGACGTCGTTGCGAAGGCACCAAAGGGAGAGCTGTCGCTCCGCGTGCGTCCACCGCATGAGCAGGCAGCACGAGAACACGGTGTTGTCGCCGGGGCTGGCAGTCGACAACGCCGTCGGCGGCGGCGCACCGGACCCGACAGGGAAAAACGACGTGGACGTGGCCGACGGGGGTGGTGGCATCCCTCCCGCATGCGCCAAAGGAGACAACGGGGTGGCGGCCCCTCCTCCGCCGACCGCCGCCGCGGCGCTGCCATCGATGCGTTTCAGTATCCAGCGCACCACGTCGAGGGCGGGCAGGGACAGCTCGCCGCTGCCGCCGCCAGCGGAGGGGCCGCGGTCCGTCGCCACGGACGACGACAATGACCACCCGGGCAAATTCGTATCGGTGATGTGTGCGTTGAACGCGCCTCCCCCGCCCGCCGTCGAACAAAACGTGATGTTCGCGCGGGCAATCTTCTTGGCCGTGGACGCCTCGGGCCGATGGGCTCGAATCACGAGTAAGAAAGTGGACGATGACGGCGGCTGAGAGGAGGCACCGGACGGTGCGCCTTGGCGTAGCATTGCGGTCGGTGGCTCCGCCGTGGCGAAGCGAATGCTACTTCGGCCGCCAGGGGAATGGGTGCTCTGCCCCGACGGAGTCCGTTGAATCAGGGGAGGCTGATAAGTGCGCTCGACGGGAATGGAGTCGGCTACTTCCACTTCACGGTATGACGCCCCGAAACCGTGCATCTTGTAGCGCGAAGAGAAGAAGTTTCCCAGGGTCTGGATGATGCCCTTCGGCTTCAAGCGAACTCGTAGCACCGAAAAATTGTACATCGTGCGACTGCACGGGTGCCGCAGGGCGAAGACAATTTCGCCGGAAAGGGTGATGAGGTGACTCGCGTGCAAAGGTACGGGTTCGTTCTCGCGCGAATAGATATCGTCGAAGGCGATTCGATCGTTGCCGCTTTCCCGCAATAACAGCTTTGGCGTGGAGTACAGCCCGTGATTGCCACCAGACCCTGTGCTGCCGGGATCGGACGGCAACGGCGATGACGTGAGATCCATTCCGGCCGCCGTCGAACCACCACCACCCGCCCCGCCGCCGCTCGATGAGGGTTTCCGGTTGAATGTGAACAGGACGTACTGAAAGAGCTCATCGGTCGACACGTGCCGTATGATGGCCGGGAACTGAAGATTGCTCGTGAGCCGGCAAACGCCGAGCTTCTTGCTACAAAAGGCGAGCGGGGACGTCGGGGCTGGCGGCAGCGGCGGGGGTTGGGCGGCAGCGCCGGTGGGAGGGGCGGCGGCGGCGTCCAGTTGCGATCGGGAATCCGCAGCCTCTGTGCCGCTGGTGGGTTGCGAGGCGCCCCAACCACCGGGAGAAACTCGCAAGAAGAGCGGTGTGATCCTAATGGCATTGTCGCCCGCCGTGACCACTTCCACGGTCACGAGCGCGGTCGCGTCCACGCGGTGCGAGGCGGCGAAGACATGCTCGGTGACGACCGTGTCCAAGCGGCGCTCTCCCGCATTTACCACAAACGGGGTGATGGGGGGCGACGGGCTCGGCGAAGCCGGTGGCGACGACGGCTCTGCATCGTCCGACGAGCCACTGGAAGCCGCACGGGCCGCGACGTTGGCGGCATCTGATGTCGTCGGAGGGAGCGGATCGGCCGCGTCCACCTGGAAGTGCACGCCGAGGACGCACGGCTGCTTGGCCAGCGGCTGTTTGGTGAAGCCGGGCACCAGTGATTGCACCGTGAACACGCCCAACGAATGGCGCAGCCACGAACACGTTGGGCGTGGCGGGGGGCGACCGAAGTCGGCCTGCGATCGGCGAGTCGGCGAAGAAATCATTTTTCTACCGAGGAGCAGCAGCGGTCGTCGGCCTTTTCTCCTTCCGTTTTGTCGTGTTACAACAAAGCGCCTGCCACCCCTCGACACCCACATACGACAACACGACAAAACGCACCCAAATCCCATAGCAAACGTCGCTCTTGCTGGTGGCGAGAGACATCAGAGTATCTTGAATGAGCGTGGACAGGACAGACGAGAGGTGGAAACAGTTATCTTACGGCGAAACCCTTTGACGTCGCACTGAGTGACGTGAGGACTGTGTGCCACCACTGCGTGTATCTGCCACTCGTCGAACTGCGGAACCACAAAAAACAAAAGAGGCCACAAAAGGCACCTCTCACTCTCACACATCAGTAGGAAATGACGCGAAGGCCACCAAACCGGCTGATGTTGTGCGGAAAGCGGTCAGACGGGCACGTGATAAACATGAAGTTCTTCGCCACGCCAAGCTCCAATGAGATTTCGTCGACGGTTCGAGGCGAGAAGCCGCCTTGGTACAGGACAGTCTCCACGGTGATCTTGGGGTACACTTCATCAAGTTTCTCGCAAGTGGTTTCCAGCTGCTCCATGAACTGCGACACGATCGGATCTTGAGGATTCTCGCTGCAGTGAACGACATACACATGGCTCGTCTCTTCGTTGGCCATGACGTACAAGAGCATTTTGTTCAGCCGCGAGATTTGCGATGTGCGCGTGAAAAAGACCACCGGAGTGGCTCGAATGTCCCCTACGAGTTCTTTGAAGTAAGTGCTGGCCCGCGGTGAAATATCGCGCAAAACCGAGCCAACAAACCGGAACAGCTGAACTTTGAGAATGCTGGCTAAGACCACGATGGCGAACAGTACAAAGTACATACAGAAAAAAGCGACGTTGCGGCTTGACTTGAGAAAGTTGCCGATGATTCCAGCGACGACGAACATGATCGCCAGGATGACCTTCGGCAGGGGCGCGATTGGCGTCCGTGGCAGGCCGGCGCGCTTGAACTTCAGGGCCAGATTGGCCACGCCGAAGAGCGTCATGACGCCGAGGAACGAAATCGCGTAGACGCCACCGAGCGTTTGCATGTCGTCGACGAGCAGGCGCAGCGACACGGTGAGCAAGCAATACGTGATGATGATCCAGTGGTTGGTCTTCCGCCACTTGTTGACTTTGAGGAAAAAGTGCGGCATCAGCGAGTCCATGGCCATTCGGCGCAGCAGCCCCGTCACGCCGACGTAGCTGGTGAGAACGGCCCCGGCCAGAACCATCGTCGCGTCGATCACGACTACGATTTTCAGCCAGCGGCCGGCGCTCCGCTCCGCGAACGCCGCGAGGACGAAGTCCTGATCGCTGGCGACCGCGTCGACCCCGAGCACGCCTAACGCCAGAAGAATGAGAACCGGGTTGATCACCGACACCGCCAGCCACATGTTGCGCAGTGTCTTGGGAAACACCCCTGGCTTCTGTTCTTCGATGTAGTTGGCGCTCGACTCGAAGCCGGTGACGCCGAGCAGTGCGCTGCAATAGCCGAAGAAGATGTTCTTCGCCTGATCACCCCAAGGATTGGCGGCGAGCGTCGTTTGATGGTACGTGTTTCGCAGGGTCTGCCCGTTGTCCCGGATGACAAAGACTAACCCGGCGACGATGAGAATACCCATGGTGGTCAGGTGGACGATGAACAAGAAGGACGCGACCATCGCACTCTCCGTGACACCGAGGATGTTCAGCACTGCAAAGAAGACGAGAATGCCGATAATCAGGCCGAGGACGCTCACGGCCTCCCATTGGTAGTGCAGATATTCCGCCGCGGACGAAGCGCTGGTCACCGCGGTGGCCGTGTAGCTGATGAGGGACAGGACGGAGGCGAGCGCCGCGAGCGCCTTGGACGTGGTGTTGAGCAGCGCGTTGTAGGTGCCGCCGTTCATGGGCAGGCCAGAGCACACCTCGGCGTAGATGTCGCGGAACAGCCATAGCACGAAGCATAGGATGCTGGACGAGATGGGCGCCATGAGGCCGCCGCTCGCGACCGTTAGTCCGGCGCTGTAGAGGCACGACGAGGTGATGTCGTTGCCAGCGATCGCTGTGGCCGGGAGCTGCCCAAGCTTGTGCGAGTCGTCGTACATTGCCTCGGCCGCCGCGACGACACCGCCGCCGCTGGAAGGCACGCGAAGGTCGCTGTCGGCCCGAAGCAGGCCTTGATGCTCTCCTTGCTTCTCAGGAGGCGGTGGACCGCTCGCAGCTCCTCCTGCGGCGGCGGCGGCCTTCACAGCATCGGAGGACGCGGCACTTCCTTCGTGGTGCAAGAAACAAAACTGACCGCATTGAGCCTTTTCCCAATCGTGTTTCGTGTCGGAGACGAGCTTTCGCCCCCCACCGCCACGGTACGGCCGGCGGTCCCGCAGAAGCTGCGGGGGCTGAGCGGCAAGCGCGATGCCCATCACGGCCGCCGCGGGAGCGTCCCCGGCAAGGTTCGGGACCGTGGCCATGGAGTAGGCGCTGGCGTTACGATCCGCCGCCGGCGCCGCGGGGTGGTGGGGGTCGGATTGCGTGGCGCTCATCTAACGCGCCGACCGGCAGAGGAGGAAGGGGAGAACGGAGACGAATGAAAGAGCCCCGGGGGGAAAGGAAGCCGACTGCAGAAGAAGGCGGGAGCGGAGCGGAGAACACCCCCCAAAATAGCGACACGATGGACGATATAGCGTGACGACATCCATGAAACAAAGGAAGGGGGGGGGGGGGGGCCCCCGGTTT
>ERZ1292630.2908-Hain-H41-02um-R3-2908-length-15459-cov-20_pt1 | contig 15459 bp, 14 predicted proteins | sample MGYA00564408_ERZ1292630 | MGnify/ENA primary metagenome ERZ1292630 (study PRJEB36523, sample SAMEA6512641) | groundwater metagenome | collected 2019-01-08 | study: AquaDiva: Metagenomics assemblies of 32 groundwater samples | reverse complement strand
GATAGGAATGTGCTCGTTCGATGCGCGCAGTAAAGGGCAGCCTTGGCCACTCCTGACGAATCTGCGCTTACACATTCACCTTGTAGCGCGTACTCCGGCCGCCACCGAAAGGGACGAATACACCCTTGTCCGCAAGATCCTGCAAATCTCGCGTCGCAGTGGCTTTTGACGCCCCGGTGATGGCTATGTATTTCTTCGCGCTCATTCCGCCTTCGAAACCTTGCGGGCCTTCTTCCAGCATCCGGCGCAGGATCGACACCTGCCGTTCATTCAGTTGGTCCTTGAAACGATCGAACAGCCTCGTCTTTTTCAACGTAAAATCGATCTGCTCTTCAGCCTGAATCTGCGCCTCAAGCGTGACACTGACGAACCAGGTCACCCATGGTGTGATCTCGTTCGCCCTCTGCCCTTGCTGCAATGCCTCGTAATATTGTGTTCTGTTGTCCTCGATCGCGCGCGACAGACTCAGCAGTGCGGGCCGTCCAAGACCTTGCGACAACGCCTTCTCGGACAAGGCCCTCCCGATACGGCCATTGCCGTCCTCAAACGGGTGGATCGACTCGAAATACAGATGGGCGACTGCGGAGCGCACCGCCGCTTTTTTTATCTCCTTTTTCCCACCTGGGCCGGTTTCATTGAACCATTCAATGAACCGTTTCATTTCGCCTGGAACTGTTGACGACGGCGGCGCTTCGAAATGGACCTGCTCTTTCCCCACCGGCCCTGAAATCACCTGCATCGGTTCCGCATGCGCCCGCCACTGGCCGACCGCAATGCGCCGGCTTCCTGCCATGATCATCCGGTGCCATTCAAACAGCTTCTCTTCTGAAATCGGAGTCTCAAAGCTGTTACGAACGTCGATCATCAGCGCTGCGGCGCCTTCCGCCCTCTTGTCACCAGTCGGTGTCTCGCCGCCCATGCCAAGATTTTTGCGAATCGAAGACATGACATCTCTGCGGCTCAGAAGCTCGCCTTCGATGGCCGAGGTTTTCATCGCTTCTGCCACCATGATCTCGATTGCTGCTTCCACCTGCGCGTCTGCCGTCAGTCCCTTGAGAAGGCCGCTTGCGCGCCCCATTCTCTCAGCAAACTCCAGCAGAGCATCCTCGACGCCGGAAAGGTCGTAGCGGAATTCAGGCCAGTCATTTTGCTGCCAGTTATAGCTCATGAGCCGATTATAACACGTATTCGACTCATATAAATATAAAATATGAGCCGAATAAGGGATATTTGTGGCTCAAACGGGTAACCTACGGCGAACAGCTGGCTTACTATCACCACTGAGTGCCAGTGGGCTCGGGGTGAGAGGACGCACGCCATGGAAGATCAATCAGCCCCCATCCCTGAAGAGAAAACGAGCAAGCCTGGAGGGAGCATGTATATCGCTCGATGCGCGCAGTCAAGGGCAGCCTCGGCCACTCCCCTAAAGAAAGGTCAAGACTCGGAAGGGCACCCAAGCTGGTTCTGTGCTCCCGGAACAGAGGAGGGGATGGAGCCTGATGATCTTCTGTGCTCGCGCAACGCGCGGTCGCGGACTCCCCTCGTTGGACGCGCGCAGTGGAAGATCAATCAGCCCCCATCCCTGGAGAGAAACGGTGGCGGTCTTGCGGGGATGCCTGCGGGGCATCAGCGTGTCTCCTCGTCGGCGTGGCGCGCATCGATCAACCGCCGTTCGCGTTCGATCTCGCGCGTAAGCTCCTGTTCGGTCGGCAAGACCTTGACGTACTTGGCCGCGAAGATCTGGCTCCCCTCGTTCAGTACCGAGTACTTCGCGATGGCCTCGTTCTTCTTCGAACACAGGATCAAGCCGATGGTCGGGTTGTCATCCTTGGGCCGCGCATGGGCATCGAACATGCGCACGTAAGAATCCATCTGGCCAATGTCCTGATGGGTGAGCTTGCCGACCTTGAGGTCGATCAGCACGAAGCATCGGAGCAGGTAGTGGTAAAACACCAGATCGACGTAAAAATCCTCTTCCTCGAATCGCATCCGTCTCTGCCGAGCCACGAACGAGAAGCCCTTGCCAAGCTCAAGCAGAAACGCCTGCAGGTTGTCGATGATTGCCTGCTCGATCGCCGATTCGCGCAGCGCGGGGTAGTCCTTCAAGTCGAGGAATCCGAGCACGTATGGGTCGCGGATGAACTGCTCCGGCGTGACGGCGGTGAGTTTCTTTCGGGCTTCCTTGCGGACCGGCGCTTTCTTACGGCTGGCCAACAGCCGCTCGTAGTAGAGCGCCGATATCTGCCGGTCGAGCTGACGGGTGGACCAGTGCTGGTCCGTAGCTTCGTTCATATACCACTCACGGGCGGCCGGGTTCTCCACCTGCATCAACAGACGGTAGTGGCTCCAGCTCAATTCATCACAGGCCGTGTGACGAATGGGCTCCACGCCGGAAACAAGACGCGCTGCGGCTCGTTTCGCCTTGCCTGATTCGAGACGCACCGCGTCTCGAATCTCAAACATCCGGTAGAACTGCCGCATCTTGCGCAGGTTGGTCACATCGAACCCACGACCGAATTCCACCATGAGCCGCCGCGAGAGGTCGTCCAGCACGGCCTCGCCATATGCGGCGCGCGTTGCCCCGCCTTGTTCGTGCTCAACAATGAGTCGCCCAACGTGCCAATAAGCCTGCACCATCGCCGTATTGACGGCGTGGTAGGCCCCGGCGCGGGCCGACTGGAGGATAACCCGGATCTCCCGGTACAGTGGCTCAGCTGAATGGGTAAGCAATGGGGTGGAAACCTTCCGCTTCGCCATCACGAGCCCTCCATTTCAATCATCAACCGATGGAAATCCACCTCGACGAGTCGCACTTTCCGGAGGTCGTCTGGCGTCTTAAACTGATCCAGATTGTTGCCGCTGTTCGCATAGATAAGGTCGAACTCACTGACTTTGGCCGAGTAGCCCCGCTTAACGAACCACTCAGAGATGCACGGGTCGAGCACGATCATGTCTTCGAGTTTCTGCTCACTGAATAGTCAGCTAGCCGAACGTGCCGAAGGCTTGTCTCCGATTTTCCAGATGGCGTGCTGGATTGGCATGGTGTTTTTCCCTCTTGGCTAGTCGAGCAACAACTCAAGAATCTGCTCGACGTGTTCATGCTCGCCCTCGGGATACCAGAGGGGTGTGATGTGCGCATCTGCCAAGCGATGGTCGATGTTTGTCCTCTTGATGGCGTCCGTTGGGCATGCGAGCAACGCATAGTGATGCGGTAGGTTGTCTGGCCCTTCGAGTTGAGCCACGCGCATGAACGTCTGGATCGTCCTGTCAGCGGACAAGCTGCAGCCGAGAAACAGAAAGCTGTAGCGCGAAAACAGACGCTTCAAGAGCTTCGGGAGCGGGCAGTCGAAATGGACGTTCCCATCGTTTCCATAGGCGGCGTCGTATTCGACCTTGTTGAGGACGCGCTCGGCGGCGTTGTCGAGATTGCCGTGGAGTTTCAGGAGGTAACGCTCACCTGCGGGAATGGCGCGGAAGAAGGCGCTGGCTTGGCCCCGCCCGGTGACTTTCTCGACGAAGGACTTGCCGTCGTTTTCATAGACTTTTTCGAGCACACGGTCGAAATTCGTGGTGACGGCGGAATTGTCGAAGAGCTTCGGCAGCAAGGTCACGGCGCCGACGATGTCATCCGGCGTTTTGAAGTCGCGCTCGAAGTCGAGGTTGAAGCGATTCTCACCGAGTTTGACGACGAGGTCGTTCATCACGCCTTCGTAGTCGCCGTTTTCTTCGAGACGTTGGCGCGCAGCCACCGGGTCGAGCTGTGCGTCGTCGCAGAGATTGAGCAGATATTCTTTCCATTCAGGGCATCCGGCGCTTTTGGACATACCGGCACCAACGAAGGGAATGACGAAGCCTCGCCGGCAGGAGCGTTTGAGTTCATCGAACCGGGCCAGATTGCGTGGGAACTGGTCCGTGTTGAGGATGCGGGCTTTCTCCTCCTGATCGAAACGTTTCGCTTCCTGGTCGTAGAGGTTCCGATCGCCGAAATAGAAGGCGCGGCTGGGTTTGGCGAGGGGGATTTCCTCGTCACCACGTTTACAAATGACGTGAATCTCCTCATTGTCCTCGTCGTCAATAACTTCGTCGAAGCGGCGGTTTTTGCCAACGCCGGCAAGTTCTTCTAGCGTCGCTTCATGGTCGAAAGTAAGAGGGCGGTTCTCAGGCATGGGTCACTCCTGTGCGGTCAGTTCGGCGACCACGGCTTCCAGAAGTTTTTCGGCGGTGGTGCGTGATTGAGTGAGCTGTGCTTCCAACTGATCGACCAAGGCCATCAGTTGATCCACTTTGGCCGCGATCCGGCGTTGTTCAGCGAAGGGTGGGACAGGGACCACCGTCAAGGAGAGTTTGGTTCCGTTGAAATTAGCCTGTCCACACTGTTGAACGACTTCCGGCTCAATTTGGGTCTGTCGGAAATACTGAGCGTTCATTGCGACGCTGTAAAAGGGCGGAAACAGGAACGCGGAGGGGAGCCGAATACGGATGAGGTAAGAGGCGAATGTGGCGGTGTCATCGCGACCTGTAAAAATGCTGGTCTTGCCAACCAGTTCGTAGCTGTTCGTGCGATTGAACAGGATGTCATCGGTTTTAAGGTAAAGGCCGGGGAGGTCGTCGATGTCTGCATCGACATACTTCAGGTTTTCATCGAGCAGTCGCCCTCCAACGATGTTTCCCATGCGATACACCGGAACTTTGGATGAATCGCCGTGAGACTTTTTGGATGTTCCATAGTCAATCACGAGCGCAAGATTGCCGATTCGACTCCATCGCCATGACTCAGGAATGTCGTGCGGATAGTTTTCTGCCGCGAGTGGAGGAACGTTCTTGGGAGAACGAACGCCTTGTTGCTTTGCAAGTCGTGGAAGTTCTCGCTCAAGGCGAGACAACAATTCCTCCGCCGGTTCGTCGTTGGGGTCTTGGGGGACGAGTTTGCCTTGGACGGCGAGGGTGAGAATAGATTTGCGGAGGTCGGCGGGAGGGATGGAGTAGGACGGGTGGAAGAGGAACGGGAGGTTGGCCAGGGTCGGCGCGTCGGCGAATCGGGCCAGCGACGCGCGGGCGAGCGCGGCGTGCCGCGTTTCCCGTTCCTGCTGCTGCGCCTCCAACCGATCACACAAGGCCATCAATTCATCCACCTTCGCCACGATTCGCTTCTGCTCGGCGAGGGGCGGGAGAGGAATCTCAAGCCGTCCAAGGGCTTGCCCGTTGACGTTCGGTTGCCCCGTTCCAGTAGACATTGAGCGCAACTGCGTCCAGTAGAGCGCTGATTCGAGAAATATTTTCAGATATCTAGCCTCTATTGATCGAGGCGGGGTGATACGAATGAGGTATGAAGCGAACACCGATTTCACCGGCGCGTCGGGCACGATGAACGACTTGCCGATGGTGCCGCCGGTGCGCGCGATGAGAATATCGTTCGCGGTGAGCAGATATTTTTCGGCTTCGTCACTTTCAATCCGACAGCCAGGAACTGACGCCCAATCCACTCGATTATTCTGTATGTCCGTGATACGGAGCATCCGAATATCCGTTGCGCTTGGGTCTGCCGATGCCGTGTAGCCATATTGGATCTGGAGGGCGACGTTCCCCAGTTGAGTCCATGCCCATGTGGATGGAATTTGGAACGGATTTCCATCGCCATCCCAGAGCGCAGGCTCTAAAGGCGTGCGCAGTTTCGCTGCTTGTGCTTCTCGCTCACGAGAGATGGCGGAAAGCAATTGATCAGCGTCTCCGTCATGAAGCTTCTGTTCAACGAGAGTCCCGTGCACAGCCAATTGCAATACCAACTCCCGCACCTTCGGCACTGCATCGGGCGCGTCGGCGAAGAGGTTGAACTTCTCGAAGAAGGTTTCCAGCGTCATGCTTTGGCTTCTTCGGCGCGGGTCCATTCGAGGAGCTTGGCTTTGAGCAGCTCCTTTGAAGGCAGATAGAGCTGGTATTCCTTGGCGTGGATGTTGGCGCCCTTAGGCAGGGTGAGTTCCACGATGGTCTGCTTTTTTCGCTGACAGAGCAGAATGCCGATGGTCGGGTTCTCCTCCGGCAACTTTACCTCGCGGTCGTAGTAGTTCACGTACATCTGCATCTGGCCGAGGTCCTGATGGGTGAGCTTGTCGAGCTTCAGATCAACGAGTACGTAACAGCGCAGCAGCCGATTGTAGAAGACGAGGTCCACGAAGTAGTGGTCCTCGTCGAAGGTGAAACGTCGTTGGCGAGCCTCGAAGAGAAACCCTTTGCCCAATTCCAGCAGGAAGCGCTCGATGTGGGTGATGATCGCGGACTCGAGGTCGGATTCGGAGTAGCCGGCCTTTTCGTCCAGCCCCAGGAACTCCAGCACATAGGGCTCCTTCAAGACGTCTTCCGGTTTCGTGATGATCTGGCCTTTTTCGGCTAGGCGTTTCACGCCCGCCTTGTCGCGACTGAGGGCGAGGCGCTGGTAGAGCGCGGCGGCTTTCTGGCGTTTCAGTTCGGAGAGCGACCAGTGTTCGTTGGCGGCCTCGATCTCGTAAAAGCGGCGTTCGTCCGAGTCCCTGATCGTGAGGAGGAGGACGTAGTGGGACCAACTGAGGGTGAAGGGGTTGTTGAATTTAACAGACGATGTCTGTTGAATTCGGGAGGAGAACTGAATGAAGAAGAGCCTCATCAGTTGGAGATTGGTGACAGAAAAACCTCGGCCGAGCTCTGCCGAGAGCCGGGTCGAGAGCTCTCTTAGCAACTCCTCACCGTAATCAGCCCTCTTCTCTCCTTTCTGCTCGTGCTCGACGATGCGGCGCCCAATCTCGAAGTTCGTCATCACCTGGAGGGTGTTAACGACGGAGACGGCTTTGCGTCGGGCCGACTGGACGAGCTGCCGCACCTCCGCGATAAGCGGGGCAAGGCTGTCGCGCTTGACCTTGGCAACGGCGGTACGTTTGGTGGCGGGTTCCTTTTTCACCGGTTGAGCGCCTCCATGAGTTGCGCTTTCAACCGGCCGCGCGTCTCAGCGATTTGCGCGAGGAGCTTTTCGTATTCGGGCAGCAGGTGGTCCACATCGCCGGGGCCGCGGTCGGGGTTGTGCGGGTTTTTGAGGTCGAGGTTGAAGTTGCCGGCCTTGATCTGGTCGATGGAAACGCGCCAGGCTTGCTCATTTTCCACGCGGGATGCGAAGCCGTCCGCTTCCGAGCCCCACCAGGCGCGCTCACCCTCGAATTCTTCGATGCGGATAGGTTTGCCCTTGTTGTAGCTCTTCGCACCGGGCGGATAGGGGTGCTCGTAATACCAGACGTGGGTGGTGGGCGCGCCCTTGGCGAAGAAAAGGAGGTTCGTACGGATGCCGGTGTAGGGATTGAAGACACCGTTGGGCAAGCGGACAATGGTGTGGAGGTTGCACTCGGTGAGTAGCGCCTCCTTAATGCGGGTCTTCACGCCTTCGCCGAACAATGTGCCATCCGGCAACACAAGGCCGGCACGGCCACCGGGCTTGAGGATTTTCATTAACAGCACAAGGAATAGATCGGCGGTCTCGCGCGTCCGGAACTCGGACGGAAAATTTGATTCGATGCCGTCTTCCTCCATACCTCCGAAGGGTGGATTGGTGACGATGACATCCACACGCTCTTTGGGTGACCAGTCGCGCAGCGGCCGAGCCAAAGTATTATCGTGCCGAACATTGGAGGGCACATCAATGCCGTGCAGCAGTAAGTTGGTCATGCATAACACATGTGGCAGATGCTTCTTCTCGATGCCGGCGAAGCAGTCCTGAATGAAACGTTCGTCGGCTTCGGTCTTGGCCTGCTTACGCAGATGCTCAATGGCACAGACCAAGAAGCCTCCCGTGCCGCAAGCTGGGTCAAGAATGGTTTCTTGCTTGTCCAGGCGTGGATTGACCTGCTCAACGATGAACTGTGTGACGGCACGCGGGGTATAGAACTCGCCCGCGTTTCCGGCAGACTGGAGATCCTTGAGGATCTTCTCGTAGATGTCGCCGAACATATGGCGGTCGTCGGAAGCGTTGAAGTCGATGCCATTGATCTTGTTGATGACCTGGCGCATGAGGGTGCCGTTCTTCATGTAATTGTTGGCATCCTCGAAGGTCATGCGGATCAAGCCTGCGATCTTGTCTGCACCGCCCGTGAGTGACTTGAGCTTTGGCAGAAGAGTGTCGTTAACGAAGGCAAGTAACTCCAAACCTGTAATGCCTTCTTCGTTGGTGGCCCACGATGACCAGCGCAGATACTTTGGCAGGGGTGACTTGTAGTCGTCCCGCAGAAGTTGAAGCTCCTTCTCACGGTCGTCAAATATTTTGAGGAAGAACATCCAGCCCAGCTGTTCGAGGCGTTGCGCATCGCCGTAGGTGCCCGCGTCTTTGCGCATGATGTCTTGGATAGTTTTGACGATGTTCGAGACGTTGGACATAGGCTAGGCGACTTTCTCATATAGTGCCGTTTCGAGTTCTCGAATAGCGACCAGGTAACTGGGTTTCCCCCCGAACAGATTGATAATTTCGATGGGCGTTCCGAAGTGCGTGAGTGGATCGACCTTGAGGATTTGGAGAGACTCCACACTCTTAATGCCGCCATCGCCATATTTATCGAGAAGCGCTTCGAGCACAGCCCTAGTGCGCGCGCCATACTTGGCAAAGACATGCCGCTTCTTGACATTTTCGGCTCTCTCGCGCCGCGTGAGCGGTGGCTGGTCGAATGCGACATGGCAGATGAGGTCAAACGCGTCGTAGTCTCGACCGACCTGTTCGGCAAGTTCATGAAGAAACACGCCCCGGTTTGAGAGTTCTTCAATGATGGCCTGCTTGCGGTCGGCGTCTTTCCAAGCGGTCAGGAAGGCAGTGAGGGACTTGTACTCCTTACGGAGCATCTTTCTCGTATAGTCTTTCAGAGACTCAGTAATGAGCTTGCCGTCGGCATCGAGGTACTGGACCCGCTCTGAGACGATTGTCACTTCGACGTCATCGACATAGTATTTGGCCGGCCTCTCATGGACACCAGATAGTTCCAATCCTTCGGGCGAGTCAAGTTGGTAGCAAGCGGCCCCCTTCGCACCACTCTCTAGCGCGTCATCCGGAGGGACCGGCGTTTCCTCTGGACCAGGTTCGTAGATCTGAACGGGATCACCATCAAAGTGCGGGTCCGCAAAGAGCGCGGTGGCCCGTTTGAAATCCATGATGGTGAAAAAGAACTTGTTGTACTCCTCGTTGATGCGGGTGCCGCGGCCGATGATCTGCTTGAACTCGGTCATGGAATTGATGCGTTTGTCGAGCACGATCAAGTGGCAAGTTTGTGCATCGACGCCTGTCGACATCAGTTGCGAGGTCGTAGCGATCACCGGGAAGGTGGACTCCGGATCGATGAAGTTGTCGAGCTGCGCCTTGCCCTCCTCGTTGTCGCCGGTGATCCGCATGACATACTTGCTGTTGGCGGCAGCTAGGTCGGCATTTGCATTGACCAGCGCCTGCCGCATACGCTCCGCGTGATCGATGTTTTCGCAGAAGACGATCGTTTTTGCGAATCGATCAGTCGCTTTGAGGAACTCAGTGATCTTCGCAGCAACAAGCTCTGTCCGCTTCCCTAAAATCAAATTGTTGTCGTAATCGGTGAGGTTGAACTCTCGGTCCTCAATCTCTTGACCATACTTGTCCGTCTTACCTTTCTCAGGGCGCCAGCCTTCGAGGTCTTTATCGAGCCCGATTCGGACAACCTTGTACGGTGCAAGGAAGCCGTCCGAAATTCCTTGCCGAAGAGAGTACGTATAGATCGGATCGCCAAAGTACTCGATGTTCGATACGTCCCTGGTTTCCTTGGGCGTAGCGGTCATACCGATCTGAGTCGCAGATGAAAAGTATTCGAGTATTTTACGCCAGGAGGCATCGGCTGCTGCACTCCCCCGATGACACTCATCTACGACAACCAGGTCAAAGAAATCTGGCGAGAACTGTTTGTAGATATTTTGGTCTTCCTCAGTGCCTGTGACGGCTTGATACAGCGACAGGTAAATCTCAAAGGCCTTGTCGACAGTGCGATTGGTGATTTTTGTCATCGCCTGACCGAACGGCTTGAAGTCATTGGTCTTGGTCTGGTCGGCAAGGATGTTGCGATCGACAAGGAAGAGGATGCGCTTCTTCACTCCCGATTTCCAGAGCCGCCAGATGATCTGGAATGCCGTGTAGGTCTTCCCTGTGCCTGTGGCCATGACGAGCAAAATGCGATTCTCACCTCGGGCAATTGCGTCGACAGTCCGATTGATAGCGATGCGCTGGTAATAACGTGGCGACTTCCCGGAAACGTCGTCGAAATAATCCTGCGTGGCAACAGATGCTTGTTGTGCCGTGTAAGTCTTTGCTTGGCAAATGCGCGCCCAGAGTTCATCGGGAGCAGGGAAGTTATGGAGGGAAATCTCTCGTTCCACCGCGCCCGATGAAGCAGTACGGTCGTGCTCTAGAAACGCATCACCGTTGGAGCTGTAAGCAAATGGCACATCGAGGGTCTCAGCATATTCCAGTGCTTGTTGCATACCAGCACCTACCGAGTGGTTGTTGTCTTTGGCTTCGATGACGGCGATGGGGATATTAGGTTTGTAGAAGAGGAGATAGTCGGCTTTGTTCGCCTCTCCTCGATTCACGGTCTTTCCTCGAACAATAACCCGGCCTTTGGTGAAGTAGAACTCCTCTCGAAGCTGAGTCATCACATTCCACTTTTCACCGTCCGAGCCGACCAGTGCCGGTGTGATGAACTTGGTGCAGATGTCGCGCTCAGTGAGGGCCTTCTTGTCGAGTTCTGCCATGCACAAAAACTCCAGCTCTTAAATCTTTGCCGCCGCAGAATACCCCTTTCTCTTTGGGAAATCACCTCGCACAATTGCGCAGTCTAACCTGACACTCCTACAGTTTTGTGAAGTCACTAGTCGTTCTGCGAGGGTCGGTTGGAGACACGGGGAGCGGATGGCCTGCGGCCTTGAGCGGACTTTTCCGGAGGAGCGGGGACCTACCGAGGCTTGGCCGGGAAGGAAAGCGGGAACTGACTGAGTCCGCGAAGGAATTCACGAAGGCTTCCGCCCGGCCGAGCCCGTGAGGGTCGCTCCGAAAGCGTGGGAGCACGGGAGCGAGGGGACACAGGCCACCGGCTCTGAGGCAGGATCTCTATTTCGTCAGTCGCGGCTTGGAGCAATGCTCATGCTGAATGAGCCAGGTGGAACCTTCTTTGCGCAGGATTGTGGTGCATTGTCCTGAGTCCTGCCCTTCGAGTTCACCTTTTCTGACCGCCTGAAAGACATAGTTGTAGGTTGCCCAGGCCGTGGCTCCAGGCACTCGGACACGCAGGTTCGACATGGCATTGATAAAGCGAAGGGTGCTGCCCTTGCTGAGTTCAGCGTCATAGTCCGACAGCCATTTCTCGATCGATTCCCTCGTCTCCGTCTCGCCATCCTGAATACCGACATAGTCCTTGGCGTACAGTTTCAACACTGCTTGCTTATCTCTGGTTTCGGAGAAGGTCGACGCTGCCATGGCAGCGTTCTTGATAGCCATCTCGACCGCTTCCTCTTCCTCCACAGACCAGGCCACCGATGTCCACAAGAGACAAGCCATGAGCACGGCACATGCAAGCTGGCTTTCCCTCATCGCTGCTCCGACAGGAGGACCTCCGACCGATCAACCGGCATAATCGAATGAGAGATCGCGAGACTGGATTAAACGAACGTTGGCGAGTTGGCCCGACGAGATACCGGACAGGAGCGACTTCCAAACCCATTCGGCAAGTTGCCCGCCCGTGACATGCTCAGCGCCGAGAACATGGCGCAAATCCTGACGGTCCAACGCCTTCATGATTTTCTCTTGCGCCACGCGATCCAGCGCGCCGATATCCGTCACCATCCCGGTCACGGGATCGACGGCGCCATGGACCGTGACGAAGCAGTCCCATTCGTGGCCTTGGTTGCTCTCCTGCACCGCCATGAACGAGTAACGGCGCGTGATGCTGGCGACGTCGAGCCCCGTTGCCGCCGTCATCTCGGCATAGAGATCTTCATCCTCATATAGCCGAATCGCGTGGAGGGTACCGATGGCTTTTTGCTGATCCAGCTTGCCCCAGAGAACACGTGCCAGGTTTTCCGATGTGGGAATCCTGTTTTTGAAATAGGGCATATCCAAGTTCAAATTCTTATGGTCAAATTCTTCGAGCACGTTGAGCAAGATGCGCTTCAAATCGAAGAGATTCACGACCATGCCGGTCTTCGGGTCCACTACGCCTAAGACGGTCACCTCGACCATGTAATTATGCCCGTGCGCCGGCGGGTTGTAGCAGCGGCCGAACACGGCGCGATTTTTGGCCTCATCCCATTCAGGCTTGAAATAGCGATGCGCCGCCGCAAACTCGATGCGCTTTGTGAGGAGAACGGTAGACATAGTTTCCAGTTCTGAGTTCTGAGTGCTGAGTTCTGGGTTCGAAGCTTCGTCCAAGCGGACAACTCAACACTCAGAACTCAGCACTATTGTAAGTCAGAGAGCCATTCCTCGCGCATACTCCCAGGCACAGGCACCTCGGCATGGTACTCGTGATGATGCACCGTCAGCATAACCGGCTGGCGCAAGTCGGCAAATGCGGCGGTCATCGACGCGGTCGGCCGGAATCGGACAAAATGCACCGCGCTGATTTTGGTTTCATGACTGTGGCCGCCTTCGAACTCCCCGAACACCTGTTCATTTCCAGCGCGGATCGCGACGGTTTCGCCATGATCGAGCCCCATGAACACATCGAGCCATTCTTTCATCCGCTCCTGCTCTGTAATTTCGATCAGCAACGTGGCACTCAACTCACCGGCCTCCGGCATGAGGGCATTGTAGACGTCCAATTCATCCTGGATTTTTCGGGGCTCAAGAATGTGCTCGACCCGGATCATTTCCTGGGTCTGAAACCGCAACGTCTCACGATTTTCGAAGATGAGGGTGACGAGCGGCCCAACAGAAATCCGGCGCCGCTGTTTGAGCGCAATGATCTGCGAGCGGAACTGCTCCCGCTGGTGCTCATAGTCAGCTATAGACAACAGATCAGTCTGTATCAGTTGCTTCATCGTCTTTCTCTCGCATCACGAATATGCCGCTTCTCCATCATACTCCCGCTTACCCCTTATCCCTTTACCTCTTTCTCTCTCACTCCTCACCCTTTACCCCTTACACCCCTTATCCCGTTACCCCTTCCCTTTTACCCCTTCCCGTTACGGCCGAGCCCATAGGCGTCGCGCACAATTTGAATCGGGTGCTGCGTCGGCCTGCCGCCGGCATGGGCCATGGCGCCGGCTTGATCCAGCTGCAACCCCGCCAGCGGGCAGTCGGAGGCTACAACATCAGCCGGAGCCTGTTCAATCGCTCGAACGGCCTTCTGCGCGATCAACATCGAAAGAGGAAAGAACTCCGTCTTGGCGGACCATGAGCCATCGTGACCGGAACACTTTTCGATCACCTCAACCTGCGCGCCGGCGCACTCCATGAGTTCCTTAGATTTAAATCCGATGTTCTGATCCCGCAGATGGCAGGGCACCTGATAGGCCACTCGGCCAGGCTTCCGCTGAAAGTCCATAGCCAAGACGCCTTCACGTTTCAACTTCATGAGATATTCGCTGACATCGAACGTCCGTTCCGCCACACGCCGCACGTCGTCGCCCCCGACAATCTCGGGATATTCCCGCTTCCACATCAGACTGCAACTCGGCACCGGCGCGACAATGTCGTAGCCCTTCTCCACCCAGGGTAAAAATGATGCGACATTGGCCAAGGCGGCCTGCTGAATCGCCGCCGCATCGCCGATATCGAACGAGGGCATGCCGCAGCAACGCTGTTCGGGAAACACGACATGCACACCGTTCTTTTCGAGGACTTGGATCGTCGCTTTGCCGATATCCGTCGCTTGATAATTGACCATGCAGCTGCCAAAAAACGCGACCTTTCGCGGCGCGGAGGCCGGAATCTGCGACTTCCCTCGGCGCTGCCACCAATGGATAAACGTCTCCGAAGAAAATCGCAAGACCTGCCGATCCCGATGCACACCGATCCAGGACTCGATCACCCCGCGAACAAACCGGAGACCCAGCATCCAGTTGGCAAGAGGAGCCAGGAGGCCCCCGAGGGCGCCGATCATATCCGTCTTAATCAACAACCGATCGCGCCAGCTCACGCCGCGCGTCATGGCCAGATGCTTTTTCCACGCGATCATCAAGCGGGGAAAATCGAGGGCATACTGATGCGGCGGCGTATAGGGACAGTGGTTGTAACAGAGTTTACAGTAATAGCACTCATCGACGATCTGATGGTGGTCGCTCGGCGTAAGCTTGGCGACGTCACCCTCATACCGGTCGATGCCGCCGAGCAGCGTGTTGAACGATGGACACAAATTGAAGCAGCGCCTGCAGCCATCGCAGACTTCATAGATGCGCTGCGTGTTTTTCTGAAGTTGCGCGGGATCGATGGGGTTGATCAGGCTCAAGCCATTCATGGGTGGGGGAACCGGCTCTCAGCCATCAGCAACCAGGGTCATGTTTTTTTGGTCCATCTTGTCTATTTGGTTTCTTTGGTTTGAATCGGACAAACCGGATAGACCGAATAAACGAGACAGACCGAATAACATGAACCGAGCGCTGACGGCTGAACGCTGAAGGCTACTTCTCAGCCCTGCTTCAGGCTTTCGAGCCCCTTCGTGAAGCGATTCGCATGGGACCGCTCCGCCTTGGCGAGCGTCTCGAACCATTCAGCAAGCTCAGCAAATCCCTCGTCCCGAGCCGTTTTGGCCATGCCAGGGTACATCTGCGTGTACTCGTAGGTTTCGCCTTCGACCGCCGACTTCAGATTGGCTTCGGTATTGCCGATCGCCACTCCGGTCGCCGGATCCCCGACTTCCTTCAAGAAATCCAGGTGCCCGAACGCATGGCCTGTTTCTGCCTCGGAGGTATCGCGGAACAAGCCTCCGATATCGGGAAAGCCCTCAATGTCCGCCCGCCTGGCGAAATAGAGATAGCGCCGATTGGCCTGTGACTCGCCGGCAAATGCACCCTTGAGATTGTCGTGGCTCTTGGTCCCTTTTAAACTCTTCCCCATCGTCTCCTCCTTATGCTTAGAAATCGTGCCGTCACTACCGCTGGGATCTTATCACTATGCCCTCGGTGAATAACATAATCATCCTCGCAGGATCAATGGGGCCTAGCAGGATGCTGAAAAAGTCCGCCAGCGCGACGGAAGGTTAAGGCTGAGGCCAAGGCTGAGAAAAAAAGAGTCTGATCTTCGCTCAACCTTGACCTCGACCTCGGCCTACCTGCTCGGGATATACCGAGGCAACTCCGGCTCCATCTCTGCCAAGGACTTGTATGCTCGGTCCTTCGCGGACAAGATGGGTGTCGCAATCGGCCAGGGAATGGCAAGAGCCGGATCGTTCCAGACGATGCCCCGTTCGTCGCCCGGCGCATAATAGTCCGTACACTTATACAAAAACG
>ERZ1292630.2067-Hain-H41-02um-R3-2067-length-19066-cov-6_pt1 | contig 15483 bp, 10 predicted proteins | sample MGYA00564408_ERZ1292630 | MGnify/ENA primary metagenome ERZ1292630 (study PRJEB36523, sample SAMEA6512641) | groundwater metagenome | collected 2019-01-08 | study: AquaDiva: Metagenomics assemblies of 32 groundwater samples | reverse complement strand
CCCCAAAAAAAAAACGGTACCCCCCCCCCCTCGTCCCATCCACCTAGAAAGGACACTCGATGGCCCACGGCGAGGACGACGACACGCGAGCCCGACTCGTGCGGTTCTACTCTGCGTACTGCCCTGAGAAGCTCGTCGACGTCGATAAGATTCTCACCGCCTACCGAGATCGCCCCGACGAGTTGTTCTCCAACTTAGTGACAAAATACGGCGGGCCGGAACCTCCTGCGCCCGCTTTTTATGCCGCTCCCCGCGAACCTCCCCGCAAGATCACCGCAGATGCGGCCGCCGAGGAAGCCCTCGCGTGGGCGGCGATCGCCGATGCGGCTTGCCGCGACGCGACGCTGACCGCGGTCGTGGCCGAGGAGTTTTCCTGCCGCTGCAAGGTCACTGGCGACCACGCCGCGTCGCACGCCGCGATGATGCTGGCGTGGTCGATGTCCCTCGCGCACGCGGCCCATCGAATGGTGGCGCTGGCCGCTCAAGACGCCGACGCCGCCGCGACGGAGGCGCTCTCGTGGCGCGCGATCACGCGAGAGGGAAAGGCACAGCAGCAGTCGGAGGCCGCGGCGCCCACGGTCTCGTCGTCCATTGCCGCTAGTTACTCGATGTCCGCTCCGTCGTTCGTTGAGAAGGAAAGCACTGAGCTGCAGGAGATCCGGCGCCGCATCATGGAGATGACGGGGCAGAAGGCGGCCATGGAGATCGACATGGTGGCCCTGCAAGCCAAGGCCAACTCGCTTCTCGACCATGCGGACGCTAGTCGCCGTGAGCTCTCCGGCCTTAACCAGCAAATCGCGGACGTCGATTCAAATTTGAGCACGAGACGGCGCGATGCGCTCGCCGAGCAGCATCGCCTCGAAGACGAGTTAAGGGAGCTGCGCGAGGCCGTTGGGAAGGAACGCTCGATTCTCGGGAGCCTTCGGTCGGAAACCGCCGCCGCCGAGTTGTCTTCCAAATCTCAACCGCAGCCGACGGCGTCGGAAATAGCCGTCAGCGCCAGCCGTCAACTGGGCCCCGCACCGTCACTCGCGACCGGTTTGGCCGCTCTGCAAACGGTTCGCGAGCAGCTGCGGGAAATCCGGGAGGCCTCCGTGTCGCCACCGCGGCGGTTGGGACAGGCCGCAACGGCTGCCTCCGTGACGTCGCCGACCACCGAAGGCTCCGCCGTCCTTTCCCCGTTGCGGGCGATGAGAGCCGCGGATGCCGCGGCGTCGGTCAATTCCCCAGTGTCCAACACATCCAGCCCCTGGAAAGCGCGGCTGCTGAAGCTCCAAGACGACTTGCGAACGTTGCGAACGGAGCTGGGGGCACCGCAGGTGGGCGGCCCCCTTTCGCCTCCATCCGGACGACCGCCACCTTCGGCCATGTCGGTGGCGCACGGCCCTGCCGCATACTGAAACGAATCGATGTACCTTCCCCCCCATGGCTTTCCTGACCTCTCCACTTCGTGTCTTTTGATGTGTGTCCGTGCGTTCGAGGAGAGCAATGCGCGTCGGGCCGCGTCCTTTCGTCTGCTTGACGGCGACGAAACTCCATCGCGATGCGCACATCCCCTTTTTTTTATCGGCAAACAGCCGCGGTACGTTGCGCCGCACTTCTCTCTCTCTCGCATTCTCTTTTCCTCGTTCCTTCGCTTCTCCTCAGAGGATGCCGTTGCTTCGCTCCAACAGCGCGGCAGTGTTCGCCTTCGCGGTCGTCGCTGCTCTGCTGGCTACCGCCGACGCGCAGTCCCAACCGTCCGTCAACACGCCCTTCGGTGCCGTCGCGGGTGGCGTGACTCCTGGCACCAACGTCTTCTTCTTCAAAGGTATTCCGTACGCACGACCGCCAACCGGCACGCGGCGCTTCATGCCACCACAGCTGGTCACTCCTTGGGCCCCTCAGGTCCGCAACGCCACCGAATTTGGCGCGGGCTGCATGGCGCAGTGCCTCACCAAGGCGTTTCCGGACCCTCCGCTGATGTGCCCGAAGACCGTGAGCGAGGACTGTCTCTCGCTCAACATTTGGACGCCGACGCTGAACGCCACCGCCGGACTTCCGGTGATCGTGTTCATCCACGGTGGCAACTACATTGGGGGCGCGTCCGGCGTGCCGCTCTACGACGGCACCGACTTCGTGAAGAACCAAAATGTGGTGTTCGTGACGTTGAACTACCGCCTTGGCATCTTCGGCGCACTGTACACCGGCACCGTGCTGGGCAACTACCAGACCCAGGACCAGCGCATGGCACTCACGTGGATCGCGGCCGCCATCGCAAGCTTTGGCGGCAATCCGAAACTTGTCACCGTCACGGGGCAATCGGCCGGAGCGGCGTCCGTCGCCGCCCACTTGGCCTCCCCGCTCTCCTGGGGATTGTTCCAGCGCGCGATCATTGTGTCGGACCCTTTCACGATCCGGTGCCAAACGCCCGAGTCCGCGATGCAGCTGGGCGCGAAGTTCTTGAAAATTGTCGGCTGCCCGGAGCAAGGTGGCCAGGATGAGATCGAGTGCCTGCAAGCGCTCTCTGCCGACGCGATCCTAAACGCCACGATGTCGGATGACTTGGCCCCCAAGCCCGGACACCTCTTGTCGCTCGTGATGCAGTGGACGCCCATTGTGGACGGGACGCAGCTGCCCTACCAGCCCATGCACGCGCTGCTCTCCGGGCATTCGGCGCCAGGCGTTCCTGTGATGGTGGGCAATGTGGCGAACGAGTCGGTGCAGTTCATTTACGACCTCTTCGGCAGCTCCGTCGACGCCTTGGGCTACGACCTGTTCATCGACTTCTTGTTCGCGTTTAACAGCACGACGACGGGCATGATCGGGCAGATGTACGGCCCCCCACCGCCGAGCGGCGACACGCGCATGTTCATGGGCCCCTTAGCCACCGATTGGGTGTTTTACTGCGCGACGCGTTTCCTCGCCAGCGCGCTGACCAAGTCGGTGCCCACGTTTGTGTACTTGTTCGACTACGTTCGCGAAGGTCTCTATGCGCCGATCTTTCACAAGTACATGCCATATTGCGACGACGTGGCCTGTCATGCAGTCGATTTGGCCTTCGTGTTCAACTCGGCGCAATTCGTACCGAAGAACATTCCGGTGCCCCACATGCTCAGGAACGAGACACACCTCGCCCATGTCATCCAAACCGCGTGGGCTAACTTTGCCCTGACCGGGAACCCCAACGGAGGACATGGTCTGCCGGACGGTCTGGTATGGCCTCAGTACGACGGCGACGCGAAGCGGGTGCTCAACTACAGCATCCCGAGCGGCGTCATCACCGCTTACCGCTCCGACTTCTGCGACCAATGGGACCGCGTCGGTTACACCTCGGCGGAGAATTGACCACCCGCACCGCTGCGCGGCGGGGGATGTGGTCGTGGCGGGAGGATGAACGGTGGCGCGTAGTCGAATTAAAGCAAATTCTGTGTTCCGTCGTATGTGTGTGCGTGTGTGGGTGTGTGTCGTGGCGGTGCGCTTGAGGGCCGCACCACTGTCGCAACGCCCCTTCCACACCGTCGCACGTGTCCGTTGTCATCCCCCCAACAGCACGTACGAACTTCTGCCTACAGCCTCGTCTGCCTAACGATCTTCACGGACGTACGTGAATTTCGGCTAAATATCTTCACGGCCCCGTCTTCCTCCGATGGCGGAGCTCCGGATTGCATCGCGCGACGTGGAAGCGGCTCCCGCGGTGCCGAGCATCACCACCGGCTTCGACGGCGAGAGCCCCATGCCGGAGGGGAGCGGGGGCGAGGGCGGCAGCAGCAAAGCGGCGTCCTTCGACGCGGCAGATCGCAGCCACTTGGACGGCTATATGGAGGCCGCGCAGCGTGGCTACGCGACCGTGACCTCGTCGGGGTACACATATCCCCCCACCGCCACGGTCTCGTCGGCCGCGGCGTCCGCGCAGCCCATGGCGCAACTGATCCCTGTGCCGCTGCGCCCCGAGGCGCTGTTGGCGCAGCGGCCGGCCGACGGGCACGTCGTCGCCGCGGTCAATCAGGAAGCAGGCGGCCAGTCGGACAACCCACTGACGCCGCCGGCGGCGGGGGGACCGGGTGAAGGCGACGCTAGCGTCACGGTGGGTCTCCCCGTGCAGCTGGAGTCGCTGCTACCCCACCACGGCATGGCCGTGGTCGACCTAGGGACCATGGATGACGTGCTCACCCGCATCGCGCAGGCCGAGGGCCGTGCCAGACTCGCCGAGTTGTTCGACCCCCAGCGGTCAGCACCCGCGCTCGCCGTGGTGGCCTCCGAGGGCAGCGACGGCAGCAGCGTCGTCTTCGTTTCGATCGACAACGATCCTCAGGCCAACCACGGCTTGCACCCTAGCCAGCTGATGAGCGCGGAGGCACTGCGCATGATGACCTTCGCCCGCGGGCCGTGGGCGCTCGAGGCGGAGGTGCCGCGGGTCGCGTCCCTGTCGCGCCGACAGCGATACCGCAGGGTCGCGTTTGCGGGCCGCATCGCGATGATCTGCGTCGCCGTGAGCTACCTGACGCTGTTTCAGTTCGGCCCCGCGTTCTGGCTGTGCTTCGCCTGCGTCTTTCCTGTCGGCGCGTTCGTCGCTCTGCGCCGCGTGGCGACGCACTCCCTGTGGCTACAACTGGCCATCGGAGTGGCCATGTGTGTGTTCAGGCTCGTGTACGGCGTCCTGCTCGTGGCGATTCCGACGGCGATGGTAGGCAGCGGCTCCGAGGGTGGAAACATAGCCCTCGGCGTGTTCTTCTTGCTTCTCGCTGCAGTCGACGTCGTGGGTTCGGTGATCATCGGAGATGTGCTGCGAACGCTGTCCCGGTGCACCGTGCTGGATATCATCTTCCTGCGGGGCGAGGAGGTCGTCACCGTCCCGGGCCGCATCGGGGCCGGAGCGAATGCGGACGACGACGCACACACGTGACGCAGCACAGACGGTAGGAAAATGGGAGGGAGAAACGTGACATTCGGCCCGCTTCCTTCGGTTCCCAGCCTACTGCTCATTTTGCGCTTGTCCTGCCCCCCGGAAGCTCGCTCACTCGCGCCCCCGCGCGTCGAGAAGACGCAACCCCCCCTTACCCCCATCCCCTCACCCCTCTTGGCCGACACAAGCGACACAGTCACCGCCCCTGAGCGTTGCTCCCTCTCAGTTTATTGTTCCCCCCTTTCCGTCGTTTTCCGGGGCTGTGCTTCTCGGAACGTCGTGGATTCATTCCTCTTTTGGTTGACTTGGCAAACGACATCCACGGGTCTCAGCAGAGAGAAACACTTCCATGTCGTCTTCGTCGCAGAAAGTCACGTTGCTCCGCAACGCCAACGACTTTGTCTTGCCCGGTCAGCTCATCGCACGTCTCTCGCACGGCGCAGCGGCCGTCCTCGGACGCGGCGTGGCCTCCCTTGACGCTTGCGACGCGATGGAGCGTGGTGCGTCATCCGCCCACGTGGGACAGGAGGAGCGAGGCGACTCCGTTCTGGTACGGGCGACTGTGGCGGGCGTGGTCAACCTCGCGATGGTCGCGGACCCCTCATCTGGCAACAGCGGCGCAACGGTACCAAAGTTTGATGTCATTTCGCCGACGGCGAAGCGGTATATGCCCCGACTCGGCGACTCGGTGGTGGGCATCGTCGTGAAAGCGGCGTCCCACTCCTACCAGGTGCACATTAACGGGCCGCACTTGGCCGTCCTCGACTGCCTGGCGTTTGATGGCGCCACGAAGTCGAACCGCCCGAAGTTGGTCCCCGGCGACGTCGTGTACTGCCACATTTCGGCCGCGCAGCGCGACATCGACGTCGAGGTCAGCTGCGAATCGCGAGACGGCAACGCGAAGGACTGGGTCACCGGGGAGGGGCAGTACGGGCAGCTGAAGGAGGGGGCCGTCGTGGCGCTTCCGGTTCAGGCGTTCTCGCCCTCCTCTGCGCCGCACATGACTCGGGCGTTGGACATCATGGGCGCCAGAGCCCCCTTCGACGCGGCCCTGGGAAGCAACGGCCGCATGTGGCTGCGACCTCTCATGGGTAAGGCGTCACTAGGGGGCGACAGCGCTTCCGGTACGACGCGAGGTCCGGTCAGCGCGGCCACTGCCACGACGCGAATTTTGATCGCGCTGCACCGCTGTTTGCACGAGGCGGCTGCCCTCATTTCGGATGGCGCCTGGATGGAGGGCGCTGATGAATCGTCGCCGACGACGGCGTCGTCAAGTGAGCGGCTCCACACGGCGCTGAGCCAGTGCGTGGAGCGCTATTTCCCCAGCACCCAACCGAACTGATAACGACGGCATAACCCCCCATCGCCATGCGACGAATGTGCCTTTCGGTGCGCCCACTTGCTCTGCGCCGCAGCGGACCATCCGTGGTGTTGTTGTTGTTGTTGTTGAGTCACAGCGCACATTCGGAGGACTCAACGAGAAAGGGGGATACGGGTCGCGCCGGTCAACGCCGTCGCACCGAACAGAAAACATCGACGACGCGTAAACCGAAATGGCAGACACGTCGACCGTGACGCAGCGCCGCGCTAACAGATCTCCGCGTGAGGCTCCGTCAGCCTCCCACGCCGCGACGTTGCCGCTGGCGACGAGGCGAACCGTCGCCGAAATTCTACAACACAAAAAGAAGACGGATGAGGACGCCAGGCTCGAGTCGGAGGACGCAGAGTCGTCGAGTGGAGGCAGCGAGCGCGACGACGGTGACGACATCCACGAGCCGCTGGACCCCGAGCTGATGTCGATGCTGGCATCGGTGAGCGCCGGCATTCCTGCGGCATCTGCGGCAAAGAAGAAAACCAAGAAGAAGTCGCTGATACGATGCGTACGAGGAGAATCGGCCGCTGGTGCCCCGTGGCAGACATGCAAGCCGGTGGCGAAGCTGTCCCGCCGCATTCACCGGTACCTGGAGGACCTGGACGTCATGTCCGCCAAGCTGTTCACCTCCGTCGTCGTTCGCATTCCGCTGCCGGGATTGACCGCCGACGATGTACTGCAAATCACCGGCGAGTTTGGACCGGCGGAATATTGCGGCCCCGTCGGGAAAACCGCCGCGGACGACGCAGCCGTCGACGTGGCGGAGGACAGACAGGTGACAGATCCGACCGAGGCGGCGCTGCTGGCCGCGCTGCGGCGGGAGGGAGTGGTACCGCCTCCAAAGGTAGGCGACGCCCACAGCTGCGCCGACGTTCCCTCCCACCTGGTGCAGTTCCGGTACGGACACGACGCGATTCGGTTCTTCCTGGCGGTCAACGGAGGCATGCTGGACCCCCGGCTGTTCGAAGACGTCATCCAACAGGTGATACAGAACGTGGTCAACATGTCGGCCAAGCAGCTGGAGGGCACGGGCACGACGCCCGAAGTGCTCGCGGCAAGGGTGGCGAAGATGGCCGAAGACGCCCTCATGCCCACGGACGGCGACGCCCGCCGCGGGGCTCCGTCGTTTATCACGTGCGATTTTTTTCGCGCGGGGTTCGTCATGGACAGCCTGTCGGGCGAGTGCCCTGCCCGCATGCTGCTGGCCACTCGAGGCCTCAACAGCAAGACTCCTGCAGCGGTCCGCGTCCACACGACGCCGCCGCGGGGTCAGCCCGCTACCGCCGTGTCGCCGTCGCTCAACGTCCACCGCGCGCTCGCGCGGCAGGCGGATGAGCTGCGCTCCATCCACCGGATCGTCAGTAGCTACGGCGATCGATTTCATTGGGACGACTACTGCCGCTGCGCGGCTACAGTGGCGTTCCTGCACGGCACGCCCAGCCAAAAGTCGTACTTTGCCCTCTCGGCGCGGAGGGACGGCCAGCCGGCCGAGGGGCCGACTCCCTTGGCGGCGTTGAAGCGACGGCTGCACGGCGGCGGCCATTTCAGCCACTTCTCGGTGACCGAAATGGCCCTCGGTCGCACCAAAGAGTTCCGCGAGCTGCAGGACGCCATCGACCGCGCCGACTCTCTTGAGTGCGTCGCAACGGGGTTGGCAAGGCCGATGTCCCTCTCGGAACGGGCCACGAACTTCAGCCAGAGCCTGAACGAAGGGTCGACGAGCGCCGCGGTGCTAGCCGTGACAGGCGTCGCGCTTGTCGTCATGTTGCTATGGATCCTCTGGTGGTCGGTGAAGGTTGCCGTGTCGTCATCGACCAGCTAGACACCCAAACCCCCGACATAACTAACCCCTGCTTTTCCTGCTTCCTCACTCCCGTTAATCGGGCGATCGCCGTTGTTCCCCTCCACATGTGTCGTTGCGTTGATGCTATCCGTCTCAGCACCCCAGCCCTGTTGCCCCTAGCCCTGTTGCGCGTCGGATGCACGACGAGTCGTTCGCGGCGACGCCCGGCGGCAGCGCGGGGGCTACCGCGACCCCCTCACCTGCACCGCGGGGATACTACGTTCGGCGGGGCGACGGCTCTCTCGTTTTCCCCAAGAACGGCCAACGTGGCAACATGCCGCCGTTGCAGCGTTCGCCCCACGACGCCGCCACGCCTGCCGCCCTGACCCACACTCCCGTACAAGTGCGACCCCGACACCTGCCACCCGTCCCAGCCACGCCGGCCACCACTGTGGCGCCCCCCGAGGCCACGGGGGGTCAGTACTCGCCGGAGCGTTACCTGGGATCGACACGCGCGGTGGTCTCGGCTCTTCAGGAGCAGGCCTCTGGGGCGGGCACGTCGTCGGCGCCGAGCCTCGCGCACGCTTCCCCGGCCCTGCGGCGCATGGGGGCGATGTCGTTGGAATCCGCGGCCCGGTTGCCAACAGCCCCAACGGTCACGCGCAGCTCAGATGCCGAGTTGCTGTCGAGGAGTAGCGCCGTGGCGTTGCGTGGCTCGCTCCAGGCGCAGCTGTCTGCCCTCTCGGACGAAGCGAAGGAACAGCAGCTAAGCCGACTTGACGTGGCGGTCCGGTGCCAAGCGGCCTTCGACGCGGCTGCCCTCGAGCTCACCAGGCAAGTGTCCGCGCACTGCGTCGATCGCGGCGACCTCCTTGCGCTGCTGTGGATACGCTATTCGACGCTGCTGTCGACAGTGATGGCGGCCGTCGAGGAAGACCGGCGGCGACGGACGGTCGAGGAGGACAAGGCCTCGGAGCAGCTTCAACGCGCGCGCACGGACTACGCGCGCATGGTGGAGCATTGCGAGGCGCTCATCCAAAGCCACCACGACGAGTTCGCCAAAGCGCAGATGCAAAAGGCCGATGAAGCCGCAGCCCTCACGGCACGCATCGAGGCCCTCTCGAGCACCGTCCGGATTCAGCAAGGAGCGTTGCTGAAGTTTGAGCGCCGTGAGGCTGCCCTGGGTGGCGCCGACATCCACGCAACCGTCGCCCGCCTTCACGCCGCCGAGCGTCGGGTATTGGACCTAGAAGGAACCGTCCGCGAGAAGGACCTCTGCATCCTCGACGGGCAAAATGAGATTCAGCGCCTGTTGTCACTAGGCCGCGACGGTCTGCAGTCCGGCGGCGTCGACACCAACGCGAGTATGGTGTTCACGCGCTCAGGTAGCAATCTCGCCGCAGTAAAGCGATCCACTGGTGTCGACGCGTCCACGCAAACATCCACTTCTGCCCGCAGCGTGGGCCACGCCGCCTCGAAGGGCAGCCATCGCCCACCGGCGATCCTCGTGGAAAAGGGCAGTGACGACAGTGGCGGAGGCTCGGTTGCGGATGCCGCCGCGGGGGGCACCTCCTCTGCGGTGCCCCATCCCGACCGCCTCTCACTCTCGGTGACCTTGGCGACGACGCACACCGGAAGCAGCGACGATCCGCAGCCAATCTCCGGCGTCTCGTCGCACGCCTCTTCCTTTGCCCACCGCGCCACGCCGGTGATAGGGGACGGCACGACGACGATGAGGAGCAGCTCCCCCACATCGGAGGACGATGCCTACGACGACGACGACGGGGCAGTCGACCGCCGCGAACTACCGGGCGAAGAGGCGGCCAGCGCAGCGAACCTACGCGCGGCGCCTCTGCAGCTAACACGGTCAATATCACCGCTGTCCGCCAACGCCACCAGCCGGACCACCGACGACCGTGGCCACACGTCCCCGACTTCGAAGGCGCAGAATCGGGGAGTGGGTTCCAAACGCCAGTCGCCCTCCGTTTGATGCCCACACCTGCCAGCCGCTGTTCGTTCAGCTTCAGTTTACCCCCTTAGCCACTCGCATGTGTATACGGAAAACGTCCTTTAGTGCCCCCAGGATTCCTGGCGTCGTGCCGTTTCCGGCCACCGCACCGCTCATAAACGTCACCCACCATGTCGTGCTCCCCCACGCACGCACGTGTCTCACAGTGTCTGACGCTCCCTCAACAATGGGCGCACTCGAAAGTGACGCAGAGGTGTTTTTCAAACTGACGGAGCCTCTTGGCACGGCAGGGCCGCCCGTGTCCGCCGCGCTGCACGAGTCTAACCGACGGAAACTAGTAGACGCCGCCGACGCTTTATGGAAGTCGGCGGTGCGAGCCGTCGTTGCCGGTGCAGGCGCCGGGCCGCTTGCGGGCCGCAACGTCGGCGGTGCGACCTCGCGCGACTCCGCCGCGTCGTCGGTGACTTCGTGGCGGTCCGCAGGTGCGACCGCTGCGACGGCGGCATCCGGATCATCGTCCGTGCCGGCTGGCTCCGGAATGGGTTCCAGCTCCGCCGCGGGAAGCGGAGGGGGCAGCAACGTGCAGGGCGGAGGGGGCAGCAACGTCGCGCTTTTGGGAAAGCCGCTGACCATCGAAATCGGCCGAGTCACGTTGTCCGAGAACGAAAAGTGGAAACTGCAGGCGGCACTGCGACGGGAGGAAACTCGCGGCGCCGGGAAGGAGTACAACAAAAAGCTGCTCCGAGCGACGAAGTTGACCAAGGGTCCCGTCCCCGGGGAGGCGTTCCCCGCTGGCCGCGGGAAGCCAATTGTCTGACACGAACGCAACACGCCGCGTGAACGATTTGTGTGAGTGGAGAACCGGCAAAGGGAGCCATCTCATCCGCGGCGGAATGCCGTTTGTCGTTGTGCGAACGCGTGGGCATTGTGCTGGCGATTGGGGCGAAATAGACCAGGGCGAGGTCGAAATGGGGGAAAATAGGGGTCATAACCGCTGCGCACCGAACGCGCCACAGCACTGCGGCCCGTGCCTCGCAGCTCCCCGTCTCACTCGTTGTTGCGGATCTCCCCTGTCCCCCCTCTCTCCAGGCAGGCAACCGACCGAACGAACCCCCATGTCTTCCTCGGCAGCGGCCGCCTCGCCGCCGTCACCGTCCTTGTCCAGCGATGACGACCACCATGTGCATCCTCGCCACGGGGAGGGGCTAGGCGATCCGCGGAGACATCAGGACCCCGTCGGCAGTTCCCTGCAGCGCGGCCGGCCCGCCACCGCTAGCGGCCGCCTTCCCCCGCGGCCAGCCGCGGCGGCCTTTCCACCATCGAACAACGCCTCGCCTCTGCGGGAACGGCATCTAGTTGAACTGCTCGCGAAGGCAGCTGCCGAGATCCGCTCGGAAAAGGACCGCGTCAAGCGCCTCGAGGTGGAGAACGAGAACCTCAAGGCGCGCGTCCGATCCTCCCGGTTGGGTGCTCAAAGCGGCACAACCACGATGGCCGATCTGAAACGTCAGCTGGAGTCGCTGGCCAACCAGACGGCGCGCCAGCATGAGCAACTCGAGCACGTGACCGATCAACTCAGGCAGGCGGAACTCCGTTCTCACAGCCGCGACCCGAACCTTGCCAAGGGCCAAGTTCACGCCGCCTCGTATCACCCGCCTAGGGCAGCGTCGGCCAAGCCTGCGCTCGGCTACGCAGAACGCCTGTCACCGTATGCGCAGCAGTTGCGCTGGACGCCAAGCGCCACGACTCGGGAGTCACCGAAGGGCGTAAGAGGAGGATCGCCGACGCGCTCTTCCGCACCGCAGAAAGCCGCAGGGGTCGCCGTCCCGGCTGCCAACCACCGGTTCGACGCCCGCGAGTCCGCGGCGACCGCCCATCGGAACACCATCGCATCGCCGACGCGCAGAGCGTTGGTGGTCGCCGCCGACCCCGAGCCGCCGAACCGGAAGCCGAGCCCTGGCACGGCGCCGCGCCGGTCTGCGTCCGTCGACCGTGCGGCCATGGCGGCGCAGGCCACCACCAACTTCAACGAGGTCATGATGTCGAGGCTGCGCCGCGCCATCGCCCCGCCCCCTACCAAGGAGCAGCTCGGCGAGGTCGTGCACGCCATGGTGGGAGAGCTGTGCAAGTCACTGGCCAAACACGGCACCCGTTTTCCCGCGCAGCGTCTCGGTCCCTGCGTCTATCAATGCGGCCGGCGGAAGCTTCACTTGTCCGTCGACAGCGGGCGGCTCGTGGTGAAGTGCGGCGGTGGACACGTGGACCTCTTAGAGCACATCGAACGCAACAAACTCTGCGTGCGGGCCGACGACGATACCGCCTAGGGTTGATCGCGGCCGCCCCTCCCCGGCCAAATAGAGGAGAGACAGCGGCCGTGGTGGAGGTGCGGGGAGTGAGGGATGCGGGCGGAATTCCAAAGCTTTTCCAATCAACGACGCCAGCAGCAAGGGTGAGGGGGGGGCTGTATTTTCCAATTGACATGGAGGGGAGCGTGTGCCTCTCCACTCCACCTCACTCCTCCTCACTCCTTTGGTTGTACGGATTTGAGGGAAGAGGGACAAGAGGGCTGTCCGCGCGCACCCCCGATAAAGGTGTTCGCTTGCTGAATGGGAGCCACCTTGGCCGAGACCTTCGCCTTTGATTTCGCTCCCACACACAAAACACAGCAACGTAGCACCTCTGAGTGCGGCAGTGTTAGATAGCCGATCTCGCACGACGCTGCCAACCCGATCGACCGCCCGAACGCATGGCCGAGTCGCCTTCCTACAAGAGTGACTACGAGTCCGACAGTCAAGCGTCATCGGTGCAGGCGTCCCCAGCCAAAAGTGATGCCGCCACACCAGCAAAATCTCAGGATACTCAACGGACCTCGGAAAACGAGACGAAACCTTCATCGGACGCCAAGCCTGCAACCCCAGTCGCGGAAACCAAACCCGCCACTGAAGCAAAACCCGCGACGCCGTCTGACTCGGCCAAGCCGGCGGACGCCAAGCCTGCAACCCCAGTCGCGGAAACCAAACCCGCCAGTGAGGCGAAGCCTGCCACGCCCGCAGAAGCCGAGACGAAGCCTGCAGAGACCAAACCCGTCGATGCCCAGCCGGTCGACAGCAAGCCCGCGGAAACCAAGCCTGCGGAGACCAAGCCTGCGGAAACCGCGCCTGCCGAGACCGCGCCTGCGGAGACCAAGCCCGCGGAGACGAAGCCCGCGGAGACCAAGCCTGCGGAGACGAAGCCCGCGGAGACCAAGCCCGCGGAGACCAAGCCCGCGGAGACGAAGCCCGCGGAGACCAAGCCTGCGGAGACCAAGCCCGCGGAGACCAAGCCCGCGGAGACGAAGCCCGCGGAGACCAAGCCCGCGGAGACCAACGCAGCCGATCCAGACAATGACCGAGCTGCCACCAAGACGGCCCCACCGAAGGAAGAGAGTAAGTCGACGTCCGAACCGACGACTGCGCCCACGAGTGGATCGCCGCCGCCTGGCAACAATGCGCAGCGGCCGCAGTCGCAACAAAATTCACATCGAGACGCTACCAGCGACCGCGATCGTTCCCCAACGTCGAAAACGGCGCGAGGGCCGTCGGAAGCCAACAGCTCCAAGTTTAGCAAGAACCGCGGCCTGCCGTCCGTCACCGCGGTGTCATACCCCTCGCGGCAGCCAGGCCTTCAGGTGGTGGACTTCCTCGACACGTCGAAGCCCCTCGTGAAGTCGCAGCTGCCGCTCACAAAGCCGAAGGGCCCTTCCTTTGTCGAAGAGGACCGTCACGGCGCGCAGCGACAGCAGAGCAAGCAGGTCGCCCGCGACGGCAACGACCACGCGAAGGCGGCGCTGGAGGAGCAGCGGTCCAGCGAGCGGAAGTATCTCAAGGCGCAATACGAGTTCGACCGCGAAAAAAAGTTGGCGGAGAGGGCCATTTACCACCGCGACCGCGCGGCTCAGTGGGCGCAGCGGCTCGCTAGCAGCCCCTTGGGCATCGATCTCGTCGCCGACGCGGAAAGAATCGAGGAGGAAAATTACGTCCGCCAGCGCGAGGAGCAGCGTCGCCGCATCTTAGCCGAGCGCCGCAAGCGCCGCATCAAGAACGAGATCATTGTGAAGGCCTTGGCCGAGGTGCCGCTGCTAGAGGAGGCGCGGCGGCAGAAGCGGGAGATGATGGAGGAGGAGCGGCGCGAAAAGGCCCTCCGCGACGTTCGCCGCGCCCAAGTGGTGCAGAACCGCAAGATCCGCGACATGACCATCATCGCTGACGAGCGCCAGGCGAAGGCGGACTCGAGATCGCTCTCGGCGATGTAAAGGGGCCGCTCAGCTAGAGACTTGAAAACAAAGGAGGGTGGGGAAGCAGAGGCCAGCGACCTCATGGTACCACAGACGTGCCTTGGCCAGTGGTAACCCCCCAGCTAGCTTGAACGCGTGTACTGCTTTCCGCTGCGTTATTGTTTTTGCAAAATTTATTCCCCCCTGAACTTTTCTCCTACACATGTCACTACGCCCCCATCTTTCGGCCCACTCTTCCCTTGCCCTCTCACCCGTCCCCCTGCGCCTTGTTGGTCATCGTTTTCGAATGACCCGAGCCGCATCCAGTTGTACACGAAGACCGTCGTGGGGTTGGATTTGGTTCTCTTTGTTCGAAAGTATTGTCGCGCACGCGGAAGTGGTTTGTGGGAACGAGTTTACCGGTGCGCCGCCGTTTTTTGAACCCCACTCACACAGCAGCACACATCCCCACCACCACACACATCTCTCGCTCTCCGCCACATGTCGGGTGCGTTCACCAACTTCAACGGTATCGGCGTGGGTGCCGGTGCCATCGCGACCTTCGGCGGACAGGCCATGCCGTATTGCAATTACACGAGCCCCTTGGCCCGAAAGTTCATCTACAAGGAGCAGAATAAGGTCTTCTCACCGCTACGCCGGCACATCTTCCGCATGAAGGTGCGGACGGCGGCGGACATCCGCATCAACGAGGTCGTCAAGAAGTTCATGAGCGATAAGCTCCGCGGCGCGTACGGATTCCACGGCGCGACCATGACGAACAACATCGAGCTCGACCATTGCTCGTGGGTGATCCCCAAGGACGCCTACGAGGTGAAGAAGCTCACGAGCTACATGACGTCGAAGAAAATGTCGCAGGACTACAAGGACCACATGCAGAACCTGTGGACCCGCGTCCTATTCACCGCAGAGGCGCACAATTACCCCGGCATGTGCGAGAACCTGTCGCATCAGTTCACGAAGGCGGCGACCGACGAGGAGTTCATGGCGTGGATGTGGTACGTCATCATCGCCTCGACCGCCATCGCCTTCGTCGTGACGATGGTCATGTGGTGGCGCAAGTATGACCACACTCCCCAGTACATCGAAGTCCGATAAAGGGGCAACGGTCGCTTTTCTGTCGGCAGGGAAATCGGGGGGAACCAGGCCAGGGAGTGGGAACGGGGGAAAGGGTTCGGGTCGGGAGGGGGGTGTGATGTGTGCG
>ERZ1292630.2904-Hain-H41-02um-R3-2904-length-15485-cov-23_pt1 | contig 15485 bp, 16 predicted proteins | sample MGYA00564408_ERZ1292630 | MGnify/ENA primary metagenome ERZ1292630 (study PRJEB36523, sample SAMEA6512641) | groundwater metagenome | collected 2019-01-08 | study: AquaDiva: Metagenomics assemblies of 32 groundwater samples | reverse complement strand
CATTAGCGCAAGGCCGGTGGGTGATATCGGATCGCTTTACCGATGCCAGCTTTGCCTATCAAGGCGGAGGCAGGGGTCTGGCTAGCGATAAACTGGCTGTCCTGGAGCAATGGACGCAAGGCGCATTGCAACCTGATTTGACACTTTATTTTGATGTGCCGGTGGCATTGGGTCAGCAGCGTGTCAGCCAGATAAAGGCTGCCGACCGGTTTGAAAAAGAGCAAGCCGGTTTTTTTCAGCGGGTGCGTGCCGCTTATCTGGACAGGGCCGGGCAATTTCCTGATCGAATAAAATGCATTGACAGCAGCCAGTCTTTAATGGAAGTCAAGGCTGCGGTTGAACAGACATTAAAACCCTTATTGAATCATGAATACTATTTATAGCTGGCAACAGGAAATCTGGCAAAAATTGACACAAAGCCATGACTTTCGAAGCCATGCATTGCTGTTAAAAGGAAAGCAGGGGATAGGCAAATATGAATTTGCGCGTCATCTGGCCAAATCGCTGCTATGCACGGCGTCCGTAACGAAACAGGAAGCTTGTGGTAAGTGCCTGAGCTGCGGATGGTTTGAGCAGCATGGGCATCCCAATTTTTATCAGGTGGCGCCGGAAGCGTTATCGGTCAATCCGGGTGAAAATAGCGAAAAAGAGGAAAATGAGGAAAAACCCAGTAGCCCTGCGACAAAGAAAAACGCCAGCCAGCAGATCAGTATTGAACAAATCCGTAAATTGACCGATTTTGTCTATATGACCGGGCATCAGGGCGGTTACAAGATTATCCTGATTTATCCCGTTGAAACGATGAACAGCGCGGCAGCCAATGCACTGTTAAAGAAACTGGAGGAACCGCCGGCAGACGTCTTGTTCATTCTGGTGACCCATCAAGCGCAGCGCTTGTTGCCAACCATACGCAGCCGCTGTCAGCAGATTGCCATGCCGGCGCCGGATGTTGAAACCTCAGTGGCGTGGTTAAAGCAGCAAGCGGTGAGTGATCCTGAAGCCTGCCTGGCAGTCGCCGGTTTTTCTCCTTTATCGGCATTGTTGTTTGATAAAGGCGAGAATGCGGCGCACTATCAACAATTCATACAGCAAATCAGCGAACCCGCCCGGCTGGAGCCGATGGCACTGGCTGAAGCCATGCAACCGGTGAGCTTGCCGGTCGTCGTCAATTGGTTGCAAAAATGGTGTTATGACCTGATCAGTTATCGCGCCACCGGAAAGAATCGTTACTACTTGAACCAGTTGGCTGCCATTCAGGCACTAAGCGGGCAAATTGATTTGCTCGAATGTATTACTTTTGCCCGGGCTTTAAATTCAAAACGGCAGTTGTCTCATCATCCGCTAAATCCTCGCTTGTTTCTGGAGGAGCTATTCATTGCCTATGGTTTGATGATGAATGGAAGATAATCACTTTTTCTCATAAGTTTCATCCGCTTTCAAGACTTTCAATGCAGCGCTGGCGCATACTTCATCAAATTCAATTCCCGGAGCGCCGCCCACACCGATGCCACCGACCACTTCACCTCCGATCTTGACCGGAAAGCCGCCGCCCAATAAAAGGATGTTTTCGTTTAACCGGGTCAAGCTCTGCAATTCGGGTTTCTGGGTAACCAGTACGGCGTATTTCTGTGTCGAATCACGCAAGCTATTAGCCGTGTAGGCTTTGCGGCGGCTGCTATCCAGCGTGTGCGGTCCGGCGCCATCCGCTTTTAACTGCACTTTGAGTAAGCCGGATTGATCAACAATGGCCACGCTGACCTTGAATCCATCGTCATGGCATTTTTTGATTGCCGCCATTGCCGCCTGGGCTGATAATTCCAGCGGAAGAACCTTTTGGGTGGGAAAATCCTGTGCCCAGGCGAGACTGGACAATACGCAGAGTGATAGTGTTGCAATACTGGTTGCAAATGGTTTAAGTATGTTGGTCATAATCAAGTCCTTTGGGTTAATTTTTATGGAGTTATAATAAGACACGCAGTGAGATTATCACTACTTTCAAGTAAAGGTGACAACATGATTACAAAAATGATCGATTATCAGGATGGCAGCCGGCAATTGGAAGGCTATCTGGCCTATCACGAAACAGATCAACCCAAACCCGCTGTGCTGATAGCGCACGACTGGAGCGGGCGGCGTGAATTTGCCTGCAAAGCGGCGGAAAGAATCGCTGATATGGGCTATATCGGGTTTGCACTGGATATGTATGGCAAAGGTATTTTTGGAGCCGACGGCGATGCTGAGAAAAATGGCGCGTTAATGAGTCCGTTTGCAACAGACCGGGCGTTACTCCGGCGCAGAATCAACGCCGCACTGCATGCCGTGCGGCAACTGCCGCAAGTCGATGCCACCAAGGTGGCCGCAATGGGTTACTGTTTTGGAGGCATGTGCGTACTGGAACTGGCTCGTTCCGGGGCAGATGTACGCGGTGTCATCAGTATCCATGGCATTTTTGCGCCTGGAAAAGTTGCCAATGAAAAAATAACGGCTAAAGTGCTTTGCCTGCACGGCCACGACGATCCGATGGTGCCGCCGGAACAAGTACTCGCTTTTGAAACTGAAATGACAAAGGCCGGTGTGGATTGGCAAATGCATGTTTACGGCGGCACGATGCACGCTTTCACCAACCCGAAAGCCAATAATCCCAGCTTTGGAACGGTATATAAGGAAGTGGCAGCGAATCGGGCTTATCAGTCGATAGCTAATTTCTTGGGTGAGGTGTTTGAGTGAGATTTGTGAGCATTCATTTTTGACTCAGGGCTAAATTTAATCTCTGCGAGTTCAATTCCCCACTGCTCGCGGCAGAGTGCTTTGTTGAAGGAAACATTATAGCTCATCACCACCGGTAATACGGGCCATAGAATCCTCCCCGGTAAAAGGGATAATAACCCGGATAGCCAAAATATGGGTAGGGACCATAGCTACGGTAGTCATAGTGATCGTGATAGACCGGCCAGAGATAAATAGCTGTGGCGGATAACAGTGGCACCCGGATCATTCTTTTGCCAACGGTACGTTCGATATCCCCTTCAATCACTCCGGCAACGGTGATTTCTTTGTCCTTGGCATAAACAGCCGGATCAAGGAACTCGGGGCTTTTGATCACAAAACGGCCTTCACCCGGTTTGTGTAACTGTGGGCGGCCACTATAATCGAGAGGGTAGGATAACACCTGTATCAGGCTGGAATGCGCTTCATTTTCCACGTCAATAATCACGCCGCCCCACCGCACAGGAGCATCCTTATAACTATGGATGTCGCGGCTGGCCTGGTAATAAGAGACATCCACCGCTGGTGCGTCTCTGACGGCTGATGGCAGACCTGCACAGGCACTTACTAGCAAACAGGATAGTAATAGGTAAGGTCTCATAGTTCCTCCTGCGATGTATTTACAACTTGCCCGGTAGTGCTCCAAAGCTTCAGTTTCGATTATTTTACTGCAAGCAAAACGAGCGAAAATTATGTAGCCTGAAAAGCAATTGGATTCAGGATACTGCTAAAAATTCAAAGTTTGCGAGTAACAAAGTGGGCAATTCGCATAGTGGATACTCGCAAATTCGGATCTTCAAAGTTGATCTTTATCCGTTTCTTCCTGCTGCTGTAATTCCCACATATGCGCATAAGTGCCGTTGAATGCCAATAATTGCGGGTGGTTGCCGCATTCAATGATGCGGCCATGATCCATCACCAGAATCTGGTCGGCATCGGCGATGGTGGAAAGCCGGTGAGCAATGGTCAATGTCGTACGGTTCTTTGCGATGCGTTTTAATTCAGCCTGGATGTATTTCTCGGATTTTGAATCCAGTGCGGAGGTGGCTTCGTCAAAGATCAGAATTTCCGGGTTCTTTAAAATGGTGCGGGCGATGGCGACGCGTTGTTTTTCACCCCCGGACAGCTTCAAGCCGCGCTCGCCGACGACCGTGTCATATTTTTCCGGAAGGCTTTGAATGAAATCATGGATATGGGCTGATTGAGCGGATGCAAAAACTTCTTCCTGCGTTGCATCCGGTCGTCCATAAGCAATGTTGTAATAAATGCTGTCGTTAAATAACACGGTATCTTGCGGGACGATGCCCATGGTTGCGCGCAGGCTTTGCTGGGTGACGTCACGGATATCCTGATGATTAATGAGGATACAGCCCGATTGCACGTCATAAAAACGAAACAGCAGCCGTGCCAGAGTGGATTTGCCGGAGCCGCTTTGTCCGACGATAGCAATGTTGTGTCCGGCGGGGATGTCAAAGCTGACATCAAACAGTATCTGACGATTGGGTTCATAGCCGAAATTGACATGATTAAAGCTTATGGTCGCATTTTGTGAGTCAAGTATCTGGGCATCCGGTTTGTCCTGAATCTCCTTGTTTTCTCCCAGCAAGGTGAACATGCGTTCCATATCAGCCAGAGAATGCTTGATTTCACGATAAACAAAACCCAGAAAATGCAATGGCATGTAAAGTTGCAGCATAAAGGCATTCACCAGCACCAGATCGCCCAGTGACATGCTGCCTTCGATGACTTTACCGGCAGCAAGAAACATCAGCAGTGTGACACCCGCAGCAATGATGGCGCTTTGTCCGGCATTCAGCGATGCGAGTGAAGTCTGGTTGCGGATGGCGGCTTTTTCCCAGGATTGCAGATGCTCATCGTAACGCCGGGCTTCCCAGGCTTCATTACCAAAGTATTTCACCGTTTCGTAGTTCAACAGGCTGTCTATCGCCTGAGTGTTGGCTTTTGAGTCCATGGTGTTCATGGTGCGGCGAAATATCATGCGCCATTCGGTCACAATCAGCGTGAGCGCAATATAGGCCAGCAAGGTCAGAATGATAATGATCGCAAACCAGATATCATATTGGCTGATCAAAATTGCCAGTACCAGACCGATTTCCAGCAGGGTGGGCAGGATATTGAACAGCATGAAATTCATCAGGAATGAGATGCCGCGAGATCCGCGTTCGATATCGCGCGAGACGCCACCGGTTTGGCGCTCCAGATGAAAGCGTAAGGAAAGTGTATGTAAATGAACAAATACTTTATTGGCAACGCGCCGGATGGCCCGCTGGGTCACTTTGGCGAAGATCGCATCGCGTAATTCTCCAAATAATGTGCTGCACAGGCGTAGCGCGCCATAGCTGATTAACAAGAAGGCAGGAAGTACCAGGATAGCGTTGGGTTGATTCAGGGCGTCGACAATTTCCTTCAAAACCAGCGGCACCGAGACATTGGCCAGTTTGGCCAGTACCAGCAGGCTGAGCGCCAGGATGACCCTGCCTTTGAATTCCCATAAATAGGGCAGCAGGGCGGCTATCGTTCTCAGATTGTTGTGTGTGACTGAAGGTTTCTCAAGACGAGCGGATTGCATCAAGATCTATAAAGAGCTCAAATCAAAGTAACAAGTAACTGATTGAACAACCCGACAAAGCAGCCACTCCCAGCCAACACCAGATAAACATGATTTTCCCAGGGCGATGCTGATCAGATATGTCTTTACTGAACATTGCCTGCATGTTTAATATCGCCAGGACAGGCGCGGCTACAAATGCAACGATAGTGGCCATTTTCACCATTTCCCCCATGGATGTCATATAAAAGAACAATATCAATAATGTTCCAATGATGGTGATCAACAGCCAGACTAAATAGGTTTGTTCATTTTTGCGATGTGAGATTCGATTGGGAAACAGCAATTCCAGTGAAATACCGATGGTCCGGGGGAAAGCATCCAGTACAGTCAGCGTGGTGCTCAACATGGTTGTCAATGCAGCAATGGCAACAATCGGATAGGCCCAGTGACCGAGTGCTTGCTGATACATGTTCATCAACTGGCCTGCAAAGGCTGCCCCCCCAGCGGCAAAGGTTTCACCACTGCCATACATCACGAGTGCGCCTAATAACAGAAAACATACGGCCAACAATGCAGTTCCGATATAACCTACTCTGAAATCGAACAAAGCCTCCTTCATACTGGTCTGCTTGCCGTCGCTCTCATTCTTGCTTTCCGACCAGATGGAATGCCACACGGAGAGATCCAGCGGAGCAGGCATCCAGCCCAGCAGCGTCACCAGAAAGACTAAATGTACCGTATCAGAGAAAGAGAAAAAAACAGTGGCCGATTGATAGTGGCCCGGATTATCAAATAGCAGCATGATCACAGCAGCGACAGAAGTTACCGAGAGAGTCAGGATAATGATTTTCATCAGCTTATCCAGTAATGCATAATGACCGCCGACCAGTAAAGAAAATGAGAATAGGAGTAATGCGCTACTGATGATGGCTGCAACCATTTGTGGTTCATATCCACCCAATCCATCCAGTCCGAAAATGTTAGTGACCAGACCGGCGGTTACCACCGTAATGGCTGCCTGAACGATGAACATGGTTGACAGGGTCATCAGCAGATAAATCCAGATAGCCCATTTTCCGAGTTTCTTGTAGCCGTGTAATATATTCTGCCCGGTTGCTGCGGTATAGCGTGGTCCAAATTCAAAGAAGGGATATTTGACCAGATGGATAATAATGATAGCGATAATCAGCTCAAATCCGAACATCCCGCCGGCGCGCGTGGATTGCACCAAATGAGACACGCCCACAGCGGCGCCCGCATACAATAACCCAGGGCCCAGGCGTGAGAGAAAGTGACTGAACAGTTTGTTAATAGACATATTTCTTAATTCTTATGGAGATTGTTCAAATGGTAAACCAAGCCGATTCATAGATGCTTCTTACGGTATTACGTAACCACAATAATGGCGCTCTTGAATTTTCAGTGCAACCGCAGTAAGGTGAACCGGTTTCTTGCACTGGAATTTTAAAATATTTTGTTGGATCAGCTATGGAAATCACCTGTTATCGGGATCCCGAAATTAACCGTGAAACGAGATACTTGCCCGCAATTACCTATAATCTGGCAATTACCTTGCTGTCGCGCTGTGCTACCCGGCATTTATTTGTTCCTATTCGAAGTATGCAGTATATGGCGATTATTGATCACGAAGAATTTGTGTTTATTGATGGAGAACGCAAATGCTGGATCGACATCGCCTGGCAAAATTTTAAACCACAAGCCCGTGATGCTTTGGATCAACCCGTTGCCTATGAAGCTGTCTATTACAGTGAAAATATGTCATCGGTCATGATACGTTTGCAAAGTGAATTTCCGGCTGCATTGCAGGCACTGGTCAATAAGACGAAGCTGGACGGCCCGGCGCGGATTATCAATTTTCCATCGGTCGATTAGTCGTCATCTTTCAACTCATTATCCCAGCCTTTTTGCTTTGCCGTTGCAATCGCTTGTGAATATAACCGGGTATGCCGCTCGCGCAATTCATCCGGCAAGCGGCTGGGCAGGTGGGCATAAGGCTCCCAGGCGGCATAGACTTTTTCGTACAAAATTTGCATTTGTGTACTACCCCAACCCGCGCAGGTCTCTGTTTCGGGCAGAATATCAAATACCCAGGCATCACGCACGATGCGGCCCAGGTGAGTGAGTCCTTCATTTTGATCCTGATCGATACCCACATAAAATTGTTCAGTCATTGCGTTTATCTCATAAAAGTTTGAATAGGGCGGGTAGTTTTTAGTCTTTAAAAACCAGCTAGTTTTTTTGATGGGTGGGTTCGGATTTTGCATCAAAGCGTTGCAATATGTGATGAGTCATGCTCTTAGCAAGCTCTTCCTCGCCAAAGAATACTGTACCCATGTTGTCTTTGCGGAGTAATTGCGTTTCATCTTCACTGCGGGTACGCAGCACAATTTCAATTTCCGGATTCAGTGTGCGCGCGGTATCAATCATTTGGCGTACATTCAGAGGGTCCGGCGTTGCAACGACTAGCATTGCGGCATCCGTGATGTGCGCTTGTATCAGCACGGAAGGGTCCGTGGCATCACCGGATACTGCGTTTTTGCCCTGTTTGCGAAGATCTTGCACGAGTTCACGATTCTGCTCAGCTATGATATAGGGAATGTCCTGTTCATTCAGAGCATTTGCAATGCGTTGGCCGACATGACCGTAACCCACGAGAACAACCTGGCCTTTAAGAAACTTGCGTTCTGTACTCATGGGCAGTTCGGCAAATGGATCGTCGCGATTTTCATATCGGCGTGCCATCGCGGAATGTTTCAACATCCAGTTTCTGACCGGCGCAATGGCAGCAAATGCAATAGGATTAAAAGCGATAGAAATCAAAGCCCCTGCAAGCACCAAACTCATACCTTCCGCAGGCATCAATCCAAGCGATAAACCCAGCCCGGCCAGAATGAAAGAGAACTCGCCGATCTGTCCTAAGCTGGCAGCCACGGTCATTGCGGTATTCAGTGGATAGCGAAGCATAAGAACCAGCAACATGGCCGCCATTGATTTGCCGACGATTATAATCGCCACAACACCTAAAACACGCAGGGGTTCTTCGATCAGAACGGCTGGGTCAAACAGCATGCCAACCGAAACAAAAAACAGAACAGCAAAAGCATCCCGCAACGGGAGAGATTCTTCAGCGGCGCGGTGACTGAATTTTGATTCCCGCATGACCATGCCGGCAAAGAAAGCCCCCAGTGCAAAAGACACATTAAAGAGTGCTGCAGCGCCATAAGCAATGCAGATAGCGAAGGCAACGACAGCCAGAGTAAATAGTTCGCGCGAGCCAGTCCGGGCAACCTGCCACAACAGCCAGGGCAATACGCGCTGCCCGACCACTAACATCAAGGCAATAAAAGCAGAAACCAGCAACAATGTATGTCCGATGGTGAGCCATAGCGGATTTGTTTCGCTGTCAGTTCCGTTTGATCCCCCCAACATGGTCGCAAACGAAGGCAAAAGCACTAGAATCAATACGGTTACAAGATCTTCAACAATCAACCAGCCGACGGCAATGCGCCCGTTCATGGATTCCAGAAAACCACGCGACTCAAGCGCTTTCAGCAATACCACCGTGCTGGCGCAAGATAACGATAACCCCAGAACCAATCCGGCACCAAAGCTCCAGCCCCACCAATTCGCCAGGGCCATGCCGAGAATGGTCGCAACCGCCATTTGAACGATTGCACCCGGTAGGGCAATCCGTTTGACCGCGAGCAGGTCGTTAAGTGAGAAATGCAATCCAACACCAAACATCAGGAGCATGACGCCGATCTCTGATAATTGCGAGGCAATGCCAATATCTGCAACAAATCCAGGGGTTGAAGGGCCGATAGCGATTCCGGCCAGCAGATAACCTACCAATGCAGGTGTTTTAAGCCGTTCTGCAATAAAGCCAAAAATCAGCGCCAGACCAAAACCGGCTGCAATCGTAGTAATCAGAGCAACGTTATGTTCCATCCAGATTCCTTTGTTTTTTCTTCATAGCGGTATTTTTGATTGATCGGGTTTGTTTCAACAGGATAACCGGATCGGTTTAGTGCGTTTCAACTTCGATGTCGCTGGGGTTCATATCGGACACAACGGGTGTGTTTAAAAATTTTTCAAATTCAATGCGTTCTTCTTCGATGGCTTCCAGAATCTGGCGCTTAAACTCATCGCGTGAGAATGCTTCTTCAAGCATCAGCAGCAGCTTTTCAACGGCCAGTCCAATGGTGATTCCACCGATAATGCCGCCGATGGCTGCACCGATCGCAGTGCCAATGCCGGGGATGATCGAGCCGACCGCCATGCCGGTGGCAGCTCCTGCCGCTGCGCCGCCCAAGGCGCTGACCGCCTTTCCGGCAGTTACCTTAATCAGGGCTTGAGCGCCGAGTTTAATAACACCCTTGCCGGCAACCTTGGCAGTGATTTTACCAGCAATTGCACCGGTAATGGCGCCGGCGGTACCAATGCCGCCGGAGATCAGCATGCGATTCTCAAGATTGACGATGACACTGTGTGCGGGAGGTTCTTTGAGCGCATTCAGTGAAGCATGCCTGACAATTTCAAGTTGCGAATCATGCGCCGGTTCAATGCGATTCTCAGCCAGTATCTGTTCAACTTTCTGCAAATGCTCAGCGCGTAACTGCTGGTTATTTTTAAGTACTTCTTCGATAGATTGCTGCACCGGGCCAAACGCATTCCCTTTCATCAGATAATTTTGCAGCTTCTCGGCCATCCAGTTTTCCAAAACACCGGTGGCCAATGCCACAATACGCTCATATTCGCCCGGCAAGCTGTAGTACCAATCCAGGTAATCATCCACATTATCAGCCATCTGTTTGAAACCGGTATCGGTAGTTTCTCTTAATTTTCCAATGGATGCTTCTAACTGACTGAGACTGTCGAGATAAGCCTGTTCGATTTGCCCGGCTGTTCCAGGTTTATAGTATTCATTCCCGATCATTTCCACCGTTTGGATGACGGTTTGCTGGGATGCATGAATTTCGTTGATGGTCTCTGGATTGGAGCGCAACCATGCGTCCACATAAACGGCCGATGGCACATAAATAAAGAATATAAAGAAAGTAGTGAATGCCGACGTGATCGCCCAGGCGAGTGGAGGGATCGGGGGAGGTTGATCGGTATCCTGGATACGGCCCAACACCCGGCGGTATTCCAGTAAGGGCACCATAAAGCTGGAGATACCGAGTGCCACATTATAAAAAAACAGCAAGCTGCCCAGGAAGACAACGCCTAAATAAAGCGCACCGTTGAGTGAATAAAGGTTGCTCAGTGCGTAACGCTTTAATCCTTCAATAAAACCCAGTAACCGGTTTGTCTCCAGGATCAGAATACTGTGGGTGGCGCCATCCAATTTTTGGCTTTCCATCGCTACAGCTTCCGCCAATGACGCATATTGACGGCTTTCACTTGAGCCGGATACAAACATAATAAAAAAAACCGCCATCACCAATGAAGTAACCCAGCGCGACCAGGCTAATGATTTATGCACGGCAATGTAAGGTTTATATTCACGTGCGGCAATCGGGAAGAACATCGCATACATGACGGCAAATACGGGAATGGCGGCAAAGAAGATAACCCATTCCTGCTTTTCAGCCGAACCGAGATAAAATAACAGCAAAAATGCAAAAATAACCGACCACAGCAACCACCCGATATACGCCAGAATCCGCCGCGTAAAAAGCCAATGCAGAATGCCCAGCTTTTGGAACTGACTGGAAAGATAAATTCTTTGAATGGTCACCGCATAGATCGCGGCAAAGTAAATAGGCAATCCGAACAAAAAGGTCACCAGCAAGGCAAACCACAATTGTCGATCGGGAATCAACCGCCCAAAATAGTAGGCAAATCCCAGCCAGCTTGCGGAAAATGCCAAGTAACCAAGAATTCTTAAAAGGCTAAGGTTTTTAAGCGCTGAAAACAAGAAAACGATTCCTTCATGAGGGACAACCGGAGATAAATACAAGCGATAGCAGAATGGTCAAATAAACCAAAGCAGTTTGCTGATAGTAGACTTTATCTGGCTACCGGCTGTCAAGACATTGATTCATGAATTAATCGATGCTGCTTGGGATTTCATGGGATTAATGAAGGTATTATTATGCTGAGCTACGCATGACTTTCATATTACTCATTGAAGGGGCATCATGAAACACTGGACTGATATCACATTACCTATCCCTGAATGGCTGAATGCCTGGGCTGCTGGAATCCCAGAGATCTTTCCTGAAATGACCCAGAGAATGGCATTGGTCATCGCCTTGGCTCATAGGAGCGTGGAAACTGGGGGAGGGCCATTCGGCGCAGCGGTTTTTGATCAATGCACCGGTGAACTGATTGCACCCGGAGTCAATTGGGTCGTTCCCGGCAAATCCTCATTGCTGCATGCCGAAGTGATGGCGCTGGCTTTGGCGGAACAAACGTTGGGTAGTTATGAACTGGCCAGTCATGGCTCGTTCGAGCTGGTGACCAGTGTGGAGCCTTGTTGCCAGTGTCTGGGGGTGTTGTTATGGACTGGCGTGGCATCGGTTGTTTGCGGTGCCCGCTCCGAAGATGCAGAGGTCGCCGGCTTTCATGAAGGCCCGCGTTCATCGCACTGGGAACAGGAATTAGTGCAAAGAGGCATCAGCGTCACCCGGGAGGTGATGCGCCCTCAGGCTGTCAAAGTCTTGCAAAGCTATACGGGTGAAATTTATAACAGCCATTTGCAAATATATGATCAAGCCGGGTAGCTTGCGCTGATTCACTTAAGAAATCACGCTACGAGACTGGGAATAATCGATTGAGAAAATGAGGGATTCGCATGAAACAGAAAATATTAGCGCACTGCATTTATTGTTTGATGATGTCGGCGACGATGACCGGTTGCGTTTCCGCCACAGTCACAGCAGTAAATCTTGGCTTCACCAGTGTTTTTATCAAAGAATGGCTCTATGCATGGAGCATTGCTTTTCCGGTCGGATTGGGTGTCTTGCTGGTACTGTCACCGGTTTTTAGGCGCATTGTGGAATCGATAGTGCGCTAACTGTTTATAAAACGAAGGCGAGTAAGATTTACGAGGTTAAAACAAACAACCACCGGTTGGGGCCGGTGGTTGTCTGGGTACTGCTCAGAATCCTTTGCAGGATATGTTTATCTGACTACCGTGGAATCACGATCCAGATTGATCTTCGCTTTGTTGATGGGAGCAGCTTGTCCTGCTGCTATTTTTCTGTGAAGATCGGCATTGCTCAGGCTTTCTTTCAAAGCTTTTTCGTACTCGCGAATATTGGCAGTCGCATGTGATTGAAGATCCTGACCTTGCCTGCCATAGTAATAGGAATGGGCTTCGTATTCTTCGAGTACTGCTTTATTCTCTTGCAGCTTTGCTTCCGCCTCCTTAGCCAGATTTTCGTAATGCCTGACCAAAGCCTCATGGTCATTAAGCGCAACTTCTGGCTGCGCAGCAACCGATGAGTTCATTTGCGCGCAGAAAACTAACAAAGTCAGTACGAGCAATGGTAATTGTGTTGATAATTTTAGTGCCTTCATGATCAATATCCTCCAGATAATTATTTAACCAACGATGCCATCTTAGTCTGGATAACACACTGTGTATATTGGGGAAACCATGGTTTTTTGCTAAGGGAAACCCTTAAATGGTGCTTACTTTGATTGGTTGGACTGGTACAATCAAGGGCGTGCTCATCAAGGTATTGATAGGCGGCACCGATGCGATTAAGCGCTCAAAATCAATTTATTTCTTTAGACTTCCTTAGCACATGAACTTATGTTTTTAGATCTTGATTTATTATCAGATTGGCTTGTTGGAGCGAGCTGCTTCGCATTGTGAACCAGGCTGCCATCATTCAAACGTTGCAAGCCAGTTTGCCCAATCTGCTGGCGATCTACGCCTTCGGCAGCCGCATTCGAGGCACCGCACAAATTGAGATGCGGCCATCCTGAACATTCAACGTGCTTGCGAAGCAGCGCTGGATATGGGACAGCACGTAATCCGGCGTGAAAAGCTGGGCGTGCCGTAAAGTGCGCGAGATGTATTTGCGCTGCTGGCGCAGGGCGGCTTGATCAATATCGAACTTGCCGGCAAACTCAAACGTATGGTGGGTTTTCGCAATATTGCCGTGCACGACTATCAGGCGCTGCAACTTCCCATCTTGATCAGTATCATCGAAACTCATTTGGATGAGTTTTTAGAATACAGCCACGCGTTGTTGCTGGGTGATGCTCCTCAGACAAAAGGGTAAGCATGAAACACGGCGACGAAAAGGCATTCTGGTTAGTAAAAGTCATGAAGGTTATGAAATTAAAAGATAAGACTGATGCGCCTTTTGGCATCGACACATCCTACCGAACTAAAAGTTTGTATGTTTCCGATTAAATGCTCTCAATGTAATAATATATTACCTATCGAGAACATTTCACAATCTAGGAAAATAGGAGAAACTCAGGGGTTTTGTTCACAATGCAAAGCATGGACTTCTGTTCCACTTCCGTCAATGCAGAAACAGATTATTTATCTAGATCAATCATTCTTATCAGCTGCATGTCTTGAAGCCGATAAATCTAACTCTCAGGATGAAGTACGCATTCATTCCAAGCTTATGGAACTGAAAAGACAGCAAAGAGTTTTTGTAATTGTTTCAGATATTCATAGTCGAGAAACTTCGGCAATCGCGGACAACTATGCTGAAAATAGAAATAAACTCTGGCAGTTTCAGAATGATTTAGCTGATGGTAGTGTTGCGTGTGATTGGGATGAAATCTTTGTTGCTCAGTGGCGAAGAATACTTGTTTGTCAAAATGATTCTTATCCCTTACCCGCCACTGATATTGGGCTCACTAATCCTCACCAACTACAAATTGGCGTGAGGATTCAACCAACAAATCTTTGGAGGCAAAGGCTACATCGTGAAACTGCTCGTTCTCCCGAGACAATTAACGATGAATTACAAAATATTTATAAGAGACAACTAGAAAATATACCAATTTCTGGAGATGCCTATGATTGCCTTAATTATGTTCGAGAACTCTGGCGCAAAGATATTCGACAAGGAATTGCTTCTAGGCGTAAGCAGCGCGAACTAAATCGGGCAATGGAGCAAGTCATCAAAGAGCTTGAATCAGGAAGAATTCCCGAAATACCTTCATGGGAAGAACCGTCACCATTTCGTCGCGTTGTTGCCGAAGTGATTCAAGGATTGGAGGAAGAATCGACGCTCCAGCGATGGTTGGAATTATTAGAAGATGATTCAGAAAACTTATGTGCTTATGTCAAAATCAGAAGTGTTTTTGAAGCAGTATTACTTTGGGAATTAAAAACAGGAAAAATCACCAATAACTCTAAAAAGTTTCATCGTAATCTAGGTTTATCCCGTCAAAATGATATTGACCATATATCAACATTTGTTCCCTATGTTGATATATTAACGACCGACAATAGCATGCGAAATCTTTGCGAAAACAAACTCGTAGCTGATGAATTAAAGCAGTTTTCATGCGAAATTTTTTCCAAAAGCAATTACGATAAATTTGAAACGCGATTGGATAAATTGCTGGCCTAGTAAGGCGGATAAGCTAGCATTATCCACCATACAAGACAATAGTACCTTAATTACTTACCGCGTCAACCCCGCATACAACACTGGCAATTTCTCCGGTAAGCGTTCCACATGATCCACCACCAAATAGTTACGTTCGCCAAAAATGCGTGACACATACTGATCCGCACGCGGATCCAGGCTCATGCAGTAGGTAAGAATGCCTGAGCGCCCGGCTTCTTCCACGGCTTTCTTGGTGTCGTGGCGCAGGTATTGCGGGTCGCGCACGTCGACGTCGGCGGGTTCTCCGTCGGTGATAACGAGCAGCAGTTTTTTCGCGGATTTCTGCAGTTTTAGGTAATGGGTGGCGTGGCGCATCGCTGCACCCATGCGCGTTGACAACTGCCCGGTCATGCCGGCGAGCCGGGCTTTGGGGATTTCGTTATAGGGCTGGTCGAAGTCCTTGTAGCGGTAGTATTCCACGTCATGGCGCCCGTTCGAGCAGAAGCCGTGAATCGCGAAAGGATCGCCGATTTTATTGATGGCGTTGGCGAGCAGTACCGTCGCCTGGCGGGTCAGATCCAGCACGGAAT
>ERZ1292630.2903-Hain-H41-02um-R3-2903-length-15486-cov-6_pt1 | contig 15486 bp, 15 predicted proteins | sample MGYA00564408_ERZ1292630 | MGnify/ENA primary metagenome ERZ1292630 (study PRJEB36523, sample SAMEA6512641) | groundwater metagenome | collected 2019-01-08 | study: AquaDiva: Metagenomics assemblies of 32 groundwater samples | reverse complement strand
GTTTCAGGCCCTGCGCGAACGCCTTGCGCGTGACGAAGCGCGTCTGCGGCATCGGGCCCTCGACCGCATCGACCAGGAGCAGCACGCTGTCCACCATCGACAGCACGCGCTCGACCTCGCCGCCGAAGTCGGCGTGGCCAGGGGTGTCGACGATGTTGATGTGGGTGCCTGCGTAAGTGACGGCGCAGTTCTTGGCGAGAATGGTGATGCCGCGCTCGCGCTCGAGGTCGTTCGAGTCCATCACCCGCTCCTGTATATGCTGGTAGGCGGCGAAGGTACCGGACTGCCGCAGCAGCTTATCGACCAGAGTGGTCTTGCCGTGGTCGACGTGGGCGATGATGGCGATGTTGCGTATTGGGCGGGTCATGGGGAAACAGTCTAAAGAGAATCGCAGGTCATGTCGCTAGCCGGGACAAAAAAGGAAACAATGGCAAACAAGCGCTTGCCGCCGCCGGATATTGCTCGAATCCTGATTGAGATACCTTGACCAGAGCTTACCTCAGGCATACCCCTAGTCAGCTTTGCCAGGCTTTGGAAGGCGAGAAAATTCAATATGTTAGCACGTTCCTCGCAGACTGGTCGAGTTTTCCGGCTTGCTTGTATAATCCCGTCTGTTCACGGCTTTGCTATTACGCAGTTTATTGTTTAAAAATCATTTGGTTACATATGCCTACCCGACCTGGTCCCGCTGCCGCGGGCAAAGAACAGAAACCCGTGCCGACGATCTCGCAACGCGATTCCGGCGGAAAAGCCGGCTTGCCCGGCTTTCACGCGAAACTCGATACCCCGTTCGCGCTGGTGGGAGTGCGCACCGAGGGCGACGCGCTGGCGGAGGTCGTGTATTTGCCTCGAAGCGCCGGCGCCCTGGCCCCCACCAACCCGCTGGCCGAGCGGGCTTGCGCGCAGATCGAAAAATATATCGCCGATCCCGGTTATCGCTTCAAGCTGCCGCTGAAACAAGTGGGCACGGCCTTCCAGCGCCGCGTGTGGGACATGATCGCGGCCATTCCCCGCGGCGAGACCAGAAGCTACGGCGATATCGCGCGCATGCTGCGCAGCGGGCCGCGCGCCGTGGGCCAGGCCTGCGGCACAAACTATTTTCCCTTGGTGATCCCTTGCCATCGGGTCGTCGCTGCCAACGGCCTGGGCGGCTTCGCCCATAACAGCAGCGGTTACCTGATCGAGGTCAAGCGCTGGCTGCTGCTGCACGAAAAACTCGCGCATTGAGGAGCACAACCATTTCCAGCCGCATGCCTTGTCGCAGACCAAGTTCACGATGATAGATAGCGACTCAGCCTTGCTGGACGAGTTCTGCGACCATCTCTGGCTGGAAGATGGTCTGTCCAAGAACACGCTCGAAGCGTATAGGCGCGACCTCACCTTGTTCGGCGACTGGCTCGAGCACGCGCGCAAGCGTTCCCTGCTCGATACGAACGAGGAGGATCTTTCGTCGTATTTCGCCTTCCGCTATACCCAGGCCAGGCTGCGCGCGAGCTCGCAGGCAAGGTTGCATTCCAGCCTGAAGCGCTTTTTTCGGTTTGCATTGCGCGAAAACCGGATCGCTGCCGATCCGACGCTGAAGCTGGACACGCCGAAAAAGCCGCAGCGATTCCCCAAGTCGCTCACCGAAGCGGACGTGGAAGCGCTGCTCGCTGCGCCGGACGTGGAGTCCGCCCTGGGCCTGCGCGACCGCGCCATGCTGGAGATGCTCTACGCCACCGGGCTGCGCGTGTCCGAACTGGTGGCGCTGAAACTGATCGAGATCAGCCAGGACATGGGCGTGGTGCGCGTGTTCGGCAAAGGCGACAAGGAGCGCATGGTGCCGATGGGCGAGGAGGCATCGGACTGGCTCACGCGTTACCTGAAGGATGCGCGGCCGCGGCTGCTCGCGCGCGCGCAATCGCAATCGGATGCGGCGTTCGTCACCGCGCGCGGCGCGGCGATGACGCGCCAGGCTTTCTGGTACCTGATCAAAAAGCATGCGCGCGCGGCGGTCCCGGGCAAGTCCATGTCGCCGCACACCCTGCGCCATGCGTTCGCGACCCATCTGCTGAACCACGGCGCCGACCTGCGCGTGGTGCAGATGCTGCTCGGCCATGCCGATATCTCCACCACGCAGATTTATACCCATGTCGCGCGCGAGCGCCTGAAGCTGCTGCACCAGAAGCATCATCCTCGCGGATAGGCAAAAGACCTCCCTGTGCAAACATCGTGAGCAAAAAAGAACATGTTTCGGAAACACCCGCGACCGCGTTCCTGAAAAAGCACCGGGTCGGCTTCACCGAGCACGTCTACGCCTATGAGGAGCACGGCGGCACGGCGGTATCGGCGCGCGAACTGGGCGTGCCCGAGCACGGCGTGATCAAAACCCTGGTCATGGAAGACGAGGCGAAGCGAGCGTTCATCGTGCTGATGCACGGCGATCGCAAAGTCTCGACCAAGAACCTGGCGCGGCAAATCGGCGCGAAGAAAGTAGAGACCTGCACACCCGAAGTTGCCAACCGCCATTCCGGCTATCTGGTGGGCGGCACCTCCCCTTTCGGCACGAGAAAGAAGTTACCGGTGTACGTGGAAAAAAGCGTGCTCGGTCTGGAGAAAATCCACATCAACGGCGGCCGGCGCGGCTATCTGGTCGGAATCGATCCGGCAGAACTTGCGCGCGTGCTCGACATCAAGACGGTCGAGGCAGCGCTCGAAGAACAATAGCCGCTACTTTTCCTTGCTTCTCTCGATGACCACGCCGACGCGCCGCGCGTTCCGCTGGGCGCCGATCTTGGCGATGCTGACGCGCACCCAGGGCGCACGGAATTCCCTCAGGATTATTTGCGCCACGTGCTCGGCCAGGTTCTCCACCAGACCATAATGCTGCTCGACCAGGGCGGCTCGGATGCGTTCGATCACCACCGCGTAATCGATGGTATCGGTGACCTTGCCGCTCTTGAACACGCGGTCATCGGGCAGCGCCAGCTCAAGATCCAGTTCCACCGTCTGGGTAATGGCTTTCTCGCGCTTGTAGATGCCGATGCGCGCGTCCAGCCTGATTTCGCGCAGAAATATGATGTCCATGTCGTGAGAGGTGGGATGGGGGCTAGGGCGGGATTCGGATCCCGCGTAAAATGAGCAGCATATTCTAACAGGCGGTTTCAGATGGCGACCATAGTTTTCGCAGTTGTAGCTTATCTCATCGGCTCGCTTTCGTTCGCCGTGATCGTGAGCCGGATGTTCGGGCTGCCCGACCCGCACAGCTACGGTTCAGGCAATCCGGGCGCAACCAACGTGCTGCGCACCGGCAAGAAGCTGGCGGCGGCGCTGACGCTTGCGGGGGACTGCGGCAAGGGTGTGGCCGCAGTGATCATGGCCAAGCATTTCGCCGCGGACTACGGCGTGGACATGACAGGCATCGCGCTGGTCGCGCTCGCAGCGTTCCTCGGCCATCTCTATCCGGTGTTTTTCCGCTTCAAGGGGGGCAAGGGCGTTGCGACCGCGCTCGGCATCCTCTGCGCCATCGACCCCTGGCTCGGACTGGCGACGCTGGCGAGCTGGCTGGTCATCGTGTCGATCTTCCGCATGGTCTCGCTCGCCTCTATCATTGCCGCCCTGTTCGCTCCGTTTTACACCGCCTGGTTGTTCGGCACGGCGAGCCCGCTGCTGCCGGGCGTGCTGGCGATAGCGGCGCTGCTGATCTACAGGCACAGGGAAAACATCCGGCGACTGCTCGCGGGTCAGGAGGGCCGCATCGGCGCGAAGAAGCCGGGTGCCGCAGGGACTTGACGCATGCCATCCGCCCTTGTTCCCTGCCGCGCCTGCGGCAAGCCCGTTTACGTAGGCGCCAAACGCTGTCCGAACTGCCGCGCGCCGACGTCGTGGCGCAGCCGCCTGCGGTCATACCACTTCGCCGTCGTGATCTTTGCGATAGTCGCAATCATCGTGGCCTATGTCGCACTGCATTGAGTTTCGGGAGCCGAAAGCGTATGTTCAAAATCATGCTTGGAAAAACCGCATTGCAAGCCGTGTCCGGGCCATTCCTCTGTCGGGCGCATGAAAAAATAACCCTGCGCTCAAAATTCAGGGCTGCGGTGCGGGACGCGTGAATTTCTCCGCCGTCATCGCCGCCCTCCTCGGCTTCGGTCTGACGTTTGGCCTGATCCGCTTCCTCGCGCCCCGGGCGGAACGCTACGGCCTGATCGCGAGTCGTTCCGGCCGTTCGCGCCCTCGATCCTGCGCGAGGCGGTAGCGGAGTGGTTCGAGGTGGATGACGATGTGCCGTTCATGATGCAGGTGTATCCGATCCGCGAGGCAAAGCGCGCGCTCATTCCGGCAGTCACCCATGTAGACGGCTCCGGGCGGCTGCAGACGGTCACGCGCCACACCAACCCGCGCTATTACACGTTGATCGAAGCGTTTCGCGAGCTGACCGGAGTGCCGATGGTGCTGAACACCTCGTTCAACGAGAACGAGCCGGTGGTGTGCAAGCCGCAGGAAGCGCTGGATTGCTTCTTGCGCACGCGGATGGATTTACTGGTGATGGGGGAGTGGGTGGTGGAACGGGGGTGAGCAGGTTTATCGCGAGCAAGCTCGCTCCCACAAAAACCGGGACGCAACTAAGGACTTCTCCTTCCGGCAATAAGACGCGGTCGGATGTCGATCTATTGAGCATTGCGCAATTCTCAATAAATAGAACCAGTATAATGTGCTATATTGTGGTCACATTTAAGTCCAGAACGGAGTAGCAACGATGGATACACTATTAGCCGAAGCCTCGATCGGCATTACCGAACTCAAGAAAAACCCCTCGGCGGTAATTCGCAATGCAGGGGATGCGCCGGTGGTGATCCTGCATCACAACCGCCCGACCGCCTATCTGGTGCCGGTGCGCCGCTATGAAGCGATGATGGACGTACTCGACGATCTGGCGCTCGCGGAAATCGTCAAGGAACGACTCAATCATCTCGATGATGCTGAAGAAGTCTCCATCGAAGAACTCGAAAGTGTTGCCCGTGCCAGGATATCAACTCAAGTTTCTGCCCGCCGCACGTAAGGAGTGGGACAAGCTCGACGGCAGCGTCCAACTACAGTTTCTCAAGGTGCTCAAACGCCGCCTGGAGGAACCGCGCATCTCGAAGGCGGCGCTCGCCGGCATGCCCGATTGCTACAAGATCAAGTTGCGCGAATTGGGCTATCGGTTGGTGTATCGGGTAGATAGCGGCGAAGTCGTGATCGTCGTGCTCACCGTCGGCAAACGTGAGCGCGGCGAGGTCTATGAAAGCGCCAGAAAGCGCTTTAAGGATCGGCCTACGGAATACTGAAGCCTGTTCTCTACTTTAGTCTCGGCGTCGGCGACGTGCATCTGGTGTCGCAGCGGCCGGAGGTCGAAGGCTACGTGTTCCCGAGCAAGCTCTACGGCATTCTCGCCGCCGGGCGGCCAGTGGTGTTCATCGGCGATCGAGAGGGCGAGATCAGCTTGCTGGTGGAGCGCGAGGGGATCGGCGTGGCGGTGCGGCAGGGCGATGCGGCGGGGCTTTCCGGTCAGTTGCTGCGGCTTGCCGGCGATGCAGTTTTGCGCGAGCGGATGGGGGCGCGGGCGCGAGCGCTGTTGTGCGCGCGCTACGACAAGAAAATCGCGTTCAAGGCCTGGCTGGAATTGCTGCGGGAGCTGTGACGGCGGCTTGCAGGGCCTTTTGGGGCAGGTCGCGGCTAGGGCGTCGTTTCGGGCAGCCGCTTTTCCCAGGCCAGCGCTGAACGCGTAATCGCATCCAGGCTGGTGCCGCGCGGCTGCCAATCGAAGGCGGCTTTGATTCTCGCGTTGCCTGCGACCAGCCGCGCCGGGTCGCCGACGCGCCGTTCGCCGATGCGCACTGCGAAATCCACGCCCGAGACCTGTTTCACCGCTTCGATCACCTCGCGCACGCTGTAGCCGCGGCCATAGCCGAAATTGAGCACGGCGGAGTCGCTGCCGCGCTTGAGGTAGGCGAGCGCTTCGAGATGCGCGCGGGCGAGGTCTTCGACGTGAACGTAATCGCGGATGCAGGTGCCGTCGGGCGTTGCGTAGTCGTCGCCGAAAATCGTCATCTCAGGGCGCAGCCCGAGCGCGGTCTGGCAGGCGACGCGGATCAGGTGCGTCGCCACGCCGCCCGATTGCCCCAGGCGCCCGCCGGCTTCGGCGCCGGCGACATTGAAGTAGCGCAGGATCACGTACTTCAGCGGGTGCGCCGCCGCCACGTCCGCGATCATGCGCTCGCTCATCATTTTCGATGCGCCGTAGGGATTGATGGGTGCCAGAGGCTCGTCCTCGGATACCAGCGCCTTGTCGGCCATGCCGTACACCGCGGCGGTGGAAGAGAAGATGAACCGGTTGACGCCGTGCCGGACGCAGGCGCCGAGCAAGTGCAGCGTATTGGCGGTGTTGTTGGCGTAGTACTTGAGGGGATCGGTGACGGATTCGGGCACCACGATGGAGCCGGCGAAATGCATCACCGCGTCGAATTGCCCCTGGCTTAGGACGGTGCCGAGCAGCGCGCTATCGCCGAGGTCGCCCACCACCAGCTCGCCGCTCAGGACCGCCTCGCGGCGGCCGGTGGAGAGGTTGTCGAGGATCGTCACTTCGTGCCCGGCGTCGCCGAGTTGTTTGACCACGTGGCTGCCGATATAACCGGCGCCGCCGGTTACGAGGATGCGGGTTTTGGAGCTGTTGCTGGGTGGTTTGATTTTCACTGCGGGATTATAGCAATGGGGTAGGTCGCGGCGCGGGCGCCGCTCGTACAAAGGGGCGCTCTTGCGGGAGTCGAAGAAGTGGGTGGCTCCGTATATTGGCTACTTGTAAATTGAATTGACAATTAGCCAACCGTGGCTTAGGCTGTCTTGGCGATGCTGATCCGAAGACACGCCGCAGCCACCCTGCTGCAACTGGCAAAGGAGTACCCCGTCGTCGCGGTGACGGGGCCACGCCAGTCGGGAAAGACCACGCTGGTCAGAAAAGTGTTCCCGGACAAGTCCTATGTGTCCTTGGAGGACCTGGACGAGCGCCAATTTGCCACCGATGATCCACGCGGTTTCCTGGGCCGTTATCCGGATGGGGCGATACTCGATGAAGTGCAACGCTGCCCGGAGCTGTTTTCCTATTTGCAAACACGGATAGACCAGGCAAAGAAAAAAGGGCTGTTTGTCCTCACCGGATCGCAGCAGTTCAATCTGCTTTCAGGAATTACCCAGTCCCTGGCAGGGCGAGTTGCCTTGATTCCCCTGCTGCCATTCGCCCTGAGCGAGCTTCAGGCGGCGAAGATGGCGCCGAAAAAATTATCCGAATTGTTGTTCCGCGGCCTGTATCCGCCGATTTGCGATGGGTCCCACCAGGCGGGTATCTGGTACGGCAATTACATGCGCACTTATATCGAGCGCGATGTGCGTCAGATGATCAACGTGCGGGATTTGAGCGCATTCCAGCGTTTCGTCAGGATGTGCGCCGGGCGCACCGGGCAATTGACCAATCTGTCCGCGTTGGCCAACGACTGCGGAGTAACCCACAACACGGCGAAGGCGTGGTTGTCGGTGTTGGAAGCGAGCTACATCGTGCATCTGCTGCAACCCCACCACAGAAATTTCGATAAGCGCCTGGTCAAGACGCCGAAGTTGTACTTTTGCGATACCGGTCTGGCATGCTGGCTGCTCGGGATCCGGGCCCCGGCCCAACTGGACCGCCATGCGCAGCGCGGCGCGCTATTCGAAACGTGGGCGGTCGGAGAATTGCTGAAAGCCCGCTATAACATGGGGCTGGAGTCGAACCTTTATTTTTGGCGCGACCGCACGGGCAATGAAGTCGATGTGGTGATCGAGGAAGGCGATAAGCTCGCGCCGGTCGAGATCAAGGCTGGGCAGACTGTATCGAGCGACTATTTCCGGGGACTCGATCGCTGGCAAGGACTGGCAAAGGAAGTATCTGGCAAGGCCTGGCTGCTCTACGGCGGGGATAAGGGCCAGTCCCGGCTCGGATACAACGTAGTGCCCTGGGCCGAAATCGGATCATTCGCGAGTCAACTCGCTACAGACGCAGCGAAGTAGCAGCCCTGCCCTCGGGCCGATAGGCGTTCTATTTCGCCGGGAATCCTGGGCAAAGCTAGCTCGCGAACATCCTCGGCCGCCCCCACTAGACCGATGTCGACAGGTCCCACCGCGGTTTGACGGTGAAGGCGTAGCCACCCTCGGCTGGCTTTAAAAGCCCGGCGCGCAGACGCAGAGCACCCGCCAGGGCAATCATTGCACCATTGTCGGTGCAGAATTCGAATTCCGGATAGAAGACCGAATAGCCGCGTGCCTTCGCCTCGCGGTCGAGCCGCTCGCGCAGGCGGCGGTTGGCGCCGACGCCGCCGGCAACCACGAGTTGGTTTAGGCCGGTCTGCTCCAGCGCATACAGCGATTTGGCCACCAGCACGTCGACGATCGCCTCCTGGAATGCCGCCGCGATATCTGCCCTGACGCCCGTACCCGGCTGTTGTTTCTGCGCCTGTCGTTCCTGCTCCAGGATCTGCCGCGCCAGTAGCAGCACCGCGGTCTTCAGACCGCTGAAAGAAAAATCCAGGTTGCCCGTCTTGTGCATTTGCTCGAGCATGGGCCGCGGTAGCTTGTGCTTGTCCGCCCTGCCCTCCTTGGCCAGAAGCGCGAGCGCCGGCCCGCCCGGATAGCCGAGGCCGAGCAGGTGCGCGGTTTTGTCGAAGGCTTCGCCCGCGGCGTCGTCCACGGTTTCACCCAGCAGTTCGTAATCGCCGACGGCGGCAACGCGCATCAATTGCGTATGTCCGCCCGAGACCAGCAACGCGACGAAGGGAAAACGCGGCGGATTGCTGGCGAGCAGGGGCGAAAGCAGATGGCCTTCGAGATGGTGTATGCCCAGCGCCGGGATGCCGAGGGTGAAGGCGAGCGCATTGGCGATGCTGGTGCCGACCAAGAGCGCGCCGGCCAGTCCCGGCCCCTGAGTGTAGGCAACGGCATCGATGTCCTGCAGCGCGGCTCCGGCCTGATGCATGACCCGGCGGATCAGCGGCAGCACGCGCCGGATGTGGTCGCGCGAAGCGAGTTCGGGCACCACGCCGCCGTATTCCTCGTGCATCGCCATCTGGGTATGCAGGGCGTGCGCGAGCAGGCCGCGCTCGCTGTGATAAAGGGCGATGCCGGTTTCGTCGCAGGAGGTCTCTATGCCCAGGATCAGCATGGGGCTGGAATGACGGCGCTCAGGGTTATCCCTAACTGAAAGGTGCAGGTATCGCTCGATATAATACGCGACTTCGTAAAGCGGGCGGAGGCCTGATCCGGCCTGCTCTGCGAAACGAATGGTGTTTGAGATAGCGCTCCATAAATTTGCACGTACGCGCTTTGCCCCGCTCGCTTCGATTTGAAACCTGAAGTTTTTTTGGAATGCTCTCTGGAATGAATCGAGTTGCTTTTTTCATTGCGTCGATCGGGCTTTCGGTGCTGGTGGCCGGATGCGGCAAAGAGCCTGCGCCAGAGACGGCTCCAGCCTCCAAGACTTCTCCTGGAACTGGCGCGCCCTCGGCGCGGATTACGGACGCACAGAGGAAGTACATCACCGTCGAAGCTGTCGCGGTTTCGGGGACCGTCGATGTGCTTGCGTTGCCCGGGCGCGTGACCTTCCGTCCGCAGGCGCAATCCGCGGTCGGAGCCACGGCAGCGGGACGCATCGTTGCCGTGCTGGTTCAGGCCGGGCAGGTTGTCAAGGCGGGCACGCCGCTGTTGACGATCGAAAGCGCCGACGCGGGGGCGGCGCGCGCGGCGCTCGATCAGGCGGCCACGAGGCTCGGCAGCGCCGAGAGCGTCTACAGGCGCCAGATCGAGATGGTCGAAAAAGGGGTCGGCCTGGAGTTCGAACGTCAGGAAGCCGAAGCCCGGTTGAAGGAAGCGCGCGCCGAGCACGAGCGGGCGCGAAACGCCGCGGACCTGATCGGCGCGGGCAAGGGCATCCGGTTTACCGTGCGCGCACCTGCGGATGGCGTGGTGATGACGATCCGTACGGCGGTCGGGGCCGGGGTCGCGCCTGGCGGCGAAGCATTACTTGAACTCGGTGATCCGACCCAGTTGCAGGTGGTCGCGCAGGTACCGGAAAGTGATTTGCGCCACGTTGCCGTTGGCCAGGAAGCTGAGGCGGAGTTCCCCGCGCTCGCCACGCGTGTCATGGCGCGAGTCGAAAATTTCAACCCGCGCGTGGATCTGGAATCCCGGCGCATACAGGTGTACCTGGCGCTCGCCAAGCGACCCGATGGCTTGCGTGCCGGAATGATGGCGCAGATCGCCTTGCGCGTGAGAGCCGAGGCAGGCATCTCTGTTCCGGTTTCGGCGGTGCTGATCAAGGACGGAAAGCGGCGCGTGGTTTACCTCGCCCGGCCCGACGGCGCATTCGAAGCCCGGGAAGTGCAGGTCGGCCGTAGCCGGGACGGTCGGGTAACGGTTCTGCAGGGACTGACGGCCGGGGAAAAAGTCGTAGTGCGGGGCGCCTTGCTGCTCGACACCCAGGCAGAGCAATTGCTTTAGCAATGCTGCGACTGTTCATCGAAACCTGCGTACACCGCCGCATGGCGGTACTGTTTGCCACCTTGGTTGTGACCGCCTTCGGACTGCGTGCCTACTTCTACACGCCCATCGAGGCCTATCCGGATGTCACCAACACGCAGGTCACGGTCATCACCCAACTCCCCGGCAATGCGCCGGAGGAGATCGAGCGGCGTGTCACGGTGCCGCTGGAGCGGGAACTGAACGGCACGCCGGGGATGACGTTGATGCGCAGCGAGAGCCTGTTCGGCCTGTCCCTGATTACCCTGACCTTCTCGGACGAATCCAGCAGCTTCGTGGCCAGAACCATCGTCTTGCAGCGGGTCGCCGCCGCCGAGCTGCCGCAAGGAGCGACGCCGGAACTTGCGCCCGAGGCGACCCCGCTGGGCGAGGTGTATCAGTTTCGCCTGGTGAGCGAGCGCCATGATCTCTACCAGATGCGTGCCGAAATGCAGTGGAACGTGGTGCGCGTGCTGCGCCAGGTACCGGGGGTGGCCGATATCGTGCCCTTCGGCGGCTATCTCAAGGAAATGCACATAGAAGCCGACGCCGCGCGCCTGTACGCCCACGGGCTGACGCTGGCCGACGTCGAACAGGCAATCGCAAAGTCCAACCTGAACGTGGGCGGCGGCTTCCTCAGGCTCGGCGATCAGGAGCTGACGGTTCGTGGTCTTGGCTATCTCGAATCCCCCGAGGACATCAAGCGTATCGTCTTGAGGAGCAAGGACGGAACTGCGGTGACCGTGGGTGACGTTTCCACTGTAGTGCAGTCCTACACGCCGCGGCGAGGCTCGGTGGGATTCGGTCTGGAAAAGGAATCCATCGAAGGCTTCGCGTGGATGCGGCGCGGCGAGAATCCTTCACTGGTGCTCGAGGGCATCCATGCCAAGGTGCGCGAGCTGAACGAGACCATCCTGCCCAAGGGCATGCGCCTGGAGCCTATCTATGACCGTTCCAACCTGGTCGGGCTGACCCTGTCCACGGTCCATGAAAATCTCCTGACCGGATTCTTCCTCGTGGTCGCCCTGGTGTGGCTGTTCCTGCGCAGCATCGTCGGGTCGCTGGTGGTGGCTGTGGTCATACCGCTGTCGCTGCTGCTGTCTTTTCTCGGCCTCTATGCCCTTGGACTCCCGGCCAACCTGATTTCGATGGGCGCGATCGACTTCGGCATCCTTGTCGACGGCGCCGTGGTGCTGGTCGAGAATATCATTCATGCGCTGCGCCACGATCGGCCCGCCGACCGGACCGGGGTGCTGCGACTGGTGGTGCGTTCTGCGGTGGCCGTGGGGCGACCCACTCTCTACGCAATGTTGATCATCATCGCCGCGCTGTTGCCGGTATTCACGCTGCAATCGGTCGAGGGAAGAATTTTCCGTCCTTTGGCGCTCACCTACTCCTTTGCGCTGCTCGGTGCGCTGGTGTTCTCGCTCACGCTGGTGCCGGCGCTTTGCGCGGCGCTGTTTCGGCCGCGCCATGCCCTGCTACAGGAACCGGGCTGGGTAGAGCGTCTGCGCGAAGGCTACCGGCGGTCTCTGGGCTGGCTGCTCGGCCGACGCGCGATCGTCCTCGTCGTGTCCATTGCGCTGCTGGCTCTGGGAGCGATCACCGTTACCCGTCTGGGCACCGAGTTCCTGCCGGAACTCGATGAGGGCGATATTCAGCTGTTTGTCGAGATGCCTCCGAGCATCGCGCTGGAAAAGGGGCAGGACATCCTGCTCGAAGTGCGCCGGCGGATACTCGCGTTTCCAGAGGTCAAAGCATCCCTGAGCGAGCAGGGCCGTCCCGAGGACGGCACCGACAACGAAGGCGTCAACATGAGCGAAACCTTCATCCGCCTGAAGTCCAAGCGGGAATGGCGCCCGGGCCTGGACAAGAAGCGCCTGATACAGGAGATGCGAGCGTCGTTATCCGAAATCCCCGGCGTGCGCTACAACTTCTCGCAGCCGATGAAGGACAACGTGGAAGAAGCCGTCAGCGGCGTGCGCGGCAAGGTGGTGCTGAAGGTATTCGGATCCGATCTGGCGCAAATGCGCGGTACCCTGGAACAGGCCAAGGAGGTGCTCAAGGCGGTGCCGGGCATCGTGGATCTCGACCTGTACCGGGACGCCTCGACGCCGCAGTTGCAGGTGCGTTTCGACCGCCGCTCGCTTGCCCGCGCCGGTATCTCGATGGATGACGCGCAGCGCACCCTGGAAACCGCGCTGGCCGGCCGCGTAATCACGGCCATGTGGGAAGGCGAACGCCCGGTGCCGCTGCGCCTGCTGTTGCCGCTGGAGACGCGTGATGACCCCGAGAGAATCGGCGCCATAACGATTGCCGCCGAGTCCGGCGCACGCGTACCCTTGCGCGACCTGGCCAGCCTCCAGATTACCAACGGCGTGGCGTCGATCAACCGCGAAGGAAACAGCCGCTTTCTCGCCTTGAAGTTCAACATCGAGGGCCGGGATATGGGTTCGGTGGTCAAGGAGGCCATGGCCACCGTCGCACGCAGTGTGCCGCCGCCCGAGGGCTATTACTTCGTCTGGGGCGGCGAGTTCGAGAACCAGCAGCGTGCACTGGCGCGGCTCAAGCTGGTCGTGCCCGTGGCAATTCTGATCGTGCTGGGCCTGCTGTACGCGGCCATGAATTCAGGGCGCAGCGCCCTGGCTGTGCTGCTGACCGTTCCATTCGCCCTTACCGGAGGCGCCTTTGCGCTGCTCGCGGCCGGGGTGGCCATGTCGGTGAGCGCCGCGGTGGGATTCATCGCGCTGCTCGGCCAGGTGTCGCTGATGGGCGTGCTGGTTCTGAGCGCCGCCGAAGCACGACGGCGAAATGGCGAGGCGCTGCAGCCGGCGTTGATCGAGGGAGCGGCCGAGCGGCTGCGGCCGGTGCTCATGGCATCGCTGCTTGCACTCGTCGGCCTGCTGCCGATGGCATTGTCCTCCGGGGTGGGCAGCGAGACGCAGCGACCGTTCGCCCTGGTGGTAGTGGGCGGCATGTTGACCACCCTGGTGGTTGCGCTTTGGATGTTGCCGACGGTCTACAGCACTATCACGACCGAACGGCTGACGACACCCGAGGAAACGGACGAACACCTGGGGGAAGAAACGTGAGAGGTGGATGGTTTGCGATTTTTGCAGTCTTTGCGTTGGCATGGCAGCCGCTCGCGCGGGGGCAGGACGCGAACGCCGCCCTCCCCGATCGACTGACGCTGCCGATCCTGCTGCGGCTCGTGGCCGAGCGCAGTCCGAGGCTCGCCGTGGAGCAGGTGTCAATCGATTCAGCCGAGGCGGAGCGCATCAGCGCTGGAGCGCGACCCAGTCCCACGGTGTCCTACGGGCGTTTCACGCCATCTGGCGGTGCAGGCACGCTGTTCGAGGGCAACCGCCAGCAGCAGACGACTCTGGACTTGCCGTTGCTGATTGGCGGCCAGCGCGGCGCGCGTATCGAAGCCGCCGAGCAGGGGCTGCAGGCTGCCCGTGCCCGCGTCGGACTGGCCGGCAACGAATTGGCGCTGCGCGCGGCCGACCTGTTCGTCAGGCTGCAGGCTGCGCAGGAAAAGGTCGTGTTGCTGGAGGAGTCCGCCGCCGAGATCGAGAGGGTTGTCGCGATGGTCTCCGGGCGGCTGGACAGCGGCGCGGCAAGCCGCTACGACCTCATGCGGGTCGAGATCGAGCTCGCCGGGATGAATGCGCGGCTCGCGGATGCGCGGGCCGAACAGGCTGAGAAATCGGCGGGGTTGGCGGCGCTGCTTGGCGCGCCGGGTTGGCGCCCGAGCGCGAACGGCGCCGCGATACCCGCAGGCTTGTCGTTGAGCGTCGCTGAATGGCGAGGGGCCCTGATTTCAAGCAATCCGCAGATCATTGCGGCGCGGCGCGAAGAAGAAACCGCGCAGGCGGCTCTGAAACGAAGTGAGCGCGAGCGCTGGCCGGTGCCGGTGTTGAGCGTGGGCAGGACATGGACGAGTGAGCCCTTTGGCGCGGCAAACTTTGTCGGCCTGTCCACCGAGATCCCGCTTTCCGATGCCTGGCGCGGCTTGATGGCCAAGGCCACGGCCGATCTTCGGGCTGCGCAGAGACGCCGGGAGGCGATCGAGTCCGAGGCCGATGTGGAACTGCGACGGCTGATTGACGCGCTCGCCCAGCGGCGCGCGGCCCTTGAGCGGTTCCGGAGGAATGTCGGCGAGCGCATCCCCGCGCTCAAACAAATGGCCGAAGACGCTTACAGGCTTGGGCGCGGATCCCTGCTGGAGTTGATAGACGCAGCCCGTTCGCGGCTGGACGCGCGCCTGACCGAGGTGGATCTGCGCGCGGCAACCGTCGCACAGGAATTGCGAATCCTGGGGTTGACCGGCAAGCTTGGCGGATAAACGGTAAGGAATGCTGCGCTGGCCGCAATTTTCTATGCACTGTCGCGCCAGCAGTGGACTTGCGCGCTGCGCGCGCCAACCGTGTTTTCTGTACGGATGAAAAGCGCATCCGTACAGAAAACACGGTCATTGATAATAACAAGGACAGTTTAGGTTTGCTTTTATACGAGATCGTCGATTGCGCACGGATGCGCTTTTCATCCGTGCGCAATCGACGATCCGCGCGGACGGTTCTTCGTCCGCGCAAGGGTTACGCGGGGGCTGTTCCCAAAATCACGCTTTCGAATAGATCTGCGCGCCCTTTTTCACGAACTCCACCGCCTTCTGTTCCATGCCCTGCGCCAGTGCCGCCTGCTCGTCCACGCCCTGCGCCGCGGCGTAGTCGCGCACGTCCTGGGTGATTTTCATGGAACAGAAGTGCGGCCCGCACATGGAGCAGAAATGCGCGACCTTGGCGCTGTCGCGGGGCAGGGTCTCGTCGTGGAACTCGCGCGCCTTGTCCGGATCCAGGCCGAGGTTGAACTGGTCATCCCAGCGGAACTCGAAGCGCGCCTTGGACAGCGCGTTATCGCGGATCTGCGCGC
>ERZ1292630.1615-Hain-H41-02um-R3-1615-length-21857-cov-6_pt1 | contig 15493 bp, 6 predicted proteins | sample MGYA00564408_ERZ1292630 | MGnify/ENA primary metagenome ERZ1292630 (study PRJEB36523, sample SAMEA6512641) | groundwater metagenome | collected 2019-01-08 | study: AquaDiva: Metagenomics assemblies of 32 groundwater samples | reverse complement strand
CATCGCGTGGAAATCATCGTCGTCGTGGCGGTTCAATCTTCCTCCTCCTCCTCCTGCTCTCTTGGTGCCGTGATAATACTCGGGAAGGGACGAGGTGGCGAGGAGCATGGCCGTGGCCGTGGAGCCGGGGGCATGGCATTCGTCATCGTCAGATGCCGCCGTCGAGGAGCTGCATGGCGACACGGTGTCATCCCCCTCAGCACCCATTCCGTACCCCATCGGCAGCCCTCCTCGTGGGTCCCGGGAGTCACGACTGGCCGCAGAATCAACAATCTGCCGAATCGAAACGGCCTCGCGCTGGAGGCCACGTGTCGATGGCAGTGCCGACGACGAAGAGCCAGTGTTGGTGGCCACGGCACGACGGCCCTCACCGGCGACGGATGGCACCGGCCCGCTGCCGCTGGACGAATAAAAGAACGGAAATCCGCCAATGGCGTCGCCGAGGTCGTCTGCTCGTGGCTCCGAAGGCGACCGCGGGGAACCACTTCGCCGTCGCGGCGACGCGTGCTTCAGCAGTATTGAGGGCGGTCCCTCGCCACCTCCTCGTGACGCGCTGCTTCTAGGCCTCTGACGGTCCATGTGATGGACGTTGGCGCTGGGGACTCGCACCACGGACGAAGACGACGACGACTGGTGGTGGTGGTTGCCTCCTCCGCGGAACAGCGAGCGGGTGACGGTCGATGCGGCACTGCCGCTAATGGGCGAAGGGAGCGTCATGGTGACCGATGTTGGTGGTGTCACGGGACGTCCGGTGACAAGGGGGGCCGCCTCTCGGCGCATCGGGTCAGTAGTGCTGCGGCCTATGTGGCAGAGGAGGAGGAGGAACACACCTCTGCTCTCTCGATCAATCACGCAACTCATAGATATGCGATGCAACGCACAAGGGAGGACGCGTGTGGGAGGGAGGGCTTCGCCCCATTTTCGCTGTAAAATGCACCGCTTTGTCGGTTTGTTGCGGGTTGTCTTTATAAGCACCAACGATGTTGTTGGTGGGGACCCACACCGTTGGTGAGCTGTGCCGACTTCGGAGAGAGCGAGCGAGTGAGGGTTATGCGGAGAAGTGCACTTCTCCTGGGTTTAGAGCCGTCGCAGTGCATCGGAATGCTTGGAGCTGCTCGGACCCGAAGGTGGCGGCGGCGGCGGCGCATCGCCGCGCCGTCCGTCTTCGCGGCGACGGTCAGTGCCCCTTCCGTAATCACCATCGCGCTTGTCATCGCGGCGCTTGTCGTCGCGGCGGCTATCGCCTTCGCGCTTGTCGTCGCGGCGGCTATCGCCCTCGCGCTTGTCGTCACGGCGGCTATCGCCCTCACGCCTGTCGATCGGTCGATCGCCAGGATCGCGCTTGCCATCGTCGCGACGAGAAGCGTCGCGACGCTGGTCGTCACGTCGGTCCGCAGCGGGACGACCTTCGCGCTTTTCCCCGTCCGCCCCGCGCCTGTCGTCCTGCGCGGGGCGGACGTCGCGTTGCTTTTCGTCGCGGGCATCCCGCTTGTCGTCGCGTTTGCCTTCGGCCTTTTCGTCTCTTCGATCGACGCCGCCACGGCCATCGCGCCGATCCGTTGTGGCCACGGCCCCCCGGTCGTCGCGCGTTTAAGCGGCTCGGTCGTGACGCTTTTAGCCGTCGCGCCTATCAGCGCCGCCGCGTTCGTCACGCTTGTCGACGGTGCGTTCGTCACGCTTGTCGACGGTGCGGTCGTCGCGCTTCGCGTCGACGGCTCGCCGATCATCGCGCTTGTCGTCGCGGCGGCGGGAGTCTGAACGCGAGCGCCTGCGTTCTCCCCGAGAGGAGGCACGCCGAGGAGCCTTTCGCCGTGATGGCGAACGGTGCGCCTCACGGTCGGCTCCTCCTCCTCCCCCACTGCCCGTCGACGGCGCTACCGGAGCGACCGTCGCCGCCGCGTGGGACGGCGGGGCCGCAGGTGCCGTTGCGGTCGGTGGACGTCGGGTGGGCACGCCAGTCGGATAGAGGGCAAAAAACTGATGCGGAAACTGGCTGCGTGCCGCCTCCACACCAATGTAGTGAAAGTACTCTAGCCAGTCCTGAGTGTAGTCGGGATCGGGGGCCGCCATCGGCGACGGGAGCGGCACCTGCGGTGCGTTGTTCATCACCGATTCCTTCGCAGTCCGTTACACGTGGGGGTGATACTTCCTTTCTTCCTGAGAAACACTAGAAAACAGCTACGCCGGCTAAGGGCAGTGTGGAAACAGACACGTTATCGCCACTTGTTCGCACGCAATGGATGTCGGCACCCTGACCGACGCCCTGTGGCATACTCGATGGAGAAAAATGCCTTTGATTCCCGCACACACACATCAACACGCGCACGCCACCACCACCTCGCGTGCCACATCGCACCTGACGGACGCGCCACCGTACGATGTATGCCGAGCACCGAGAGATGGTCGTGAGAAAGAGACAGAGAGAGAAGTGGCACGGGGGTTTGTGTTACGTTTACCGATACTCCCGTTTTTTTCTTCCTCATTGCTCTCTATTTCTCTCGCACGCAGACCGGCCCCCCGCTCTATTATCGGCGACCGCCGGTGCCCTGCGCACGTTGAGAGGCGCCGCCATTCTGAACGACTCTCACCTGCAGCGTGGCCCACTCTCCCTGCTCCTTCAGCGTCTCGTTCTGGCTCGAACTCGCGCACGCTAACAGTTGGTGGATCACCTGCGTGGTGAGTTGCGGTCTGGCCGCGAGGCAAATTTCCTTCTTGGCGGTGGACACGACATTGGCGACATCGCCGATGAGCGTTACGATGGCCTCCAGCGTGTCGTCCTCCTCCTTGACGACGGGCCCCACCGTGGAGATGAAGTTCATGATGGTCGCCGTGTAGGGCAGGACATGGTCCAGCGCCTCCCGGTAGCCTTGCATGACCCCCGTGAAGAAGTGAGCCACTGACTCCCAGAAGCTGAGCGCGAATTCTAGTGCGGCATCGTCCGTTTTTATATTGAGCCCTAGCGACTGCGCAAGCATGGTCCCGACGATACCCATGCAACCAGCAAGGTACGGTGTGAACACGGCCGGACCGGTGTTGAGTGCGATGTCGCCTAGGCAGTTGACAACGTTCACCTTGATGTCCTGGTCGATAGTTTCGCCTTTCAGTGTAAATTCGAACACAGGCATTACGGCGGCGACGGTCGAACTGGCTCCTTGTTTCAGGGCGCTGCAAATATCGCCCACCGTGCCGATGCCGACCGCGCAGTAGTCAAACTGATCGACCGCTTGAATCGCGGCCAGGATCAGCGGCATCACCGCGTCGGCGTACTGCGCGTAGGAGGCCGGTGACGCGGTGCACATCGACGAGATGCACATGAGCGCCTCCTCCTTGATGTTGCCCTCTGGATCATCGAGCGCCCCGACACTCAAGAGGCCGCGCATGACGGGCTCGTAGTAGGGCATCATCCGCTCTTCCAGCTTCGTGGCGACCGCGTTCAGTGACCCGATGAAGAGGGAAACGCTCCGCGATGTCCTCGCGTGGCCCCAGCTCTGCATGAGGACGCCCAAGCGAGCTAAGATGGTGGGGACGAGGTTCTCGAGGACGCCGATCGTGTCCAGCGCGCATGCGTGAATGACCATGTTAATGGCCTCTTGGGCGTTGGCGCGGAGGTTGTCCGTCGCGTCCTGGCGATCCATCGCCGCGAAGAGGGCCGACATCATGTCCGCGTAGTACATTGACAGCGGCGTGGTGGTCTCAAACTGCTGTTTCAGGGTCGCGTCGACCTCATCATCCAGCTCGTCGAAGAAGTTCGCAAGATTGTGGAGCACAGTACACGCGCGCTCGGCCAACATCGGCTCCTCCCGCAACATCGGGCCGACCAAATTAAACAGCTGTTGCAGCTGTGCCGCGTTCGTGAGGAACGACTCCGCGTACTCCCCGGCCACCAAACTCAGCACCCACGCCGCCGAGTCCCGCACCTGTTTGTGGTTCTCAGGGTTGGGCTGCGCGAGCTGCAACAGCGTCGGGATAGCGCTTTCCACCATCCCTTTCAGGGCGATGGGGTCCGGGCCCACTAGGATGCTTCCAAACGCCACCAGCGCCGCGTCCTTCTCCCGCCAGTTGCCGCTGACAATGTGCTGCTGCACAAAGGGCATGACGGTGCCGATGATCGGGTCGCCGACGGCGTCCGCGAGAAACTGCAGCGACTTGGAGGCGGCGAGGCAGAGGTTCCAGTCCTCCTCCTCCTGTTCCTCCTCTTGCTTCATCAGGCACCGCCCGATGGGGCCGAAAATCTGCGCTTGAATGCGCAACGCGTAGCTCGCGGTTTGGTGTTGGTGGCCGGCGCGTTCCTTTTCGGTCTCGAACACCGACATCCAGAACTCAAAGCCCTGCATGGCCACGAGTTCCTCCTCCGAGATACCGCCCAACGTGCGCTGCGTCGCGAGCACGTGCTCCACCGCCTGCATCGTGATGGTCCAGATGCTGTCGATGTAGCTGCCAAGATGCTCGTAGTACAAGGCGCCGACTCGGCCGAGGGCCTCCATCGCCTTCTGCCGGATGCGAGAGCTACTCAGCGCGGCCGAGGTGGCATCCGCGGGCACACTCGCCATGCTGCAGATGGCGTTCATAACAATCTCGCGCTCATTGGGTGTTTCCATATGGCGTTTGATAAAGTCCATCGCATTACAGAGCGCGTTCATCGAGCAATAGCGGACCTCGACGTTCGGTCGGCTGAGGCCAGAAAAGATGGCCGAAAGCACGTCGCCCGAGTAGCGCTCCATCGCGACGGTCAACTCGTCGGAGCGATCGCATTCTTCGCAGATGTAGCCGATCGCGGTCAGCGCTGCGTCGACGTGGTCGTCTTGCTGGCTCCCGGCCGCCGCACACAGCACTTGAATGAGGTCGTTCCACTCTCCAACGGGAAGGTCCGTTCTCGCGATCGAAGCGATCATCGAAGCGGCCGTTCTTCGGACGTCGCGATCCGATGTGGCCAGCGTCGCCAAGATATCCGCCTTGACAGCTACACGCACCGCAGGGTCCACCTGCCTCCAGCGCTGGGCTGCCCGCAGAAGTGTGGCCTCGTCTCGCACGTTGGGGGCAATGCCGTTCTTGACGTAGACACCCGCCTGTTGGCGGTAGGCCTTATCGATCGTGTCGTCGCGCAGTTCGCGAATGAGGGCAGTCAGAAAACCGGCGAAGTTGGCATCGGCCGCTTGCGTCATCGCCGCCTCCGCGCTGCGTCGGATGCCATCGTTCGGGCTCTGAAGATGAGAAAGCAACTCGGTGACCGCAGTGGCAGGCATCGCTCCGATGGAGGGAAGAGTCGTGTATGTTGCTTCCTTAGAGACGTGGTGCGTAGCAGCAGGAAAATTTTTTAAACTCAAAACCAACGTTGATTTGGCACTCGGATTTGCCGATGTTTCTTCATTGTGGTTTGAATTTTGAGAATGAAAAGCATACCTGGGCTATGGCTACAGAGTCCAAGCAGGGGGGGATAGGAACGATCGGTTACCACATTCTTTCCTTTGTGTGTGTGTCGTTTGACGGTCCCTCCCACTCTCTCCCTATATCATCGCTGCGTCACACTCCGAAAATAGAAAAGGGACAAAGACTAGGGTGGGAAGAGGGGACGAAAAGCGCGGTGTTCTCATCTTGCCCTCTCCGGCCGCACTCGCTTGGTGTTGCCGCCCTAGATCGTCCGTCATCGCGACCACGCTGGGAAGCCGTACTTGGCGCTGGCCCCCAACTCCTCGGCGATGCGCAGCAGCTGGTTCAGCTTCGCGGTGCGCTCGCCGCGGCACGGAGCGCCGGTCTTGATCTGGCCGCAGCCAAGGCCGACGACCAAGTCGGCAATGTACGTGTCCTCCGTCTCGCCGCTGCGGTGCGAGACCATGATGGACCAGCCCCGCGACTGGCAGAGCTTCGCGGACTCGATCGCTTCGGTGATGGTGCCGATTTGATTGATCTTCAGCAGCAGCGAGTTGCATGCCGATCGCTCGAGGGCCATTTTAATGCGCTCCGTGTTGGTCACGGTGAGGTCGTCGCCGACGATCTGGCAGCGGCCCTTCAGCGCGGCGGTGATGCTCGCCCACGCGTCAAAGTCGTCCTGGTCGAACGGGTCCTCGATGGAGACGATTGGGAACTCACTCGCCCAGCGCAGGTAAACCGCCTCGAGCTGCTTGGCGTCGAGGAGCGTCGGCTCGTTGCCCTTGAAGGTGAGGTTGTACGCGCGGCGGCCCGCTTGCTGCTCCGCGTACATTTCCGACGCCGCGCAGTCCATGCAGATGGCAAACTTTCCCCGGTGGCCAGAGGCCTCGATCGCCTCCATCAACAGCGGCAGCGGCTCGTTGATGTCGAGGATCGGCGGCGCGAAGCCCCCTTCGTCGCCCACGTTGACGGCGTCGTGGCCATACTTGCGCTTCAGAATCGCCTTGAGCGACGCGTACACCTCGCACCCCATGCGGAGCGCCTCCGCGAAGGTTTCCGCCTTGACGGGGGCGACCATGAACTCCTGGAACGGAAGGGCGTTGCCGGCGTGCTTCCCACCATTGATCACGTTGAAGCACGGCACCGGGAGGCGCAGCTCGGTGTTGCCCGCGAGGCGCGCGATGTACTGGTACAAGGGCAGGCCCGCGTTGACCGCGCCGGCCTTGGAGATGGCCATGGAGAGGCCGAGAATGGCGTTGGCGCCGAGGTGGCTCTTGTTCTTCGTCCCGTCCAGGTCGCGCATCAGCTTGTCCAAGGCCGCCTGATCGCTGACGTCCTTGCCGACCAGTGCGGGGCCGAGAACATCGATGACATTGTGGACGGCGTTTTGGACGCCTTTGCCGCCATAGCGGCCCTTCACCTCGTCGCGCAGCTCACACGCCTCGTAGATGCCGGTGGACGCACCTGAAGGGACCGCCGCGCGGAACGTGCCGTTGCTGGTGGTCAACTCCACTTCGACGGTCGGGTTGCCGCGGGAGTCGATGATTTCGCGCGCGTGGACGCGAAGAATGGTGCTCATGGATCGTAAATATTTCGAAACAATAAAAAAGAAAAGTGTTTCTCATGGAGGTCGGCGGGGGAGCACCAGGGACAGGTTGTCGGTTACACGGTCTAGTCACGGAGAGGCTATCTGGGGCATCTGAGAGACATAGAATGTTGCGCAACCCGCTGTTCGACTGCGCTTTTGCTGGGGGGATGAGGGAGAGTCCACAGGGAATTGCACATGGAAATCCCCAGATCCACCGTCGAAGGTGATCACAAGAGCACAGTTCATATGCATCCCCCCCACCGCCTTCGTTCGCTACGATGGGGGGTAAGCGAGGTCTACGGAGCAGCGAGAAGGGGGAAATGGAGTGGAGAGGGGGGAAGGAAGGAGGGGGAATGTCGATACTTCGCGGGTGCGCCTCTCTGCCCCCCTCTCTTCATTGGGTGCGATCCTAACACGATGGGGGCTGTACATATGAGCGTCATGGGAGAGGGGGAGACGAGAGAGAGAGATGTTAGAACGCAATCCGATTTGCGTTTGCGACGACCAACGACCATCTCAGGACGCCGAGGCCACGGACACGGAGGGCGGCGCATCGGCTGTCACCTCCTTGGGCGGTGGGGGTGGCTGCGTGTTGGCTGCGCTAAACGTCACCCGCTTGCGGTTCTTAGAACGCTTCAACGGCAGAATTCGCTCCTGGCGCCGCCGGGCTTCCTCCTCGAGGCGCTCGATCTCCGACGCGTGCCGCTCAGCGGGCATCCCGTCGGGCAGGCACGGCGCCGCGCGCAGCGGTGACGCTACCATGGCCGACTGCGACGACGGCGGCAAGCCCGTGACGACGTCGGCGGGTACGTTCAGCGGCCCCGGCGCGCCAACGCCGGTACGGCGGGGCGACACCGTTCCCGATGCCGCCATCGCCGATGCCTGTAGCAGCGACTCGCTCTCGTCCCCGAGCACGTTGCACGGCTGGTCGATGACCGACGCGACGCGCTCCGCCTCCAGCGCCGCCGTCGACGACCGGCGCTTCGTGATCGAAATGGTGTCTTTGACGCCGTACCGGTTCTGCTCCAGTCGCTGGGCTCCGAAGTACAGCGGCACGGATCCCGACTTCCACTTCGGTGCTTCCAGCTTGTCCCAGCCCCCGATGGCGCGGTGCTCCGGGAGGTGCTTCTTCAGGTACGGCACGTCGTCGGGCTCGATGAACTCCGCCTCACAATGGCGCAGCAGGTTTTCGATCTTCTCATACTTGAGGCGCCTCGCCAGCCGCATCGCCACTTTGCAGCGATACGCGCCCGCGATGAACGTCGAGCACAAGTACTGGTCCACCGTCACCGTGTGCTGCCGGTACCGCAAGATGGGCAACTCATCCAACTCTGGAAAGGACACTCTCCAAAGTGATTCGTGCTTCCGTTGCTCGCGTTCGCTGAGGTCCAAAGGCGAGTCGTTTTCGAGCGCGGTGCGCGCTAGAGGAATGAACGTCTCGATGAAGTGCACGAAGCCGCCGTGCTCAGGGATGCGGTAACGGGAGGTGGTGGACAGCAGCTCAAAGCGCGACTGGCGCCGGGTGACCCCGAGCGGCGGCTGCAGCTTCGCCAGCAAGAGCGGCACCGCGTTGGTCGGGATCTTCTTCGTGGCATCTTGATCGATGTCCGACCAGATCTCCCCGAACCGGTGCAGCGTGCTCATGCGAATGGCGGTCCGCTCCAGCTTGATCGTCGTCTCGAAGTTGTCCAGGATGACTCCGATCAGCAAGTTGTTCGTCACGTACGCCGTGACAATGATGAAGCTGCAGAAGAAGAAGGGCGCGAACTGGGTGCCGCAGTTGCCCTCCGCCGAGCTGCAATAGGGTTCCTGAATCATGCAGTCGTGCATCGCCGTGTTCCAGTCGGTGACCGTCTGGAAGCGCCACAGCATCATGAGCGCCTTGTCGAGGCTCTGGAAATTCGCATGACGGTTGTTCATCACGGAAGAAAAGTCGCCCACCGCGACCTTGGCGAACAGGTCCACGCCGAGCGTGCCGTACATGAAGTCGATGAGCAGCACAAACGCCCCGATGTTGGCCAGCTGAGGGAGCGAAAAGAACACGGTCTCCACGAGGATGCGGATGCGGCGCGCCGATTTGATCAAGCGTAGGATGCGGAGCACGCGGAACAAGCGGAACACGCGGAGGACGCCGAGGTCGATCGGCAAGTTCGCGGTCGCGAAGAGGTCGAGGAAAATGCTCAGCCAGCTAAACATGACGAGGAAGAAGTCGAAGTTGTTCCACGCGGCGCGGAAGTATCGCAGCCGGAAGGTGAGTAGCTTGAGAATCGCCTCCGCTGTGAACACCGCGACGAAGACGTCGTTCGCGTAGCCTAGCCACACGTCCCAGATTTCCTCCTGACCGTAGTGGTCCAGCGCGATCGCAATCACGTTCAGCATAATGGCGACCGCAATCACGACGTCAAAGATTGGGCGCGTGACGATACGGTAGAGCGCCATGCTGAGGCTCGACGTGTACGTCGGCAGCATCGCCGCCGGGGGGCTAAAATTAAGCATGATTTGCTGCGTCGAGATCCACAGCTTCTGGTCGTCCGTCATCAGCGAGCAGCCGTCGATTTCCTCCTTCACGACGCGGAAGTTGTGAATCACGATGCCGACGAAAAGGTTGATGAGGAAGAAGCCGCCGATGCAGATGAAAGCGACGAAGTAGAGCCCCGACACGATGCTGCAGTTGCGCTGCGGCCCGACGTCGCTCGAGCAGCCGTCCACCGCACGGAACATAATGGGGGGCCAATTCTCCCCCGCTCCGACTTCGAAGAGTGCGAGCACCGCGTTTCCAACGTGGTCGAAATTGGTCCGTTCCGGCGCCCAGGCGCGGTCCAGGGTGCGATTGAGTTCGACCGACGTGAAGTTGCCAACGCAGTCAGTTCTCGTGTTGACGGCGGGATCGTTGCAGGAGTTGAAGTTGCCGGAGAAGAGCTGCACACCCAGAATGGCAAAAATCAAGAAGTTGATCGCCCAGAGAATGACGACGTTCAGGATGCCCGAGACAGACGCCATCAGCGTGCGGACGACGATCTTCAACCCGCGGTTGCGGTTGATCACGCGAAGGGGACGCAGGGCACGAAGCGTCCGGAACACGCGCAGGAAGCTGATATTCAGCCCCGTGAGAAAGAGGCTCAGCAGCGATGTCGCGACGATAAAGCAGTCGAGGCAATTCCACGCGTCCCTCAGGTACGTATTCTTGTAGAAGATGAAGCCCTTGGCGACCACCTTGATCACCATTTCAATGGTGAATGCGATGGTGAAGAAGAGGTTCACGTTCTCGAGGATCTGCGACGCCGTCGACTGGGGGTCATCCAACGGGCTGTCGAAGGCCATCGTCAGCGAGGACGCGATAATGAGCAACAGCACGATGCGCTCGAAGATCTGCGAATGGGCGATCTCGCTGCACAGCACGCGCACCGGATTCTTGGGGCCGAAGATGAACAAGCTGTATCCTCCATTGGTGCGGTGCACCTTCGGGACGTTGGCGCACGCGAAGGCGATTAGTGAACGGCCAAGTTGCTCTTCGCCCACACGGAGGCCGAGAATGCTCTCCTGTTCCTCCAGGTCGACGGCGAGTTTCTTGTACGGATTTGGCGAGTCGGTGTAGTCGTGCAGCGTGGCGTGGAGGAGCAAGCTCGCTTGCCACGCCTGACCAACGACCAGCTCGACCTTCACGAGGTTGATCGGCGCCTTGGTCACGAGGTAGAAGTTGATAATCGTCTGCAAGCCGTGAAGGATGCGCTCCTTCGCGATCCGGATGGCAATGTACCGGCACTGCACCTTGTGAAGCTTCGCGGGCGTCGGGCTGAGGATCAACGGCGCGGCGGGCAGCGGCTCCTCCATCTCCTGTTTGCAAATCGGACAGCGCTCTAACTCCACTTTCTCGTCATCAGCGTCCGCTTCTCGGGCGGGCCCGAGCACGATGACGTTCGCCGCGGCAGGCTTCCGCGTGGCCATCTTGGGGGACGTCGGCGCCGAAGGGAGCGGAACGCCTATACGAGACGGTCCGCCCGATGTCGGACGCGCCGTGTGATTGCTCGTGGTATCCCCGTGCGCCGGGGAGGTGCCCTTCTGCGCGGTGGGCGGCAGAATCGAGAAGAATTGCGGTGATTTGGGGTCGCTGCCACCCACACCGTCGCCGCCAGCAGGGGGCGGCACATCGAGAAACGACCCTTTGGGCGTGGCGCCTGGCGTCTTCGTCGTCCCTTGATTGGAGAACGGGTCCAAGAAGGCGGCCGAAGCGTCGTCGGTCACCGCCGCGGAGTGCGACGGGCCCGCCTTGGCGAAGGAGCCCGTGGCGATGAGCATCGAGGGCGCCTCCAAGAGAAACATGCCAGAGGCCGAGGCGGTGCGAGCCATCGCATCGTCGGGGTCCTCGTACCACTCGTCTTCCGTCGTCTGCGCGACCAACTTGCCGTTGGCCACCTCCTCCGCGGCTCGTTTCTTCATATAGTTCTGCGCCCGATTCAGTTCGCGCTGTATCATGGGCGTGAATTCGAGCAGCACCGCGGGCCCTGCCTCGCAGTTGACGAGCTCCGGTGGCGCGTACACACCGTTGAGATCTTGCTCCTCCTCCTCGTCCGTCGCTGTCTTCTCGGCGGCGGTTTTGTCGTTGATGGAACCCCTCGCGCCGGGGAATTCCATGTTGCCGATCGTCGATGTGCTAAGCCGACCGCGGCTGAACATGCGCTTCGCCACGTTGACGTCGAAGAGGTCGACGGACATCATGAGGTCGTCGATGATTCCCCCCTCCGGGGTGTCGGCCTCCAGCTCGTCGAAGGAGCTAATGAGGATAGAGAGGAACAGATTGAGCAAGATGTAGTTGCCGATGATCACGCAGATGATGAAATACACGACGGAGAGCTCCGACACGGCGTGCATCGCCTCATACATGGTCGGGCTCCAACTCTCGAGCGTCAGGATCGTGAACACGGAGTAGAAGGCCTCGGGAAACGAATCGAACGTCATCCGGTTGCCGCGCTCCCGTTGCACAGCGACCATTTTCCCGCCGAAGAAGGCGATGCCGGAGAGCGACGCGATGAACAAGTACAGAAGGATGATGATCAAGAGATAGGCCGTGTCCTTCATCGCCAGGATCGTCACTTTGACGATTTGTCGCAGCGCCGGAAAGCTGCGGAGCAGCTTTAAAATTCTGAGGAGTCGCAGCGCGCGGAAGACGGACACGGTGTTCGATCCGGCAAGGGCGAGTTCGACGAAGGACAGGAGCACGATGAGGCCGTCGAGATCGTTGAAGGGGTCGCGCATGTACTTTTTGAACCCCAGCGCGGACAGCTTGATGATCATCTCCAGCGCGAAGATGGCGGTCAGCACGCGGTTCGCGACCGTCTGGATGCTCGTCAGCAGCTCCGGCTGTCCCTCGAACTGCGACGCGAGGAAGATCGTATTGATGAGGATGCAGCCGATGATAAACTTCGTGAAGAGCGTCGGCGGGTGCAGCGCGGCCTCCGCGTCCTCCGCCTCCTCTTCATGGCGCCGGCGCTCGGCGTCCTCCTCCGGGTCCAGCACCTCCTCCTCCGGCGCCTCCTCGACGACATCGGTGCCGTCGTCGTACTGAAGCGGGCGGAGAAAGCCGTCCGACAGCCAAAAGCACATGTCGCGCCAGATGTTCCACAGGAACAATATCGTGTAGATGAAACTCTTGTCCCGCGGACGCATGTACACACGCTTCTCCCCCACAGTGCCATCGTCCTTCATGACGGTGAGAATGCCGATGCGGTCGGGGTTGAACCGGCCAACCATGCCCGTCGACGACTTGGTCGTGGCGTCGTCATCCTCGACGGCCGCGGCGGCGGCGGCGGCGGCGGCAGCGGCGGTGGCCGCGTCCGCCTCTTCCTGCTGCTGGCGCACGAGTTTGGCGAGGCCCAACAAGGACAGCGGATTGCCAGAGGAGCCTTCCGCACCGCCGGCGGTTTTTGACGGTTGTGCCGACTCGCCCCCCTCGTTCGCAGGAGAGGTGCCGCTGACGGGCGGCATCGCCTGCTGCTCCGTGGGTGGGGGACTTACGGCTTGCGGGGCGGCGGCGGTGGGCACTAGGACGGCCTTGCTGTTCTTCGCCCTCCGAAGGGCCTCGGCGCGCTTCTTGGCGTCGGCAATGACCTTGGCGCGTGCCTCCTCGAACTCCTCATTGATGACCGCCAGCGCTAAGTTGGGGATGAAGTAGGAACAGATGACGCCAAACGCGAAGAAGTACAGGAAGCCGTAGACGCCGAACGACGCGTAGATCGCCTCGAGCACCTGCGTCCAATTGTCGAACGTCATGAGCCCCACGAGCGACAGGAAGGCCCAATGGGTCGAGTCGAAGTGCTGTAGGCCAAAATTTGGGTTGTCGCCGACCATGCACCTCGACCCCGATGGGCAGCCGTAGCCCGCGTAGGTGATTTGATCGTTCCCCAACCCGAGCTTGCAGTAGGAACCCATGTCCACTTCGCCGGTCACCGTGTCCTGGCAGTGTTGCCTTAGGAGGCCGCCAAAGAGCTGCACGGCCAAAATGGCGAAGACGAGTAAGGTGAAAAACGCCAGGATCGCGACGTGCACGAGGCCGCGGACCGACGCAATGAGGCACACGACGAGCGCCTTCAGCTGCTTCACTGCGTTCATCGAGCGCAACGGACGCAGCACCCGCAGCGTTCGCAAGGCGGTGTAGTTGCCAAATCCGGGCACGAAATTAAGATAGCTCAGACACACGATGCAGAAGTCCAAAATGTTCCACGGATCACGGAGGTACGCGCCCTTGTGGCCAAAAAACCCCAACGAGAACAACTTCATCACCATTTCCAGCGTGAAGCACGTTGTGAAGAAATAATCCACGTAGGGCTGATAGACGGGAATATCCTCCGTGAGCGGGTCGTCGAGCGCCAGAAAGACGCAATTCGCGACGATCAATAGAATAATAATGCCCTCAAAGATGCGATGCGACATGACGTTGTACACAAAATTTCGCACTTTCCACTCTGCGGGAAAGACGAAGAAGGAGGTCGATCGGAGGGCGTCGCCGCCTATGATCGGGAAGTCGAAGAAGCCGCCGCAGGGGAGCTCCTTGCGCTTTTCCTCGTCGTCGTCGATCACCACGTCGGAGCCATCGTCGTCGTCATCGTCCCGTTTGGCTTTGGCGGCGGCCTCCTTTTCCTTCTCCGCCGCGGCCTTCTTGGCCGCTTGATCGTCGCCGGCAGCGGCTTGGGATGCTTGCGCTTCGGCACGATCGCCAAGAATGCGTTTGCGCGCTGCATCGTCCTGCGCCCTTTTCGCCTCGTCGCTGCGCGCGAGGGCCTGTTCCACGATGCGGTCAATCGAGTCCTCACTGTCAGCGGGCGACGCAGGGCGCCCGGCGGGAGGAGGGATCGCCTCGGCAGTTGCCGCCGGGGGGACAGCCGCCGGCGGTGGGGCCTCGGGTTGGGATGGCACAGTTGGTGGCGGAGCGGCTGAAGGGGGCGGAGAGGCGACGGCGGACGTTGCTGGTGGCGGAGGGTGGGAACTCCCCGTGGCGCCCTTGGTTGGAGCCACCCTCGTTGCGGCTGTACGATTCGTGGGCGGCGCCATGGAGTGTTTGTGGTGGACGTACGAGGCGCCTCGAGCGTCAAATATGGGGTGGAAACGGAGGGGAAGGGGGGTGGGAAAAGGCGAAGGGAGTTTTTTGACGGTGGGTGTCGGCTTTGACAACTCTGCGAGGAAGTGCGCTGAGGAAATCCCAACGCAAAGATGTGTTCACATGGCCGGTGAGTGATTGAGGTGCTGAGGGACCAACGAGGCCACATCGTCACCCAGGCACACACGCCAGGCCACAACAGCAGAGAAAAATCGCCAATGAAACGCACGACATTCACGACCACACACAGGCACGGGACCTCTTTTGCTCGAAAACTTTCGCATCGCTCGACAACAACAAACCGGAGAACCGCCTCCGCTTCCTCGTCAACCTTGTGGGTCAGAGGCACGTTTCTGACGCCTCCCCCACCTGTGTCGTTGATTCCCGAAGCTGGGGACCGTGTACGTCGACCAGAGGGGAGAGACAAAGGGGCTTCGTGGCCCCAGCGAAGGAGCAGGGCGCACGATAGGAGGAGGCGGAAACACGGTGGGGGGGCGGCGGCACACTACTGGACCATGCGCTTGATTTCCTCATGGAAGGCGTTGAACGACTCCGTATGATGCCTCACCGGCGGCGCTGCCTGCTGCTGCTGCTGGGCCATCGTCATCTCGAGCATGAGCTGCTGCTGCTTCTGCATGAGCTGCTGCATCCGGATGGGGTCCATTCCCGCCCCGCCGCCAGCCATGAGCTGCATCATCTGCTGATTGAGTTCGGCCATGCGCAGTTGCAGAGACGCGATCGAGGAGGTGGAAGAAGGAGCCGGGGTCGTTGCGGGAACCACGCTGGAAGCAATTGGCTGAGCGGTAGGGGCGGAGGGCGCCGAGGGGCCCATGTTCCACGCCGGGGTGGCGACGGCTGGGACCGGCGGTACGATCTGCATTGGCTGTACAATCGGAGCCGCAGAGGATGGCGGCGGGGCGCCGAATAGTTCGTCGATATCCGCAAAC
>ERZ1292630.2901-Hain-H41-02um-R3-2901-length-15500-cov-21_pt1 | contig 15500 bp, 16 predicted proteins | sample MGYA00564408_ERZ1292630 | MGnify/ENA primary metagenome ERZ1292630 (study PRJEB36523, sample SAMEA6512641) | groundwater metagenome | collected 2019-01-08 | study: AquaDiva: Metagenomics assemblies of 32 groundwater samples | reverse complement strand
GGCTCAGCGGATCGACTACTTCGGATCGATCTTCTATTTCTTCTTCGGTCTCCCGCGCTTGATTTGTCTCCTCGCGCCGTTGGCGAGCCTGCTCTTTTCGACGTCACCGTTGAAAGCCGACATGCTGGCCCTGTGCAACTTCTTCTTCTCGTTCTTTCTGGCCTCCGCACTCGTGATGCGACCTGTCAGCCGGGGATCGCGCAATCCCTTCTGGTCGGACGTGTATGAGATCGCCATGTGTTTTGCCCTCAGTCTCGTGGCCCTCAAGGCGCTGGCTGCGCCGCGTAAAGAACGGCCGTTCGAAGTGACACCGAAAGGGCAACGGGTGAAGAAAAGCTCCACGACCGAATTGTCCTTGGCCTGGCCTCATCTAATTACATTCGGCCTGCTCGTCATCGGTTTGGCGTTGGGCATCCGGCATTGGTCGCAAGGCGTCGGCGATCCAGGCTTGCCGGTTAGCCTCTTTTGGGGAAGCGCCAACCTCCTCCTCCTCACCATCGCCCTGTTCGTCGCCAGCGAACAAGCCCAGGGGCGGCAGGGGTTCCGGCTCAAACGAGATTTTGCCGGCGGGTTGTTCGTGGACGGAGAAGGAGTCTCGGCACGCGTCATCGACGTGAACGAGCAGGGAGCTGCGGTGAACGTAGACCAACCCATCTTTACGCTGCAGGAGACCGTCAAGTTCGCACTGACTTCATCACAAGGCCTACTGGTCACAGTCACCGCCCGCATCGTCCGACAGGAACCGAATCCGTCAGGCGGGATTGACGTGGGCCTCCAATTCGATGAGCTGGATGAACAGACACGCCGAATTCTGGTCGATAAAATGTATGGGGATCCCATTCCATGGGAAGACGGCTACCGTATTCAACCAGGAATCGGCAGCAGCCTCCGTTCACTCCTCCAGGCTCTGACCATCCCATGGCGTCCCCTCACCTGGAATCGCCGGAGCATGATTCGCGTCACGGGAGGAACCCAGTGTCGAATCACCGCGCCGTCATCGGTCTGGCAAGGCCGCGTAGAAGACATGTCCTTCACGGGCGTCAGCGCCCTCTTTTCCGGAGCCCCGCAAGACTTGCTGGTCGGCGCCCTGCTGGAGCTTCCCGGAATCACGCTGAAAGTCAGTCCTGTGGGGATGGTCCGCAAACGGAGGAAAACACTCGTGCACTTCCAGGTGGTGAGTATCGAGTCCGGTGAGGAACAGTGGCGTCGCTTGCACTATGCGCACTAACGCTCGGCTTAACCAGGAGTCAGGGTGTACGATGGGATCATCGTATCTTCACGAGGGAGCCCCTAATGGACAAGGACAGCCATGTTCTTTCAGCTGATGTACGGCCCGCCCGTCGGTTGATACGCCTGAGAACGATAGCGAGACTTACGCGACTAGTACTAGCGGGATGTATCCTGACATGCTTGCCTCTCGTGAGCGAGGCGGGAGATGTCTTCACGGGATTTCAGATCGACAATAAGAACCAATACTTTGGCTACCTCGGCGTCCGGACCCCGATCTTGGGGAATTCATCAGGATCCGGTTTGTTTGTTCAGGCTATGACTTCCGGGCTCGGCTATAGCTTTAAGTCCAATGGGCAACTCCTGGATGCCAACATCCAGTCTATTGTCCCGTCGCTCGGCATCTCCACAACGCTCGGTGGCTGGACACTCTCCGCCCTTGCCGGCCCTCAGCTGCGCAGAATCGAAGAACAGCGGCTGAACGCGAGTAGCACGATCGCCCATCAGGCCGGCGTGTACGGTCAACTTGAAGCGCTTTATTGGCATGAAAAATGGAATTTCCACGCCATAGGGTCGTACGCTGACCTCGACAATTTCTTCTGGAGCCGGCTGCGCGGAAAGGCGCTGGCCTATAAGCCCGAGAAGATCTGTTGCGCAACCTATCTCGGATGGGACGTGACAGGAATGGGTAATGCCGGTTTCCGAGGGATCATGACAGGGCCCGTTGCTGAAGTTCAGGTCAGCAAAGTGTTTTTGCTCGTCCGGGGTGGATACCAACACAACACGACGTTCCACAGCGGCGCTTATGGAGGATTTGAGATCTATTTCCCCTTCTAGCCGTCTGCGGAAAACCTCTGTGGGCATTCCGGACTTTAAATGATTTGTACGTCGTAGATGATAGGAGTACACGTCGCAGGATGCTCAAAAAGGCTGTCCAGCAAGGCCGCAGCGAGCGAAGAGGCGAGGCGTACGCTTCGGTACGTTGAGCCTCTGAGCGATGCGAGAACGAAGCTGGCAGACTTTTTCAGCATCCTGCTAGGTCAACCAGGTCCATTGCGCAAAGGTCGCCGCCTGCCCAACTCTCTGTCCCCCAGCATCCATGACATTCCAGATGAGGGCGTTCTCGACGAGAAAACGGCGTCCTGTTGAAGTAATTCTCACGCCTCGATAGGTATCGAGATAGCCGCTGGTTCTGGCTTGTTCCAGCATCCATTCCCGCTCAGCTCGATTGACCGGCTCAGCCGTGAGCCGTGACGGTGTCTTCACGAGCTGTTCCCAGGTCCGCTCCCATAGCTCCAACGTGACTTGATTGCCGTAATTGAGGAGCGGATCCTCTTCTATCCCGTGGGACACGACGGCAAAGGGAGACTGGAAGAGCGCGTGGGCCTGATAATCCTGATCACCCACTCGTTCGAGCAGGTCACGCCCGGTCCAATGACGGAAACTGTTGAGGAGCAGTTGCGACCACTCCACGATGGCAGGATCAGCCCATATCTGGGAGGTCACGGTACACAGCTCTCCAGAAGGTTAAGATCCAGGTCGAGGCTGAGATAGGGAGAGTCTGATCTTCGCTCAATCTTGACCTCAGCCTTCTCCGTGCCGGCGGACTGTTTCTAAGCATCCGGCCAGGCGGTGTACCACGTCCGTTCGGTCAACGCAAGAATATGGTGAGGGCTCTTGTGCAGACCCTAGGAGGACTCTGTATAATGTGCATCCTCTCGGAAATACCATCCGAAGAGACCGATCATTGAGGAGTATGTATGGCCGCTCAGACCCTCTTCAACAAAATCTGGGAGTCTCACGTCGTCCGCGCGGAGCCGGACGGAACCACCCTGCTCTATATCGACCGTCAACTGGTCCACGAAGTCACGTCGCCGCAGGCGTTTGAAGGGCTCAAGCTCTCGGGCCGCAGGCCTCGACGCCCTGGCGCTACGTTGGCGGTGCCGGATCACAACGTTCCGACCACCGACCGGACCCTGGGCATTGCCGATCCCCTCAGTGCGATACAAATTAGGACGCTGGAGGAAAATTGCCGCGACTTCGGCATCACAATCTTTGGCATGAACGACATCCGCCAAGGCGTGGTGCATGTGATCGGGCCCGAACAGGGCTTTACCCTGCCGGGGACGACCATTGTGTGCGGCGATTCACATACGTCGACACATGGGGCGTTCGGTGCGCTGGCCTTCGGCATCGGCACCAGCGAAGTGGAGCACGTACTGGCTACCCAATGTTTGGTGCAAAAACGGCCCAAGACCATGGAGGTCCGCGTCGACGGAGTGCTGCCGGCTCTCTGCTCAGCCAAGGACGTGATTCTGGCCATCATCGGCAAGATCGGCACAGCCGGCGGAACCGGCTATGTCATCGAGTACACAGGCTCGGCGATCCGTTCCCTCAGCATGGAAGGACGCATGACGCTCTGCAACATGTCAATCGAGGCCGGCGCGCGGGCCGGGATGGTGGCGCCGGACGAGAGCACCATTGCCTATATAAAAGGGCGCCCGTTGGCTCCGAAGGGAGAGCTGTTCGAGCGGGCCGTACAGGCCTGGCAGCAGCTCAAGACCGATGTGAACGCGACATACGATGTGACCGTCACGATGCGGGCCGAGGACATCGCGCCGCAAGTCAGCTGGGGCACGAGCCCCGGTATGGTGACCGGCATCGATCAGCGAGTACCGGACCCGCGTACGATCACCGACGAGAACCAACGCCAGGCTACAGAGCGGGCGTTGGAATACATGGGCCTCATTCCGAACATGCCCATGACCGATATTGCCATCGACAAGGTCTTCATCGGATCCTGCACGAATGCACGCATCGAAGATCTCCGTCTGGCCGCGAGCTTGGCGAAGGGCAGACATGTCGCGAAGACCGTTCACGCGATGGTCGTGCCCGGTTCCGGCCTCGTAAAACAGCAGGCCGAACAGGAAGGGCTCGACCTCCTGTTCAAAGAGGCGGGGTTCGAGTGGCGGGAAGCAGGTTGCAGTATGTGCCTGGCGATGAATGCCGACGTGCTTCAGCCAGGAGAGCGCTGCGCCTCGACCAGCAATCGAAATTTCGAAGGGCGCCAGGGGGCCGGAGGCCGGACCCATCTCGTGTCACCGGCCATGGCAGTAGCTGCGGCAGTCGAAGGCCATTTCGTGGATATCAGGAATTGGGCGTGAGGGGATCGACGAACGGATTGCAACAGATCCCCCACGCCTCACGTTTTACGCCTAACGAGGAATTTTATGGAATCTTTCACGACGCTCACGGGATTAGTCGCCCCGTTAGACCGGGTCAATGTCGATACAGATCAAATCATCCCGAAGCAATTTCTGAAGACGATCAAGCGGACCGGGCTTCGGGAAGGGTTGTTTTATGATTGGCGCAAGCAGAAGGACGGGTCACAGGATCCATCGTTCTTTTTGAATCAACCACGATTTCAGGGCGCGACAATTCTGTTGACGCGCGATAACTTCGGCTGCGGATCGTCGCGTGAACATGCCCCCTGGGCGCTCCTCGACCAAGGCTTCCGTTGTATCATCGCATCGAGCTTCGCCGACATCTTCTACAACAATTGCTTCCAAAACGGCATGCTGCCCGTCGTGTTGAAAGCCGACGAAGTCCTGGCCATGATGCAAAACGTCCTGGCGACGCCCGGATACCAGCTGACCGTGGACCTCAGAAACCAGACGGTGATCAGCCCGAACGGTACCAGCGCTCGCTTCGAGATCGACCCCTTTAGAAAAGATTGCTTGTATCGGGGTCTCGATGCCATCGGATTGACGTTACAACACGAGACGACCATTACCTCCTACGAGGCCCGACGAAAGACTGAGGTTCCCTGGTTATTCACGGATCTTAGCCGGAATCCAGGAGGAGCTTGATGATAAAGCTGTTCGTGCTGTTCCTGTTCTTCATCGGCGCGGGGTACCTACTCGTCGCCTTCAACTACAGCTACTCCGACGGAAATCGAGCCGGCTATATTCAGAAATTTTCCCACAAGGGCTGGATCTGCAAGACGTACGAAGGGGAAATGGCTATGACTACGGTGCCGGGTGTGGCCCCGGTGCTGTGGAGCTTTTCAGTCTCGGACGCGAAAGTGGCATCACAGCTCACGCAGGCCATGGGAAAACGATTAGTCCTGCACTACAAAGAGTTTCGTTATCTCCCCACCACTTGCTTTGGAGAGACCGCCTACTACGTCGATCACGTCGAGATCACGGAATAAACTCTCTCCTTTTCGTTCCGATCGCCGAAATCTCAAGGCTGATCTACATTCGTGCCATCACGCACGCACCAGGATTGCACGCTGTGGGCCCAATTGATGAAGGTCGAGCCGCCGCCCAAACCGAAATGCACAGCCCACGAACCCTTGGCATCCTCATCGACCCTCGTCGCCGTCCAATAGACAGTCGATTGGACGGTCAGAAACGGATGGCCCGGCGGAAGAGTCGGGCCAGGCGGAGCGATCGAGGGATCCACCAGACTCGTCAGCTCTTGGAGGGACGGCAGCCGCCAGCCTTTCTGCCCTCCGACATTCTTCTCCATGCAAGTCCGGCGGGCCGCGATCCATCTGGCGCTCGTCGGCTGTGGTGATCTCTCCCAGACCAAGCCGGTTTCTTTATCCAACACTGCCTCGTTGTTAAAGGCCGGCAGGATGACAAACCGCTGGGCTGCCGGCAGAGGCTTACCCTGGCTCTGGGTGACGCCCGGCAGATCGGCCGGCACTCCTTGTGCGCCCGCTTGCGCCTCTCCACCACCACAAACTGCTAGGAACAGCCCCCCCAGCACCAGCCCGCCTATCATGACAGTGAGAAATCGTCGTCTCCTCATCACCCCCTCTTTTAGCCCGCATTATTCATGCGGGCTAGATCCACTTCTTGCCTTTGAAAAATCCCAGCATGGCGATCACGATCGCCACCATCAGCCCGAGGACCAACGGGTAGCCCCATTCCCATTTCAGTTCCGGCATATACTCGAAATTCATCCCATAGATACCGACGATGAAGGTCAGAGGCATGAAGATCGTCGTAATGATCGTCAGCACCTTCATGACTGCATTCGACCGATAGGTGATGCTCGACAGATAGATATCGAGGCCAGCTGAGACCATTTCGCGAAGCGTCTCGATGGTGTCCACGATTTGAACCACGTGATCGTACGCATCGCGGAAAAATATCTTGGTCGACTCCTGCAAGAAGGGGCTTTCCGATCGGGAGAGATTGTTCGCCGCTTCACGGAGTGGCCATACAGCCCGCCGCAGAAACATCAATTGCCGTTTGAGGGCATGAATCTGGCGCAGCGTCTCCGGCTTAGGATGACTGACCACCAGATCTTGCAGTGCTTCGATTTTCTCGCCTAACACTTCCAGCACCTCGAAGTATCGATCGACAATGGCGTCGACCAGCGCATGAAGCAGGTAGTCGGCCCCGGACTGCCGCAAGCGTCCCTTGCCCCCACGAAGTCGATCCCGTACCGAGGTAAACACGTCGGCCCCGTTTTCCTGAAAGGACAGGACGAAGTTCGGTCCGAGAACCAAGCTCACCTGTTCAACGACGATCTCCTGTCGATCGGTGACCGAGAGCATTTTCATGACAAGGAATAAGCAGGTCTCATAGTCGTCGAGCTTCGGCCGCTGATCGGTGTTGGCAATGTCTTCGAGGAGAAGGGGATGGAGCTTGAACTGTTTCCCGAACGATTCAAGAATATCCATCTTGTGGACGCCCCCGACATCCACCCAGGTGATGGACTCATCGGTCGGTGGCGCAAGCTCGTCGACCGACAGATCCTGGCGTTCGTCGCAGCGGCTGCCCGCGTAGTTGAAGGCCTTAATCGTGACCTTGGCCTGTTTATTCTCGCCGATATGGACAAGCGTGCCAGGGGGGAGCCCCGTCTTTCTGGATCGTTTCTGGACCAGCTTCATGGGTAAAAACCTCGTAGGACCCCCCTGCTTGTACGCAGGTTCTCGACGATGGTCAAGAGGTCCGTTTCGCTGGTCCCCAGGATGCCGTCTTTCTTCTTTGCCGATCCTGCAAGACCTGCTACTCTTCCTGTTCCATTCTACGAGGCATGCAAGTTGGAACGAGAATTGGCCATGCTGGTCGAAGCGGTTCAGAAAGCCGGCGCGAGGGTGCGTGAACTGGTCACGGCTGGGTTTGAAGTGCAGACGAAGCCGGATCGCTCGCCGGTCACCACAGTGGATCACGAGGTCAATCGCATCCTGCACGAGATGCAGCGCCTGGAGTTTCCGCAGGACGGCTGGCTCTCGGAAGAGTCTCCCGACGATCCGGCTCGACTGACCAAACGGCGTGTTTGGATTGTGGACCCTATCGACGGCACAAAGGCCTTGGTGAATCGGCTGCCGGAGTTCTGCATTTCTGCCGCGTTGATTGAACGAGGCGCACCAATTGTTGCCGCAATTCTCAATCCCTCGACCGACGAACTCTTCACGGCAGTCCGCGGCGGCGGACTATTCTTAAACGGCGCGCGCGTCACCCTTTCGCCCGCTCATGACTTCAACCCCATCATCATGGTCAGTGCGTGGGAACTCCGGAGCGGCCGATGGTCGGCGCTCGCCGAGACCACTCAGTGCCGCCCTATGTACTCCATCGCCAACACACTGGCCCTGGTCGCCGCCGGTCGCATCCAGGCGGCCTTCACCATCGAGCCGGAGAACGAATGGGATCTAGCGGCCGGAGTGTTGCTCGTTGAAGAAAGCGGCGGTTTCATTTGCGACGCGCTGGGAAACCCCTTCGTCTTCAATCAGCCGATACCGAGGTTCCACGGCGTCATCGCGGTCGCCCCTACATCCAAAAAAGAATTGCGTGCCAACCTCCAGACCCATGCCTTACACGCCCGCTCGCAACCAGAACAGAAATGAGATCCTCCATTCCATAGCCTCACCTTTCCCCACAAACTTGTTGCAGGCTCCTGCGTCAAATACGTTCGCGATGGATCACATTGCTTTGTGAAATTCATTGTGAACGACGAAAATGCTTCTATACTGACAGTTGTGAAGATCGGGGAACGGAGCATTGAATCGGATATTGTGCTCATGTCGGAGTCCACGAAACAGGAACCATGCAGAAGTCGGCACAAAAAACCATCGAACCACATGCTTACTATCCCTTAATCCACGAGGGGTTTCTCCTTCAGGCGGATTTCGTGAAAGCTGTTCAGGAATCCATGCGGGGATCAACAGACTTGGAAAGTCTGCTTCTCGAAAGATACTGAATCCCGAAAGCGGTACTCGGAAAGACTCTGAGTACCTTCTTCGACTGCCCCTATATTCCGTACGACGGACGGACCCTAGCTGATCCCCAACTCCTCAATAATCTGAGCCACGACTACCTCCGCAGACACCATTGGCTCCCGTTGAAGCAGCAGGGTGATATTCTCGATGTCCTGATCGATAATCCCCATGATCTCGATAGAGGTCATGATATCCGACGGTCCTTCCCTGGCTTGACGATACGGTATGCCTTGGGTCTGCGGTGTGACATCGAGCGATTCCTCAACGCCACGATCGGAAACACCAGCAGTGGGTCTATTGAGGACACATTGGGTGAGCTGGTCAACGAGGCACACCAGGACCAGTCTTTCGACATCGAATCTGGCGGCATTGACGAGAACGATTCCGCGATCGTACGGCTCGCGAATCAGATTATTGCCGAGGCATACAAGCACGAGGCATCCGACATCCATATCGAACCCTACTCGGATCGCAAGGAAACAGCGATCCGTTTTCGCGTGGATGGTACCTGTTCCACCTATATGCGGATTCCCGCGACCTATCGCCGGGCCTTGGTGTCCCGCATAAAAATCATGTCCAATCTGGATATTGCTGACCGCCGGAAACCGAAGGACGGGAAGATCCGGTTCAAGCTGAACCAAGATCGGGAAATCGAGCTGCGCGTGGCAACCCTGCCGACTGCCGGTAACAATGAAGACATTGTCATGCGATTACTCACGGCAAGGGAGCCCCTTCCTCTTGACGCCATGGAATTTGCTCCGGCCACGCTCGCGGCGCTCCTGGAAATTGCCGAGAAACCTCACGGCATCATCTTGTGCGTGGGTCCCACCGGGTCAGGAAAGACGACGACCCTGCATGCCCTGCTTCGTCATCTCAACACAGACGAACGGAAAATCTGGACGGCCGAAGACCCCATCGAGATCACCCAGGAAGGTCTTCGGCAGGTGCAGGTTCATCCCAAAATCGGGTTTACCTTTGCCTCTGCCATGCGATCGTTTCTACGAGCCGACCCGGATGTCATCATGATCGGTGAGATGCGGGACAAGGAAACCGCCGATGTAGCCATCGAGGCTTCGCTGACCGGCCATCTGGTCTTGAGCACATTGCACACGAACGGGGCGATCGAGACTGTGGTCCGCCTCCTCGATCTGGGATGCGACTCCTTCAATTTCGCCGATGCCATGCAAGGGGTGATCGCCAAACGCCTCTGCAAGCGGATTTGTGTCAATTGTAAAGAGCCGTACCACCCAACAACACAAGAGTACGACAGACTGGCTCATTGGTACGGGAAACAGGCCTGGGATACGCTGGGAGTGGGCTATCGCGAGGACTTTCAGCTCTATCGAGGGCGTGGATGCGATACCTGCGGCCAGACAGGCCTCAAGGGTCGGGTCGCCTTGCACGAACTCCTATGTGGGTCAGATAAACTGCGACACCTGATCCAGGACCGCGCCAAAACGACAGAGATTCAACGCCTGGCTGAGAAAGAAGGGATGGTGACGCTCGTGCAGGATGGAATTCAAAAAATACTCGCCGGCCTGACCACGTATGAGCAAGTCCGGACCGTCGCCATGAGATAGCTACTTGAGTCTCATTGCCTATGCCTCATTCAGCTCGTTGATTCCAGCGCGCTGACAAACGGCTTCAGCCGCTCCCTCTCTTCAGGACGAATCTTGATAAACTCAACACCGAACCTCGTCGCAGAAGCCCACCGGACTGCGGCCAGATCGATCAGGGTCGGTTCCTCTCGTTCTCGGAGTTGCATTGTCAATCGCAGATAGACTCCAACGCCGGCGACTGTGTCCGACGTGATGGCACAACCCTCCGCAGACACATTTAAGATAGTACCCCCGTCAGAAAGCTGGTCTCCACTGAACGACACGGGGAGTTGCACCGCGAAACGGGTATGTTTACGTCCTTCCATGAGATTCCCCGTCATTTCTCCCTATTTACCATTTGGCGAACAGGCGCACAAGCGATCGAGCGATTTGGAGGCGTGGCAGAAGACTTGAGGCACGCTCCTACCCAAGCCGCGCAAGCCGCCGGCAAGCGTCGTCGATATCGGAATCGATTTTCGCATAGCTGAATCGAATGAACTGTTTCCCCTCAGGCCCGGAGAAGAAGGCTTCCCCCGGCACGCCGGCTAAGCCAATAGTCTCGAGGAGAAACATCGCCCGCGCTTTTCCCGTTGTGCCGGGGAGGCGCGACGCTTCGGCCAGCACGTAGTATGCGCCTTGCGGAATCGACGGCGCCAGACCGGCCTTCGCCAAGGCCTGACAGAACCGATCGCGTTTCCGTTGATAGTCGCGCGCCAGGTCGCGATAGAACGAGTCCGGGAGTTCCTGGATGCCTACCGCCACCCCCGCCTGCAACGGCGTCGGAGCACAGACATAGAGCAGATCGTTCATGGCGCCGATCGCCTGAGCCCACCGCGCTGCAGCGACACTGTAGCCGATGCGCCAGCCGGTGATGCTAAAAGTCTTGGAGTAGCCGCCAAGGGTAATCGTGCGGTCGGCCATGCCAGGCAGAGTTGCAAGGCTCACATGGGTACGCCCGTCATAGAGAAAGTATTCGTAGATTTCATCGGTAAATATGAACAGATCGTGCTGTTGCGCGATCGCAGCAATGTTCTCCAGCTCTTGCTGGCTGAATACTTTTCCAGAAGGATTGGCGGGTGAGTTCACGATGATCGCCCTGGTTCGAGGCGTGATGACGCGCTCGATATCGGTTCCGGAAAATTTCCAATCGGGGGCTTGCATCTTCACCGCGACCGGAACCGCCTCAACCGCGAGCAGCGCGCTGATGTGATACTGATAGTAGGGCTCGAAGAGGACAACCTCGTCACCGGGATCGAGCAGCGCCAGGCAGGCGCAATGAAAGGCCCCGGTGGCTCCCGCACTGACTGTCACGTCCGTTTCCGGATCAACCACGATGCCGTTGTACTGCGCGAGCTTCTTGGCGATCGCCTGCCGCAGTTCTGGCAATCCATCGAATCGCGAATAGACATTCTTCCCCTGCTCCATCGCCTGTGCCGCAGCTCGAAGCACTGTCTGTGGAACAGGCGTGTCACAAACCCCTTGTGCCATGTTTAGGCCTTTCGCCTCGATACAGGCCTGGGTCATCGCTCGAATCTCCGAATGGGCCAATCCGGCCATTCGTTGGTTTATATGCCGATTCATCGCCGCACTCCTCCTCGATCAAAGTTTCTCTCTTGTCGCAGAGCAGTTCCCGACAGGTCAAGCCCTCTTTCCCCTTCGCCCACATTATTCTCCTTCGCTGAATACCCCGTAGCTTCCGGCCTTCGCAGCCGAAGCGGCTGCTTCGGCGGAGTAGGCTGCTGCGGGGAGCTTCATTTACGAAAGTTCATGGCGAAACCGCAGAGACGCCAAGCGAGACTGGCGCGACGCGAATTTCGAAGTTCCTGGACTAACCCTATTTGTTCTTATTCTTGAGAGAAGGTTGCGGGTGAGAACGAAATACCTCGTAGTACTGCAGCACTCTCCTGACGTAGGCACGGGTTTCTCGAATGCGCGGAACCTTGTGGCCTTTGACCCGGTGGACCCCGGCGTTATAGGCCGCCAGGGCCAAGGGAAGTTCGCCTTGGTACAGGTTCAGCAGGTGCCGCAGCTGCTTCGCCCCTCCACGGATGTTCTGGATCGGGTCATAGACATCGTTCACACGCAATGTGGCCGCGGTGGCCGGCGTGAGTTGCATCAAGCCGACCGCGCCTCTGCGGGATACGGCATGCTGGCGAAATCCGGATTCGGTCTTGATGACAGCGCGTAGCAGCGCAGGGTCGAGACGATATTTCTTGGCGTACCATTTGATGGCCCGATGGATTTCCTGGTTTGAATACCGAGGGTAGACGCTGTCGTAGTCGGGCCGCGTTGGCGTGGGGACTGCGGCGATCAGCAGACAGAACATCGCCAGTGCACAAGAAATGTGCAGCAGGCGTGAATAGAGCGGTCTTCGCCTCCCGTTGTCGATGGCCATTGTGTGCCGTTGGATGCCTCTGTGCAAAACAGCCTCCATAAGAAGCCTGTAAAGTCTCAAGATCCATGCCGAGACGGCCCTCCTCTAACGTGCGGATAGGACAGGGAAAGCGAGGGTTATGCCCCATGACAAACTGTGGTGCGATCTGCACAGAGTGGACGTTTGGGAACTGTTGGCGTGAGCTAAAAAATGGTGATTCTTCAGAAGGCGCGGACTTCCTGGGGGGTTCTCGATGTGAGAATCAGAGACAGCTTCGGAGGATCGCTAGCGGGCTACGGAATAACTATTTTGGTACGCCAGAACTTCGAGCGTCACAACAGAAGAACACTCCGCAGGGTGCTCAAACAGGCCATCCAGCAAGGCCGCAGCGAGCGAAGATCCGGAGGCGTACCCTCTGGGGTACGTTGAGGATCTGAGCGATGCGAGAACGCTGCTGGTGGCTTGTTTCAGCACCCTGCTAGAGGAGATCGCCGATCAGTTTCACCGCCTCTTCAGGCGAGGCAGCGGCATGGACGAGATGCGGCGCAAGGTTTTTGAACAGGCCCACTCCGGCCTTGTCGGCTCCCAACAGAATTACGGTCTTCTTTGCCTTCAATGCTAATGCAACTTCTGAGACCGTCCCGGTGCCGCCAAGCCCGCAGGCCACAATGACGTCGCTGGACATGACGTTCACGTTGTTGCGCGCCTGGCCCAGGTCCGTGATAATCGCCACATCCACATATCGGGACACCCGTGCCTTGCCATCCGGGAGAATCCCGATGGTCAAGCTGCCGGGCACCGACTTCGCTCCCTCACTGGCTGCGTCCATCACACCGCTCGCGCGCCCTCCCGTCAACACCACCCATCCTTGACGCGCAATGAGTTCTCCTAAACTTTTGGCGTCGGCCAATTCACGGAGACCGGCTTTGGCCGGGCCCATGACACCGATCACTGGTTTTCTGGTCGATTGTCGGATTGGGCGTTTCACGAAGCACACCTCAGTGGGCAAGAGTATCGGCACAAATTGCCGGGATCGGAAATATACACTGAGGGCGGAGGATTTGTCGCGTGAATCTTGCGATGGGTCAGGGCTATAGAAGCCGAACGCGCGGCTTATGTTATGGCTTTCCCCACAACGCTTCCAGCCGCTGGGCGCGGCCGCAATTGTATTTGTAGAGTTTGTAGCGGATGGGATTCTTCTTGTAGAAGTCTTGGTGATACTCCTCGGCTGGATAGAACTGCGGGGCCATCACAACCTGGGTGACAATCGGCTCTTTAAATCGTCTCGATTGCTCGATCACCTGTTTAGAGCTATCCGATGCGCGTTTCTCTTCGTCAGTGCGAAAGAAAATGGCGGAGCGATACTGGCTGCCGTGGTCGCAGAACTGTGCATTCGGTGTGATCGGATCGACGTTGCGCCAAAAAGCGTCTAGGAGCTTTTGGTAGCTCACTTTAGCTGGGTCATAGACCACTTCGACCGATTCCGTGTGCCCTGTTCGTCCAGCGGACACCTCTTCATAGGTCGGATTGGAAACTGTCCCCCCCATATATCCTGAGGTCGCAGACAGCACCCCCTCAACCTTCTCGAAAACTTCTTCCATGCACCAGAAACAACCTCCCGCGAAGTAGGCCTTGCCAGACGTCGCATCCGCTGCAGCCAGGCTGGTCGATTGCACGTTCCACGCTCCAATGAGGAGAACGGCCACGGTAAGAACCCGGGTGATTTGTCTTCTCATGAAACAGCCCTCCTCACCGACTCAGTCGAATAGCTTGGTGAAGCCTTACACTTCCTACGGTCATGGCCGTGGAGAATAAGAGCGTATAGCAGGAACAAAGAAAGTCCTGTTGTTTCCGCACATGCTATTGGCCATAAGCCATACGCCATATGCTTTTTTCATCGGACGTGAGAATCAGCCGGAATGAAGTCGGCATGGGCCCAGGCTTTCTTGAAACGATCTTCAGCCGCAGCTGCCTGATCATCCTTTTGTTGAGCCTGAAGGCTCTGGATCAATCCGGTCAACGCCCACCCATTGTCCGGATGGCGCAGAAGATCCGCGAGATAGACCGCTTCCGCTTCAGCCGGGCGATCGGCCAGCAAGAGCACCGCCCCAAGATGGTGCCGCACGGACAATGGCCAGAGCGGCGGCTCCGAGTAGGGAAGCGCCTCTTCCATCTTGATCGCCTCCTCGAACAGCCTGATCGCGTCATCATAGCGCTGGCGGCGGGCAGCGATTTCTCCTGACAGGATCCGCTCCGCAATCTTGAGAAGCGCCCGCTGGGTCTTTTCTTCCGTCGTGCGATCCCGGCGGATCTGCTTAGTGAGGCCGGCAAGAACGACATGCTCACCCTCAGCCCCGGGAAGTCGGCCGGTCGCAACAAGAGCGAGTCCTCGTCCCAGCCTCCACATCCCGTCCATCAAACGCAATCCCTTGGGCGGCGCAGGCTCCTTGAGCAACTCCTCCCACCGGCCGAACCGAATCATCGAAAAGATCGGCGTCGGGAGGTAGAATTCTTTCGAGCGATCTTTGCTGGCTTCCTCCACGGTAATCGTCGCCGCCACGTCACGAGCCGCTTTCATAGCTTCGACATTGCGACCCTCCATCGCCAAGGACGCCCAGAGAAAGTGGAGATTGTGCCGGTAATAACCATCGGCGTACTCGCCGGTTGGATGTTGACTGGCGAAGTACTGCTCATCGACGTGGGCTGCCTGCTGATTCCCTTCCACCGCCTCGTGGTACTTCCCAAGCCGCATGTAAATGTGGGCGGGCATATGAACGAGATGGCCGGCGCCCGGCATCAGGCCTGGTAGCCTATCCGCACAGGGCAATGCTCGTTCCGGTTGCAATGACGCCTCGACCGCATGCAGGTAATAGTGGCAAGCCCCTGGGTGATCGGGGCTCTTCGCAAGCACGGCCTCGAGCGTGGTGACGATCTCGTCTGTGCCAGGATGCGGCCGCCCATCCGGTTTCCAGAAATCCCAAGGCCGCAAATCCATCAGTGCTTCCGCAAACAGCGTGGCCGCATCGCTATCCTCGGGGAACCGCTGCGCCACCGATCGCATGGC
>ERZ1292630.2895-Hain-H41-02um-R3-2895-length-15516-cov-5_pt1 | contig 15516 bp, 10 predicted proteins | sample MGYA00564408_ERZ1292630 | MGnify/ENA primary metagenome ERZ1292630 (study PRJEB36523, sample SAMEA6512641) | groundwater metagenome | collected 2019-01-08 | study: AquaDiva: Metagenomics assemblies of 32 groundwater samples | reverse complement strand
TTGGTTAAAACCGAAGTAACGGAAGATCCGGACCTGCTGGAAATTAAAAGAAAACTAGAAAGTATTAAGCATCCGTTCGAACTGGACGGAAGCAATACTTTGTATGAGGTCGTTGACCTTCTCCAGCAAACTTATAAAATATCAATCCTGTTTGACGGCGAAGTGAGCGGGGCCGGTACGCCTAATGATAAAAAACCTTTGAATATTAAAGGCCTGCCGCTTAATCTCGGGTTGCAACACCTGCTGAATCAATATAATTTAACATACGTTTTAAAAAATAAAAGCGTCTGGATTGTCCAATCAGCCGGTTCTACCGAAGAACTACAGGTCAAGGTATATAATGTGGATGATATCGTCCGCCCGGCTCCGGATTTTGCCGGTCCGTCGCTTTTATTGCCAACGACCAGCGGCCCGGCCTGGGCGCCACCGCCGGTGGAAATCATTGCCCGGCCGGCTCCGGAAATAGAAAAACTTATAGAAATGATTAAAGATAACGCCTCTCCAAAAAGTTGGGAAAGGGAAGGCGCCGGTGCCTCGCGGATGGGGGAATCCAACCGTTTGGTGGTTATTAATACGGCGGCGGTTCAACGCCAGGTGGCTGAATTTTTGCAAACGATGCGTTCTTTCAGCGGGAGTATGATTGCCATTGATAATCTTTTCCTGGCGGTAACAGATGATTTCATGGAAGATATCGGAGTGGAATTGAGGTATTTACCGGGTAACTTTGAAGTTATTCCGGGTATTCCTATTGCGGCCGGCAACCCGGCCGGTTTTGCGCCAAATCCCAATATGCCGCGCGACCTCCGGTTCCGGAGCGCTTATTCTTTTCTTGATGCACAGGGATTTTCCCAATTTGCCCCGGGCGGCCGGCAGGTTGATGCCGGCGGGTTAGGATTACAGTACACTCTTCTGGGAAATACCCAGTTAAACATCCTTTTAAGAGCATTACAAAAACAGGAAAAAGCCACGGTGTTGGATGCCCCTAAACTGGTGGTTTTTAATGCCCAGCGAGCCCACGTGGCTTATTTAAGACAGCAAACTTATATTCAGGATTTGGAAGTTGTTTCCGGTTCCCTGGCTTATGACCCCGTCTTGGGTACCTTTCAAACCGGGGTGGTTTTAGATGTTAAACCGGTGATGAGTTATGCCCGGAAATATGTTACCCTGCACATCTTTCCCACTCTGGCTACTTTGATTGACCTGCAAAATTTTAGCATTACGGCCGGACGGGGAGTTTCTGACAATGCCTTATCATTACAACTCCCCTGGATTCAATTGCAGCGGGTCAGGACCAGTACGATTGTTCCGGATAAAGGGACCCTTTTGCTTGGTGGTTTGAAAAAGATACAGGATGTCGATATTACTCTCAGTACGCCGGTTTTACAAAAAATTCCACTGATTGGTTTTTTATTCAGACGACGGGCTAAAACATTGGAAAAACAAAACTTAATGATTATGCTCCGGACGGAAATTTTGGAATTGTCCGAACTGGAAAAAGAAGCCGAATAATAACAGCGGGATTAAATAATCAATAATCGGATTGAGTAGGATTAAACAGAATTGCAAGAAAGTAAAAGATTAAAAAAACGATCCGCTTCAGGCGGATTGAAAGCGGTGCTATTTGATATTGACGACACTCTTTATTCTACTTCCGAATTTGCCGCGCGCGCCCGCCGCAACAGCGTTTCCGCAATGATTAAAACTGGTTTGCGGTTGCCTCACCCGCTGGTGATGAAAGAACTGGTTGAAGTAATTAACGAATTCAGTTCTAATTACGAGCATCATTTTGATAAACTCTTGCTGCGCCTCCCCCGGAATTCTTACCGGACGGTGAATCCGATTGTTCTTGTCGCTTCAGCTGTTATTGCTTACCACGAAACTAAATTTAAAGAATTGGTTCCTTTCGCGGACGTGCCGTCCGTCTTGAAAAAAATAGCCCAGACCAGATTAACGCTGGGAATTATTTCAGCCGGATTAGAGATCAAGCAATCGGAAAAATTGATTCGTCTGAAACTATATAAATTTTTTCACCCCAAAGCAATTTTTATTTCAGACCAAATCGGGATTAACAAACCCAATCCGAAACTTTACCGGCGTGTCTGCGCGGACTTAAAAATTAATCCTTCGCAGGTGATGTATATTGGTGATAACCCGGTCAGTGATATTGACCCGGCTAATCAAATCGGTATGATTACCGTTCTGGTTCGGCGTAAGGGAAAACATTATCAAGAAGCCGGTTTGAGCCGGCCGGATTATGTGATTAATAACTTTCAGGAACTGTGGACTATTCTTAAAAAAGAATACCTTTGATTAAATTACCGTTAGCCTAAAGGTGGTTTATAAGTCTTTTAAATTCTCATTTAATTTATTGAACTGCTCGGTCAGGTCGGCCAATTTTTGCCTTTCCTTATTGACTACTTCCGGCGGCGCATTAGTAATAAATTCACGGTTGCTTGTTTTGTTTTTTACCAGAGATAACTGCTCTTTTATTTTATTCAACCGGTTTTCCAGCCGTTTTTTTTCGGCCGTTAAATCAATAATGCCTTCCAGCGGTACGAATATTTCAGCTTCTCCGAGAACGGCCGTAGCCGAATGAGGCGGCTTTTTCAGACGCGAACCAATGGTTACCTCTTCTAAATAACCCATCTGTTTGATAAAAGACAAATACGGCTGGATCAATTGGGTATCACTTGGGGTCTGACCGGAGATAACAGCATTCAACGGTTTTCGTTGGTCAATATTCATTTTATTTCTAATGTCACGAATGCTTTTAATTATATTAACTAATAACGCCATATTTTTTTCAACAGTTTGATCAATCCGGTCTTTTGATAATTCGGGCCAATCGGCAATGATGACTGCTTCATATTTCATAAAAGACTGATGCCCGGTTAAATCCCGGAATTTCTGCCAGAGTTCTTCGGTAATAAAAGGAATAAACGGATGTAATAATCTTAAAACATTATTAAAAAGATAGCAGAGCATTTCCTGCGACTGGGTATCTTTCTGGTAAAGCCGCGGTTTAATCATTTCTAGATACCAGTCACACAAGTCTCCCCAAAAAAAATGATAAACAACCTGGGCGGCTTGGCTGAATTCATAAGTTTCCAGTGCGGTAGTATAATCACGGATGGTGGTATTCAAACGGCTTAGAATCCAGCGATCTTCAAAAGAAGTCAAAGAGTCCGACGGGCCGGAAGTCCAACAGTCTAACAGTCCATGAGTCCCCCGATGTTCATCGGGGGGCGGCTGGTCTAAATTCATTAGAACTAATCTGGATGCATTCCAGAGTTTATTGCAGAAATTACGGCCCGAAATATAAATGTCATCAGACAAATAAACATCTTCACCTAACGGTATATTAGCCATAATGCCGAAACGTAACGCATCAGCGCTATATTTTTTCATCAAATCTATCGGGTCGGGCGAATTACCTAACGATTTGGAAAGTTTACGACCTTGTTTATCTCGGGCTAGGCCGTGGAGATAAACATCTTTGAATGGAATATCTCCAGTAAATTCTAGGCCGGCCATTATCATCCGTGCCACCCAGAAGAAAATAATATCCTTAGCGGGACTAATCCAACTGGTTGGATAGAAATATTTTAATTCCGGAGTTTTATCGGGCCAGCCAAATACCGCAAAGGGCCAGAGCCAGGAAGAGAACCAGGTATCCAGCACGTCCGGGTCGCGCACCAGATTAGTATTGCCGCAATGAGGGCATTTTTCCGGAGTAGTCGGGCTGACTATCGGGGGGCAGGCATTTTCAGCAGAAGAAGAGTCCGAAAGTCCAACAGTCCGAAAGTCCAACAGTTTATTAGCCGGTTGGCCTGTTGGTCTGTTGGTCTGTTTATCTTCTGGCCCTCTGGTCTTCTGGCAATACCAGACCGGTATCCGATGTCCCCACCAGAGTTGGCGGGAAATACACCAGTCACGTATATTTTCCATCCAGTTAAGATATACTTTTGTCCATCTTTCCGGATAGAATTTAACCTGGCCTTCTTTAACCGCTTTGATCGCCGGTTCGGCTAACGGCTTCATCTTTACAAACCATTGGAGGGAAAGATACGGCTCAATTATTGTTTCACATCGTGAGCAATGACCGACCGCGTGTTGGTGTTTATCCCGCTTCTCGTAGATTCCGGATTTTTTTAAGTCAGCGATAATTTGTTGACGTGCTTCAAAACGGTCCAGTCCTTGATATTTACCGGCATTCTCGTTCATCCGGCCGTCCGGTCCAATTACTTTAATACTGGGCAAGTTATAACGTTGACCCAAGATAAAATCATTCGGGTCGTGAGCCGGCGTCACCTTGACTGCGCCGGAGCCGAATTCCGGATTAGCAAAGGGGTCGCTAATTATCGGGATTTCCCGGTTAACCAAGGGCAGGATAACCGGTTGACCGATTACATTTTTATACCGTTGATCATCCGGATGCACCACCACGGCTGTATCACCCAACATCGTTTCTGGTCTGGTGGTAGCTACTACGATATAGTCGTCTTTACTTTTTGCTAAGGGGTATCTAATCCAGTGAAGTCCGCCTTCAATATTCTCGTGGTTAACCTCTTCATCAGAGAGTGCTGTCTGGCAACGCGGGCACCAGTTAACGATATAATCGCCCTGGTAAATTAATCCTTTTTTCCAGAGGCGGACAAAAACTTCAAGAACTGCGGCCGAGTAATTATCATCCATTGTAAAACGCAGACGTTCCCAGTCACAGGAGCAACCCAATCGTTTTAATTGCTGGATGATCGTCGAACCGTATTTTTCTTTCCAGGTCCAGACTCGCCTGACGAATTCTTCACGGCCCAAATCGTGGCGCTTTAATTTCTGTTCGGCTAAATTTCTTTCCACCGCATTCTGGGTGGCGATGCCGGCGTGGTCGGTGCCGGGCACCCAGACCGTTTCATACCCTTGCATCCGGCGCAGGCGGACCATAATATCCTGAGGCGTTTCATCCATCACATGTCCCATATGCAGGATACCGGTGATATTGGGCGGCGGAATCACCACCGAGAATGGTTTTTTTTCTGGATTTACCCGGCCGTGGAAATAACCTTTCTTTTCCCAGAAATCATAGATAAGGCTTTCAACATTCTGGGGATTATAAACCGATTCAATCTGCGTCATAATTAATTTTCTTTTTCCACCCGCGGCGGATTGCTCCGAATTTCTATTGTGCCCGGCGTGCCGTTTTTATTTTTGGCTTCTATCTGCGACCAATTCCCGAACTGTCCGCCGGTTTTAGAAGCGGTATGAACAATTATTTCATGTGCTTTAATCAGCTGATTCTGATGCCAGGCCTTGACCAGGTAATCGGATTTTATTTTGAAAATATTTTTAGCCGGTTCCCATTCAAATATTTTTCCGATAATCCGGCTGCCGTCTTTATTGGTAATCAAAATATTTCCCCAGGCGCAGGCGTTTTTAATTTCGTTGCGCTGGCTGTCCAGGGTTAGGATTAACCGGTCGGCTTTCATAACACTTTGAAAATCAACCGGTTGGCCGGCCGTTTCGTCCGGTTCATTTTTTTGAATTACGCGAACCTTATTTTTGAAACTGGCTCGGTATGTTTTAAGACTGACGACGGCATTGTTTTTTGCCGTTACATGGATTTTATTAAATTGCCCCGCCCTGCCGGGTGGGACTATTTCGGGAAAATCATTGGGGGCCGGTTTGTTTTCCTGGTTAAAAAAAATCGCTTCTTTTTTTCCTTTAAGAATAAAAATATCATCGGCGCTAAAGTTTTCAATTTCTTGCGCTTGCAAAGTGATAGCCGGTTCCGGTTTTGTCCCGGCCCCGATTTTGTCGGGGCCTGAGTCGTTCGGCCGGATGGCGTTAAGGGTATCGCGTGTTATTCGGGCCATCTGTTCGTTCCCTCCCCAAAAAGTAACGCGTTGGGTTGATTCATCCCAATCAACTTGATGGCAGAAAGCATTGGTCGTTCCGTCTTCAATGCGCACATGACCGGAAGCGATTAAGCGGGAAATTACCGATTCTGTTTTTTGCGTGTCGTTGTCCGTCCCGCCGATAACGGGACCAGTTGGGCTAACCGGTCGGTTGATTAAAATTATCTCCAGTTCGTCGGCATAAAGTTTTGTTTCCGCTAAAAGAGGAGCAGTCAGCGTTTGTTTTACCAGCACCACGTTGTTCTTGAAATTTATTTTTTGTTGAGTCGGATTCGTTAAAACGGAATTAATTTTTTCGACACTTAAAGGTCCGGCGCAGGTGACCGTTATTTCAACCTGCTTTTTTTGTTCCGGCGGCACATCAAGCACGACCGGATAAAGTGAAAAAGAAGAAAGGTTGCTTCCTTCAATAAAAGTCAGAATTTCCCGGTGCATCTTTACCAGGCCGAGGTTGATCTCAGCCGTTAAGCCGGTGCCGGTAATAATTAAATCCGGTTGGCTTAAAACCGTCTGGACAGTCGAAGAAATTACCTGCGTTGTTAAATTCATAAAAAGTTCCGGTGTTTTTAATTCCGTCCGGCTCGCCGATCCGTTCGCCGGATTGTCTTCCGCCGCCACCGGAGATTCTGTTTTTACTATGACATCTTCCCGGAAAATGGCTTCATTATTTGCCCGGTTAATTAAACCTTGTTCGGCCTTAAATCTGATTAATTCTTCGCCGGCCGTTGCATTTTTAGACTGGTAATGGTAAAGCAGTTGGAATTTTTCGGCGACAACTTCCGTTTCACCGGTGATGTGGGCTTTTTCTCCTTTGCCTTCCCAAACCAGCCGGTTATCATGGTAATGAGGATAGGACCAGTTTTCAACGTCCTGGGAAACTTCCACCGGTTTAGGGCGGTCAGCCGGAGCGGAAGATTGAGCTGATATCCCGATGTTATCGGGACTTAACATTAATAAAACAATCAGCAGAAATAGGGAAAAATTTGTTTTCATAATTCGTGTTTATCTGTATTGAGCTTTATTCGTGTTTATTTGTGGCTTAATAGCGTTTTAACAGCCGGGGCCATTTTTTTTGGGCGCGTAAAATTTTGTCGGTTACTTCCCTGATAGCTCCATACCCGCCCGGAACTTTTGTAATGTAACGGGCATATCTTTTAACCTCCGGCCGGGCATTGTAAACCGCGACCGGGTAACCGACTAATTTCATTATCGGAATATCCGGCAGGTCGTCTCCGATGTAACAGATTTCCTTGTATTTCAACCGATATTTTTTAGCTAACTGCTCCAGGGCCGGGATTTTATTTTTGCAGCCTTGAAAGACATCTTTAATCTTTAATTCTTTGGCGCGGTGTTTTACCACCAGCGAATACCGACCGGTAATAATGGCGGTCTTGATTCCGGCCCGTTCCAGATATTTTATACCGGCGCCATCCTGGACATTAAATAATTTGGTTTCCACGCCCCGGTCATCCAGGATAATCCGGCCGTCGGTCATCACGCCGTCCACATCCGTTACCAGTATTTTTATCTGTGCTAAGTCCATAAAAATTTAGCGATTTCGTGTTTAGACCATTCCGGCTTCCAGTAAATCCTGGACGTCCAGCAGACCGACCGGTTTGCCTTGTTTATCAACAACCGGAATCTCGTCAATTTTCTTATCACGCAATATCTGAAATGCCTCAGCGGCTAATTTATCGGGATGAACGGTAATCGGATTGCCGGTCATTACTTTTTTGATTTTTTCGTCAAGCAGATTCTGGTCGGCCCGAAGGTGGCGGCGCAGGTCGCCGTCGGTAAAAATACCGGTTAATTTCCGGCGGTGATTAACGATGCTGATGGCGCCAGCGCGGCCGCGGGTAATCAATTCCAGGGCTGTTTTTACCGTCTGGTTTTCGGAAATGACCGGGTTTTGTTTGCCGGTGCGCATAATATCCTTAACTTTTAATAATTTCCGGCCCAGTTCTCCGCCCGGATGATAAAACGCGTATTGCTCCCGGGTTAATTTCCGGTTTTTAAAAACGGTTAAAGCCAGGGCGTCACCCAGGGCCAGCATCGCCGTCGTGCTGGCCGAAGGCACCAGTCCCCAGTGACAGGCTTCGGTAATCCGGCCGATTTCCAGGACGACAGTACTGTGTTTTCCCAGAGGGGAGTTTTTAGAACGGGTAATAGAAATGACCCGGGCTCCGATTTTTTTAATGGCCGGTAATAACCGGACCAGTTCCTCGGTCGTTCCGCTGTTGGAAAGAACCAGCACGGTATCAGCCGGGGTGATTCGCCCCAGATCCCCGTGGTAGGCCTCGGCCGGATGAAGAAAAAGCGAAGGGGTGCCGGTGCTGGCCATTGTCGCGGAAATTTTTTCGCCGATAATACCGGTTTTTCCCATACCGGTAACCACGACCCGGCCCTTACATTTTAATATTAACTGAACCGCTGAATTGAAATGACGGTTTAACCGTCTGTAAATCGACCGAATCGCCGTAATTTCAGTTTTTAATATTTTTCTGGCATAATTTAAATCGGTATTCATAGGTGGTATTATACCGGATAACGTCTAACGCGGCAAGTAAAATTGTAACTACGATTAAGATGAAATGTATCCCGACAATCTACCTGACAGATTGCTGCAATTTAGGAATGCATTTGTGAAGATGATCTAGAATAACTTCCGCGGCGCGGGTTGAAGCGCCGGGCGAACCCAGCGATTGGCGGATTTTAATAAGTTCCCCGGAGATTTGGGGTAATCTGTTTTTCTGAATCATTTCCAGGGCGGCGGCCGCGATTTTTTCCGCTCTGGCTTCTTGCTGGATAAATTCCGGCACAACCTTTTTCCCGGCCAGGATATTAACCATTGAATAATAAGGCGTTTTGATTAACGGCTTGAAAGCCAGCGCCGTTAAAAATGAAACTTTATACATTACCACCATCGGTATTCCAAAAATCGCCGCCTCCACCGTGGCGGTTCCGGAAGAGGTCATTAAGAGGTTACTGGCCTGCATTACTTCATACGGTTGATTATAATAAATGTGAGCTGGAAGTGGAAAGTTAGAGATCAGGCGTTTGATTAAAGAAGGCGATATTTTCGGAGCCGCCGCGATAATAAAAACCGGTTGGGCATTCGTCCGGTTTCCCGTTATCCCGGTACTCCATTTTTCCAGCAATATTTTTCCCGCTTTAAGCATCTCGGGTAAATGCCGTTTGACTTCATTCTCCCGGCTCCCTGGTAACAAGCCGATTATAAAATCATTTTCTTTTAAATTCAACCGCTTCCTAACTTCCAATTTCTGATTGCTAACTTCGGCAATTACGTCTAACAACGGATGTCCGACAAATTCTACCGGGATATGATATTTCTGGTAGAGTTTTTTTTCAAATTCAAAAATGACGAGCATTTTATCAACGACGCGGGCGATCGTTTTGATGCGGCCAGGCCGCCAGGCCCAGATTTGCGGGCTGATGTAATAAATGACCGGAATGCCTGATTCTTTTAATTTTTTGGCCAGGCGGAGGTTAAAATCCGGAAAGTCAATCAGGACAGCCAGAGCCGGTTTTTCTTTTCTAACGCGGGTGATTAATTGTCTGAAGATCTGGGCGAATTTATTAAAATGGCGCAGAGGGTCAAGTCCGGCTGAAGCCAGTTGGGTTAAGTCATGAAAAATTTCTACGCCGGCTGATTGCATCTGTGGTCCGCCCAATCCCATTATTCCGGGCAGCGGCAGTTTTTTTTCCCCGGCCAGTTTTTTGAGCGATAGAACTAAGTTGGCCCCGTGTAAATCAGCCGAGGTTTCGCCGGCAACAACTAAAATTTTTTGTTCCATTCTGTAAAATAATATCAGCCGATTTTATTAATAATTTGCCGGGCGAGTTGAATGGCTTTTAAGCCGTCCGCGCCGGAAACGACCGGTTTTCGGTATGTCCGAATACAACCAACAAAAGACTCCAGTTCTTTTTGCAGCTGGTCAACCGGCTTGATTTCCAGGTTTTTTACCTGTAAAAATTTTTCCAGCATTAATTTTTTCAGGTCTTTTATTTTTGAACGATTAAAAATTGTTAACAGTTTTTGGGGCGGGGGCAAGTGAGCTGCTTTGCGGTAAACCAACGCGGTTTTAGCCAGATAATCTACGGAGATGTAAGCATCATTGGAAAAAATACGTAATTTGCGCATTGACTTGTCCGAAACCCGCGAAGCTGTAACATTGGCCACACAGCCGTTCTTAAAAAGAAGCCGCACGCTGGCGATATCTTTTTTGCCTGTTAAAATATTGACTCCGGTTGCTTCAATTTTATGAAGAGGCGATTTGACCAGCGAAAGAATAATATCCAGATCGTGAATCATTACATCAAGAACGACATCAATATCCACCGACCGGAAGGAAAAAGGCGCCAGGCGGTGGCATTCAATAAAACGGGGGTTTTTCACGTAAGGTTGAATTGCGATAAAAGCCGGGTTAAATCGTTCAATATGACCGACCTGAAGAATTATTTTTTTTGGTTGGGCTAAGGCAACCAATTTCTGGGCATCGGATACATTATCCGTGATCGGTTTTTCTATGAAAGTGTGGATGCCGCGGCTGATAAAATTTTTGGCGACGGCATAATGCGAAACGGTCGGGGTGGCGATACTAACCGCGTTGATCTTGTTTGCGGAAAAAAGAGATTGACAATCGGAATAATAATTTGTTTGATATTCGGCGGCCACCGGCCGGCCGCGTGATTGATTAATGTCAACCACACCCACCAAATTTACGCCGGGCAACGATTTATAAATCCGGGCATGATGCCGGCCCAGATGCCCGACGCCGATAACCGCCACATTAAGCATAAATGAATTTTATTTTAAAATTTTATCCAAATATGGTTTACTATACAATTATAGTATATCTCTAACGGGATAAAGGGTCAAGGTTTCCGTATGAAACAAAAACTTCTTTCTTTTCTGGCGTGGTTGATGATTAAACTGGTCTGCAAGACAATCAGTTTCAAAGTTATAAATAAATCTGCTTTACAGGATTGTTTGGCGTCCGGCCGGCAATTTGTTTTTGCCTTCTGGCACGGCCGGCAGTTTTTATTGTTGGGCTGGAATGAAGTTAAGCAACTGGCGATCTTAACCAGTCTTAGCCGGGACGGCCGCTTGCAGAGTGCCGTTTTGACCAGATTGCGACTTAAACCTGTTCTCGGTTCCAGTTCAAGCGGGGCGAGGAGGGGGTTAATCAGGATGATTAGGGCCGTGAAAGAAGGGTCTCACGCGGCCTTTGCCGTGGACGGTCCGTGCGGGCCATTATATATTGTCAAGCCCGGCGTTATTTATCTGGCCGCTAAAACCGGTTGTATCATTATTCCCCTGACGGCCCGGGCTAAATACCGCTCTGTCTTTAAAAAGGCCTGGGACCAGTATGAATTACCCTGTCCGTTTAGTCCGGCCGTCGTGATACTGGGGAAGCCGATTATGGTTTCGCCGGAAGCAGATGAAAAGATGATGGAACAAAAACGGCAGGAACTGGAAAACGTGATCAGAAAAATTACCGAACAGGCGGATAATTATTTTCCTTGAGAGTCGATAAATTATATCAGTGATTACCAGTCCTTCGTAGTCCCGATAAAAATCGGGACGGATGGTGGAGAGTGATTGGGAATAGAGATTACGGTGATTAATCCGCCTAAGGCGGACTAAACTCACGGTAATTTTATTTCTAAATCTTTGTAATCATTAAGAGACTCTAACAAAACCAGATGGCGACCTGAAGGTCGCCGCTACTTCTCTCTAAAATGTAGCGGAAACCTTCAGGTTTCCATTGTACATATTTAATTTGTTATCTCCTTCAGAATGGTTTTGTTAGAGGTTTTAAGTGAAGTGAGATTTTAGTTGACCAGTTCCACTTCATCATCCGTTTCAGTCGGTGATGGGGCTGGTCCGTCTGGGTTATTCGGTCGGGCCGGGATTTTGCGGTTGGCTTCCAGACCTCGTCCCTGCGGAACCCGCTGGCTATTTTTAATAAATTCAATCAGCCGGGCAATTTGTTCTTTCGCAGCCAGGGCATAAAGAATTTTAGGCGTATCAGCCGGTAGTTTTTCCGGTGGCGTAGTGATATTTTCTTCTAATATTTTTAAGGCCTGAATGGTGGTATATTCCGAACGCCAAATAAGTTTATGAGTTTCTTTGATGGCCCGGACTTGTTCGGTGCTGAATCCCCGCCGGCCCAGACCAATTGTATTCACGGCCCGGACGCGCGCCGGCCGGCCGTCCGCCATCATAAACGGCGGGATATCTTTTAAGACCCGCGCCATCCCGGCAATAAAAGAATGTTCGCCAATCGTGACAAAATGATGAACTCCGGCCAGGCCGCCTAAAGAGGCGTAATTACCCAACCGCACATGACCGCCTAACTGAACTCCGTTGGCAATAATAACGTTGTCTCCTAAAATACAATCGTGGGCAATATGACTGTAAGCCATCAGAAAACAGTTATTGCCGATCAGCGTCTGTCCGAATTCTTTTAAAGTAGCGCGGTTAACCGTAACAAATTCCCGGAAGACATTATTATTCCCAATTTTTAATTTGGTCGGTTCATCTGTGTAGGAAATATCCTGCGGGGCGGTACCGATGGCCGCATAGGGAAAAAAAAGATTATTTTCACCGATTGTGCTGGGTCCCAGGATGGTACAATGATTGTTGATTTTACAACCGCTTCCGATGGTGACATCATCACCAATGACGCTATAAGCGCCGATTTCCACATTGTCGGCAATTTTGGCTTTGGAACTCACCTGGGCGGTCGGATGGATCGTCGGCATAATATTAAAAAGTAGCGATTACTTATTCTTTATCCACCAGCATAAATTTAATCGAGGCTTCGGAGGCCAGTTCGCCGTCGACTAAAGCGCGGGCGTAAACTTCGGCGGTGCGGGATTTACTTTTAATCGTTTCCGCTTCAATTCTCAACTGGTCGCCGGGCACAACGGATTTACGGAACTTGGCGTTATTAATAGAAAGAAGGACTCCGAGTTTATTTTCGTTGCCGGCCCGCCGTAAAAGCAACGTAGCGGCTAACTGGGCCATGGCTTCTAATTGTAAAACACCGGGCATCACCGGCTGGCCGGGAAAATGGCCCATAAAAAACGGTTCGTTAATCGTGACGTTTTTAATCCCGACGGCCCGGTTATAACCTTCCATTTCAATTATTTTATCAATCAGCAAGAAAGGATAGCGGTGCGGCAGGATATTCTGCAATTCTCGGACATCCAGCCAGGTTTTTATTTTTGGTTCCGAAGAAGACGGTATTTTTACTTTTTGCATCGCATCAGCCAAACGTTTGACAAATTTCACATTATCTTCATGGCCGGTTTTAACGGCAATAATATGTCCCTGTAACCTGACGCCTAAAAGATAAAGGTCGCCCAGCAGGTCAAGTATCTTATGACGGACAAATTCGTCTTTAAATCTTAACTGATTCTGAATGACTTTGTCGTTATCCACCACGAGGACATTCTGATAACTGGCTCCTTTGCCCAATCCCTGGTTTAAAAAGTGGTCCACTTCTGATTTAAGGCAGAAGGTGCGGCTGGGGGCCAGTTCTTTGACAAAATTTTCCGGGTTAATTCGGATATTTAAGTGGGTGGTGCCGATAATCGGCGCGGCGTATTGCAAAGTGTAATCAATAATCAGTTCTTCATCATCAGTGGGCAGGGCGACCAGCGAGGCCTCTCCTTCAGAAAAAGCCACCGGAGTTTTTACCGCAAAAATTTTAGAGGGGGCATCCTGCGGGAGAAGTTCAGCTGAAGTCAATGTTTCTATGAAAAATTTGGCGCTGCCGTCGCCCCCCGGTACTTCTGAAGCATTTAATTCTATTTCCAGATTATTAATACCCAGGCCGGAGAGGGCGGCTAAAAGATGTTCAATCGTTTCAATGCTGGCGCCATTTTTTTCTAAAGCGGTTCTGCGATAATCAGATCTGAGGTATTCAGTTGTTGCGGGAATATGCGGCTGTTCCGGTAAATCGGTCCGGATAAAAACAAGGCCGGTATTAACCGGCGCCGGCCGAAACAGGATTTTTACCGGCTGACCGGAAAAAAGACCGATTCCTTCAAACGAGACTTCTTTTTTTATGGTGTGCTGCATCGGGCAATTATCCTCTATCTAAATTGCCGGAGTAATTCAGATTTTAAAAAGTATAACAAATAATATCTGCGCCGTCAACTAAAATACAGTGAACCGCCGACAGGTTTTTTACTTGCCCCGTTAGAGATTACGGTATATAATAAAGTATATGAGTCAAGCAGGACTGAAAACAAATGCGTCTGTTTTGGATTCGTCCGGTTCTCCATTCAAGCATGTTCTCGTGGCGCTCCGGCTGACGATTATCCTGAGTTTGGTTACCACGCCCTTGGCCATGGCAGGCTATCAATTAACCAATATCCACCTCTATGTTTATATAGCGCTGGCAATTTTTTTGCTTAATACTTTGTGGGGATACCTTGATTATTTTCATCTGGTCGGTCGGTCGCTGATGTTAAAGATTTCCTTTATCGTAGACCTGGCCGCGATGACTCTTTTTATTTATTACGCCGGCGGTTCGGAAACCCAGCAATTTTACCTGGTTTTTTTAATTATTATTCTGATTACCGCCAGTATCCGTTCCGCCGTTTCCGCTTTTGTTGCCACCCTGGTCGGCGCCCTGGTTTATGCGCTTATAAATACCACCGAGATGATAAAGATTACCGAAGTAATCGGATCCGGTTATTTTTTGCATCGGGTGGCGTTTCTTTTTGTGGTGGCGACCTTTATCGGGTATCTTTCCGAAGAAACCGAGCGTTATAAAAAAGAGCAACTCGCGACCAAAGAAATACTAACTACCGAGATAAAAAACCTGACCGAATACCTGAAGAATGTTTTCCAGAGCGTGCCCAGCGGGATAATCGTTTTGGATCGGGACGATAAAATTACGGTTTTTAATAAAAGGGCTGAAGAAATACTGGATGTTAATGCGGCGGAGGTGTTAGGACAACCGATTAAGCAAATTACGGCTTTAAAAGAATTTTATCGGTTAAGCGCTGATTTTTACAAGCGGTCGTCTTCGTCCGATAAATTTTCAGGTCCCGCCTCGGCGGGACGTGATGAGATTACTTTCAGGCGGAAAGAAGATCAGCCGCCTCTTTATATCGGGGTGGGATTTTCGCTTCTGAAAGATGTCGCCGGTAAGCATAAAGGGACCATCAGTGTTTTTCAAGACCTGACGCGGGTAAAACAATACGAGAAGGAATTATTGAAAAAAGAACAACTGGCGCTGGTGGGTCAGCTGGCCAGCGCGATGGCGCACGATTTTTTTAATACACTGGGCGGTTTAAAAGGGATCGTGGAGTTTACTCTTAATAATCCGGCGATGTCGCTGGCCGAGGCCCAGGAAACGCTCACTATCACTAAGCGTAATTTAAGCCGGTCGTTGGCGATTGTCAAAAATCTCCTGAATTTTTCGCGTAAACCGGAACCGCAATTAGAGCCAGTGGGCCTGAATAATATTATCAATGAATCCCTGGAGTTGATAAAACATGACCTTGATGGTGATGGGATAGAAGTGGTTAAAAAAATGGATGAAGCCCCGCGGATGATGTC
>ERZ1292630.2893-Hain-H41-02um-R3-2893-length-15520-cov-7_pt1 | contig 15520 bp, 7 predicted proteins | sample MGYA00564408_ERZ1292630 | MGnify/ENA primary metagenome ERZ1292630 (study PRJEB36523, sample SAMEA6512641) | groundwater metagenome | collected 2019-01-08 | study: AquaDiva: Metagenomics assemblies of 32 groundwater samples | reverse complement strand
CTCTCGCGGAAGTTTCTGGAGCGTTTCGAAGTCTTTAATTCTTCGGGTCGCCGCAAACGCGCTGACCAGCTGACAAGGTGCCTTGCGACGTGTCATTTTTTTTGAATAAGTTTGGTTTACGCACAGTCGTGGACGGAAGATTCATGTCAATCGGCAGTCGTCGGTGCATGCCGGTGATACTCCTCCGGTCGACTTTGCCGTCTTCGCAACGCATGATGTCGTCGTCGTCTTCGACCAGCGGCACCGAGGCAGCCGCCAAGAAACTTCTGTCGTGCCAGCTCATGGCATCGACCTTTCTGCGCGGGAAGCGGCAACGAATGTTTGCGCAAACGAGCCGAATGTCTGGGTCACATCAAGTTGGCGGCGAACAGGGCGCGATGATCAGCGGCGGCGAGGCGACGACCTCGTGGGGATCGCAGAGTGCTGGAGATCGCAGAGGAGATGTGGTTCCTACGAGCGCTGGTGCTGGCGATGTGCCAACTCGGTATTACTCATCCGAATTCAACCGAATGTTCTACTTTCGCGAATCGGATCTTGTAGAAGATGCTATGCGCGGCACCGGTCCAGGAGGTGGGGCGACGAACCGTCGTGCACAATCCGTAGTGTTGCGGCATCAGCCGAGTGGTATCATTGTCCGTCAGCATCACTGGCGGTCTCTGTATCGCAATCGGTTGTTCGCCCGCATGATCTTGCACCTGAAGCTCGAACAACGACTTCTTGGGAACCGTTCGCTTCTGGCGCAGTTCGACGAACATCGCAATCAGCACTTTCTGAAACAAAAACGGAAAGCGCGACGGGGCATGTCATTGCACCGAGCTTTGACGAAGCAACGCCAGGAAACGCATCTAGCGCGCTGCTTGCCGCTTGCCGGCTTTCTACTGCCGAGCGCCTCTGGAACCGCGAATGATGAGGGCGTGCCCTGGTGGTTGTGGCGCGACTTGCATATCGCGTGGACGAGCCCGCTGACCGATCCGGATTGCCCACCCGCCGTTCGGGGCGCCTGCGAACAATTGTCAACGTCGCTGTTGGCGGCGTTCCCGCTTCCACCTGTCCGTTCAGAGCAATTCGGACCACGCATCCCCATTTGCGTGTTGCAGTTTCATGACGGTGCCATATCGGGTGAATGGTGCTCGCTGCTGACGGTGTGGGCTTGGTGGACGACACTGGCAGTGGGGAGAGCATCGGAATCGCGACCGCCGACCCAGCAGCCGGAGCATCCACCTGGTGCCCTCGCCGACGCTTGCCACTCACTGTGGCAGTTGCTCTTCCCAGCTCTTGGGCCGACGGCGGGCCAAGTGGGGCCATGGTCGAAGTGGGATACCGAGCAGGGAGACTCGCTTTTGGCGTCGCCGTGGCTTCGACCCGGCGAAGGGGGGCCGCGAAAGGGCAAGGATGTAAGACTTCAACAGATGGCCACCACCACAGCTACTCGAAACGCCAGAGTGCGCATGTCGCTTCGCGTTTTTGTCGAAGTTTTCGGCTGGAGACTGGACGAGCACGAAGGTCGAGAGAAGACAGGCGCTGTCGATTCGGTTCCTCCTTCTCGTTTCCTCGTTGCGCGGGACGGCATGAACTGGATGGAGCACCGCGGCCGATTGATTCAGTGGTGGCACGAGGAGAAAGCAGATGTGGAGGAGGAGGAGCGAGAAACCATCCGCGACGCAGCCGTGGAGCCTTCTGCACAAGAGGTGGTCTCCCCCGCCGCCGCGTCAGTCACCGAGGTCGCATTCATTCAAGTGCTGCGGTGTTTGCGCATGATGAACATGCCCGCCGAATTCGCTGGTGTCATCGAAGCGTTGATGCAGGCGGCCTCGACGAAGAAGAGTGAAGGAAGTTCACCACAGAGACGTCTCGCCCGACCGCTAGACATCAAGGTGAGTGCTGCTTGCCGACGGTTGCTAGAGCGGCTTGATGATTGTGGGCTTCGGTCGTCGCCCTGGTGACATCGCCATGACCACCCTCATCCCTCACCCCATCAGAATGCCTTTTTACAGTGGTTCTGTTGTTGCCTTCGGTTCGACGCCCCCCTCACACTCACAGAAGGATCGCAATTGTCTTCCCCCGCTCTCTCCGTCTAACGTGCGTTATGGGCTCCGTCCCGTCGCACGCGATCGGTTCGGCACATCACGTCAATGAGGTCATGGGCGCAGCAGCATCACCGAAGCCCGTGGATGGCACGTCCCCAGACGACGTCCAACTTAGGAGACGACTGTCTCAACGCAGCGAGGCTAGCCCCATGCGTTTCTCCTCCGCCGAGCGGGAGCTGTTGAAGCAGACCCACGATGCCCTCTTGGCGCATGGCGCGAATGAGGTGGGCTTGTTAGCGTTTCAACGAATGCACCAACGGGCGGACGACCGTCTGCGGGACATTCTCGACCGAATGCGCCCGGCTATGAAGCAAGCCATGTTTGACTTCGTCGTGTCCGAGGCCTTGTTCACGGCCAACTTTCACACCATGTCCCCACACGCGTCCCACCATTGCGGAAAGGGCGTCGTCCCTGCCGATTTTGACGTGCTGCGAGAGGCGGTCATGTCCGCATGCAGAGAAACGCTTGGGGACGCTGTGTGGACGCCAGCCGTGGCCGACGCATACCAACGGTCCTTCACGCGAGCGGCGAATTGGCTGATGGGCGCGATAGACGACCTTGAGCCGGGCTTCATGCCGGAACCGTCCCTCCCTCCCAAGAGCCCTTCCCCAGTTGCCGACATCGCCTCGCCCTTGAAACTGCCAGTGATGCACAGCTTGCCGAGGAAGCACTCTCGCGTCAACTTTTGCCCAGCAACGACGGTCTCGGCGACACCAACCGAATCGGAGTAGTCGTCAGGCGTCACCGCCGTTGCCGCTGCTGCATTGGAATTCCCAAACCCTCAGTGTAGCGTTCCTGCTGATATTGTCGATCTCGACTGAAAAATCAGAAATGTCGGCTATCTCCCCCTTGTCGCCTCCATCAGTTCGATCTCCTCACCCCCTCGCGGTCTCATGCGTCGTCCTGCTGCTGCTCCCTCCCCGTGCGGCAGCATAAGGGACTGATTACTTCCAAAGTAAGGTTCGAACCAGCGCCACCCTCCGGATTCGGGAGTCCATCGATAGTGCGTACCTCCAACGCAGTGGCTGGTGATGTGTTTCGGTTCGTTTACACGGTGCATGCATGAGACTGTTTTGTTGCTGTCATATGACACCCACATGCCGCTTCAGTTTTTTTTTAGGTAGACCCTTTTCACCCGCGCTACTCGGAATGGGCTCCTGGGCTGGCGCGACCCCAACGGCTGGGCTACAGCAGTTCCTTTGATCTATGGGACTGATGATTCTGGCGCGATGCACCCTCTCCCAACAAGGCGGTCCTACGCGGGGGAGTTCACTCACTTGTTAGAGCTCAAGTATTTTCCTCACTGCGCTGGAGACGAACGCGGGGGGACATTCTTGATGAATCGCCCCGGAGCCGACACCCTGTGTGTAGGCTGCAAAGCCATTTTGGTGCAGCACCATACGTCAGCCGCGCCCTTTGCCCCCACCCCTGCATTCTCAAAGAAACCCTTCCTGCCCCGTTTTATCAGACCAGAAGAATGGACGGGCAGACATCCTCCTCGTCGTCCTTCTTTTACTGCCGCTATTACTCAGGGCACACGGGTAAATTCGGCCACGAGTTTCTTGAGTTCGAAGTGGACAAAGACGGCACGCTGCGGTACTCGAACAGCAGTGGCTACCGCGGCGCGCCCACGTTAAAGAAGCAAGTGACGCTCACGCCGGCCGTGATGAGTGAAATGAAGCGCCTCGTCGACGAGAGCCGCATCACCGCCGTGGACGACGCCCAGTGGCCAATGCCCGACCGGGGTGGTCGCCAGGAATTAGAAATTTGCTCCAACGGCGTCCACTTGTCACTGTGCACGAATAAGATTAGCCAGCAGGCGGAAATCGCGGCGTCGAAAGATCCGGAGGGCTTACAGGCGTTTCTGTTCTTGGTGCAGGACCTTCGCACGATGGCACTGACGTTGATCTCGCTACACCATAAAATTCGGCCCGTGAACGTATAAAGGGGTGTCCGCGCGCGAAGTTCATGCTTCACGAAAACCAGCCCGTGATACCGACATGTCTCTCTGTCCATCGTTCGCATCGACCTCCTTGTCCTTCCAATACAGATTCGTTCCGCCCTTTTCAAATATATCTCTCTCCCCCCTTCACTCTGTCTCGTGTGTGCGAAACGACTACTATCTCGACGCGCCAAACAACTGATTGCCTTTTTCATTCGTCATGTCCTTCACCGTATCGTCATCCCCGTCGTTAAGTGCGGCTCCTGCCCCGGGGAGCCGACGTGGCGGGAGCGGCACCGACGCCTACAATAATATGGCTGCCCACTCGAGCTCGCATCCGCCACCACCCGGATACAACACGGCCACCTCCTCGTCGCATCACAGCTTCAGCCACAACGTGGGAGGTTGTGTTCCGCATCCTGCGCAGCGGGTGTCGCCGCCTTTGCAGACGCCGCCCCTAAGCGCCGGGGCGTCGTCGTTGGCGACCAGCTCAGGGGGGGGCAGCGCGAACGTCAGTGCGACCGGAGGTCCAGCTCCGGCGTACATCTCACCCGCATTGCTCCCGCAGGCGGCGGCATCACGCGGTGCGCCGCCACCATTCTCGCTGCACAGCAACACGACGACGACGACGACGTCCGCCCGCGAGGCGGTGGCACACAACGGGGACGGCGCCTACTCATCGCTCGGATACTCGACGGCTGCCAGCATGATGGAACACCACGCGGCGGGCGCGCGTCCGCCGCGCGGGACAGACCCTACGAAGTACAAAACGACGATGTGTCGCAACTGGGAGCAAAACGGGTCTTGCAGCTTCCGTGGCTGCGCCTTCGCTCACGGCATGGACGACTTGCGTCCTCCTGCGCGAGGCGGCAGCAGCAGCGGCATCAGCCCGATCTTGGAAAGCGCGACCACTCCCAGGGGAGGGCCATCGTCGCACACTGCCGGAGGTGCCAGTAGCGTCACGTCGACCCTCACGTTGCCTCCGGCGGTTGGGTGCACGTCGCGCTACGAGGCGCTGGTGGAACATCTAAACTTTGAAATGTCGAGACAGCGAGAGCAGATGTTTGCGCTGCAGGACGCGAATCGCGTGCTTGAAGGCAAAATACGTCGAGAACGTGAATTGGGGCACGAAGCGAATGACCGCATCGCCGCCCTCACGAACGCCGTCGCCCATCTTGAAGCCGAGATCGCCAGAGTAGATGGGAACATCGCGGCCTCCAAACAGTCGAAACGAATGACACCGGCCTCCGTTGCGGGTCAGCCGCCCGCTCACCGTCACTCTGATGCCCAGCCTCCTGGAGGTGGCAGAGAGGGTCAAACGGCCGCCGACGACGAGAGAGTGAAGGACATTCTTGCGTCGCTGAATCTCGGTGGGGCGTAAATTCGCTAGGAGCTGGATAGAAATTGATGAACAGTCCTGTTGCGTGACAGAACCGCGCCGATTAGTCCCTCCATGTCTTGTCGCGCTGACGGTTTGTTTCTGTACCTCTTCGCAAGGAGGCGGACGGTTCGACATCGAGAGGGGACGTGCACGCACGCGACTTCACGGTTACGTCGTGCCTTGGCCTTCCCAGAGTAACGTACTGTAGAGAGGGGACGGGGTGCACGCGACGTCCTCCACTCCTTGCCAAGATTTTTTTGACGTCGATGTCGCGGGGTACTTTTCGCTTCTCTTCCGTTGTCTCTCTCTCTCTCTCTCTCTCTCTCTCATCGCTGTTCTTTGTCTTTTCTCGTCAGTTCGATCGGGGGGGTTTGCATATCATCAAAGAACGTCTATGCCCTCCACCGCCCCCCCCCCCTGCCATTACGCCACTGGGGTTGGAGGAGTTGGGAACCAAACGAATGCCGCCCCTCTCCTTCCTTCCTTACCTGAAAGCGTACCTTCGCGCCGCATTCACTTGCGTCGAGAGTGGTCGTGGCAGAGAGACAGACAAATACAAATGGGCAATCGAAAAGGCGGCGGCGGACGACGCGGCGGTGGCAGTCGCGGTGGCGGTTGCCAATCTTCCGCGGCTGCGGACGGCGGCGTGACCGCACAGCTCGGCGCCCCAACAACCCAACCAGCGCCGCAAGCTGGGCGAGCACGAGGCAGGGGGGGACGAGGAGGCCGCGGTGGACGTGGTCGCGGAGGAGATGTGCAACCCCCGGCTGTTTTGGCGCACGCGGACCCATACGCCGACCTGGAGCGCATGGTGCAAACGCAGCAGAAGCAGCCTCAACCCCCCGCTGCCGTGTCATCGTCGTCCCTGGGGCATCAGCCGTCAGCGCAATCTGTTGGCGACGGTGGAAAGAAGAAAAGCCGTGGCAAGCGGGGTAAAAAAGGAGGAGGTGGTGGAGGAGGGGCGGCCGCAGCGCCAGCCGTTCGAGGGGGCGACAGGGAGGCCGCGCGCCACAGAGCTGTCGATCTCGACGACGACGAGGCGGAGCTTGCCGCGGCGCTGTTGGACCCCTCGTCAGCCCCTGCCGGTCGCGGCGGCGCCATCCCTTTGCACCTCGACATCCGCGAGGAAGACGCCACGCCCGTGGACGACGACGACGAAGATGGCGGCGGCAGCAAGCACGGAACAGAGGAGGACTTCAGTGACACCCAGAACGAGCGCGCGCGTGAGTACCGCCCCGGCGGATACCACCCCGTCCGCGTGGCGGAGGTCTACAATGAGCGTTACCGTGTGGCTCACAAGCTCGGGTGGGGATACTTTAGTACGGTGTGGCTCGTGTGGGACTACACCACGGAGGGATTCTACGCGATGAAGGTGCAAAAGAGTGCGCAGCAGTACTACGACGCGGCATTCGACGAAATCAAGTTGCTTTCAGAGATTAATACTGCCGCTGAGGTGCGAGCGTCTGAAGTGACACCCACAGCGAGCAGCACCAGCCGAAGTAAGTCACCACTGGACGCGTCCGGAAGCTGCCACTGCGCGCGGCTCTACGACTACTTTGAGCACAAGGGGCCGAATGGAAATCACGTGTGCATGGTTTTCGAAGTGCTTGGTGAGAACTTACTCAAACTCATCGAGCGGTACGACTACAAGGGCATCCCCATCCCGATCGTCAAGTCCATCGCCCAACAGACATTGCAGGGCTTGGCGCACATCCACAGCATCGACATCATTCACACGGACCTGAAACCTGAAAACGTGCTGCTGTCGCACCCGAAGCACAAGATCGTGTGCCTCATGCGGAAGTACAAGGCGCCGGCGATTGGCGAGCGACCGTCGTTGCTCTCCCGCGACGTCACCACCATGACTAAATCGCAACGGCGGCGGTACCGCACGAAGCTCCGCAAATTGAGGGCCGCTGGGAAGCCGTTGCCCGACGACGCTCATCCTCCATCTCCTGGAGGTGGTTCCAACTCCGGGAAGAAGCAATCGACTGCAGCCGCCGACGCCCCCGGGGAAGACGAGGATAGCGAAACAGACGATGAGTGGGAGGTCGACCGGATCCGCCAGGTGTGCCTCGCTGACTTTGGCAACAGCTGCTGGACACACCGACAGTTCACGGACGAAGTGCAGACGCGGCAATACCGCTCCCCGGAGGTGATCATCGGCAATGGGTACGGCACGGCGATCGACGTCTGGAGCGCGGCTTGCATGTTCTTTGAGCTGCTCACGGGAGAGTTCCTGTTCGATCCCAAGCAGCAGGACGACTACAGCCGCGACGAGGACCACCTGGCGCTCATGATGGAACTCATGGGGGAATTTCCAGAGGACATGACGATGCCCGGGGCGCACGAAGGCAAGTTCCGGCGCGAGTACTTCAATTCCGATGGCCAGCTGAGGCACATTCACCAGCTAAAGTACTGGCCACTTGCCGACGTCTTGCAGCAGAAGTACCGGTTTTCAAAGAAGAAGGCGAAGGAAATCGCCGAGTTCTTGCTTCCGATGCTCACCATCGACCCACAGCTGCGCGCGACGGCAGACGAAATGCTGTGCAGCTCGACCGCCAAGTTCTTTGAGATTCAGGATGACGATTATGCCCCCTTCTGCTTCAAGGCGGCCGACGAAGCCAAGTCCGACGACGACGACGACGAAGGCCGGGACGACGATGAGGAACCCGCGGCGGAAGAGGACGACGTCAATGCATGGCTTGACGACCATCCCATGCTACGGCCGGAGGCTCTCGAGCTCCGAGGACTCACCATCTTCGACGTCAAGGCGACGTTGGCGGGCGACGACGACGTCGACGAGGAGACGGCTAGAAAGGTGCAAGAGCTGATACACGAAATGTCGAGCCAAGCGAAGAGAAATCATGGCGATGATGACCCTCGACGTGACGACGCGACGAGCTCATCGTCGAACGACGACGCGGACGACGAAAGCTGATGAGACGCGGCCGCGGCATTGGCACAGTTTAGGATTTTCTCCTCCATTCTTTCTCGTTTTAGATAGTTTCTTCTTTATCTGGGGTAGCCCTCCTCCTGCCGGACGTGGCCATAGATGGAAGCCCCGCCGTTCTAGCAGAGAGGTTATTCGTTGAAGGAGGAGGAGGATAAATGGACTCTTCGCCACACGCGGCGACCCTTTGGTGACTGCCGTCGCTCAAGCAGGGAGGGAGCATTCGCGCGCGCTGATTTCTGTCTGTGTGTGTGTGCGGGTGTGTGCACCCCCCTCGGATAGTGACATTTCTTCTCTTACGTCACGGATCCTGCGGTCGGAACGGGCGACCCACACACAAATATTGCTCGGTCGCCTTCGTTGGCAGTCCATCTACCACAGATCACGACACCACTCCTTCCCGCTTATTTTCGCATCGCACAACAAGACCATGTCCGAACACCAAGGCCCCCCGCTCGTACTGAGCAAAACATCGCGGTTTGTTCGCGACGTCAGCGGGCTCAACTCCGCGGAGGGTTGGAATGCTGCGGCGGTATTTTGGACGGATGCGTGGCCATGCCACTTCCACCTCGTCACCCACGCGGCGGCACCAGAGGGTGCAAAAAGTAACCTCAGCGGAGGCGGCCGCACGGCAATTACCCACCGAGAAAACGTTGCGGGAATGATAGCGACTCAGGCGTCGCAAGCCGCTCAGGTCACGGCGTCCTTGTCGCACCAGGTGACAACTTCGTTCTTCTCGCACCTGGCGACGGCCGCGCACACCGCCGACGCGGCGAATGGACTTCGCCACCCTGCGTTGCAGCGATCTGTTCCGCCCCCCGCGGTGCACAAAGCGCTCGTCGTGGCAAAGCCGCAAGGAACGGACGCCGCCGCGGCGACGTGCCGCCAGACGATTGCCGCAGGGAGCGGTCGTCTGACTCTATTTGACACCATGGCTGCCATCACGTGCGCCACGTCTCCGACGACGGCCAGCAGCCTGAGGGACGAAGGCGGCGGCGGGGGGGCGGCGGGCTCCTACGCCCTGTCCACCCACCCAGACGTGGACGACACAGGTCGCATCACGGATTGCTTCGCGGTTCCCCTGGACATTGGTAATTGGGGTGGCAGGGGCTGCGGCGTGGCGTGGCGGGACTTCGCGTCGTTGGGCGCCGGCTTCGCTCTAACGTTCGCCCATTTCGCTGGCGAACTCTGGCTACACTTCGAGGACGAGGCTAACGCCGTCGCAGTGTTCCGGGCGTTTCACCACCTTTGGTGCACCATGAAGCTGGACGCCCGCCGGGACGACAGCGACGACGACGAGGACGGGGGCGATGCCGCAGCCGCTGCTGGCGACGAGGAGTTTGTGCGGCAGGGGAGCTCCTTGGCTAGTTTTCCGTCTTCCACATTTCAACGTCAAGTGAGCATCCGCGGCGTTGGCCGCGGGATGCAACTTCAGGAAATGTCGACGCTTCGTGCACTGGCCGTGACGCGTCGCCGGCTCAGAAATAAACGATTCGACGAAGGCGGCGAAGCCCTCGACGACAGCATTATCAGGAGGTACTTCGGCTCAGGCGCATCCGCCGCCAGCGCGGCGCTTGCCTCACCTTATGCCTGGCGCAGCCTCGTGATGTTTCACGGCGGATTGCAAACCACGGAACCCGTCGCATCACCAGGGATGAGCCTCGTCGCGTCTGGAAGCTCCGAGAGTCCGCTCAAGACCGGCGGCTCCGTCGGCAGCATTCTCTCCCCTACCGCCTTGTCGACAAATGCTGCGGATGGCGGCGCGGGGGCAACTCGCCCCTCGCAATCCGTCGCTCAAGAGGCCGCGGAGCCCACCGCTGACGACGCCGGGTCTCAGACCACGACGGTGACGGAGGGTGGCTCAGACGATGGTGAGGGCAGCCACGACTCGTTAGAAGAAACGGACAAAACGATGAAAGCAAACAAACCTTTCGGGGAAGCCGAGCGAAAGCTGCGGGAAAACGTGGATGCCATATTTCTGGCCGCAGCGAGGCACGCCGCTATGCAAGAAAACATCACGTTCCAACGCCAATTGGTTCGCAAAGCACGCGAGCAACATTCACGGTACGTGCAGGAGCCTATCTTGGGTCGCATTTGCGGCCCCACGCCCCTGTGTGCCGGCGGCCATGTCAAGAGTGTACCGACGGCGCATGATGCCTTGCTGACGACTCGGGCCGTGTATGTTCCGTTCATGCCATCCTTGGCAGGCGACGCATCTCCGGCTCGTCCCAAGGCGGCTGCCAACTGCGCGACCACCACCACAACGACCACCACACTACTACTGCAGAATACGACGGGCTGCAGCAATGGCACCGCCGCCGGATCGGATCCCGCCGCCGCCGCCTGTTCGGTGCCGTCGCTGCTGTACCGGCGGGTGTCGCTCGCGTCGATCGTGATGCTGCACATCTCCACCAGGGGAGACCTGACGCCCGCCGTCCTGCGGGAGTGCGGCGGCTTGGTTGGTGCCGACGTGGTGCCCGGCGGGCTGCTTCTCATCCTCAGCAACGAAGAACGACTTTGGCTCGTCGCCGATGCCGACGAGCGGCGCATGATCAGCAACGCCTGGGTGACGTTTTTGGCTCAGCGCCTGGGTATCACGACCGCCGTGGCGCGGTCCTTGGGAGGGGCGGAGGCGGCTCAGAGGATGGAAGGAGACTTGGCGCAGCGCGTGCAAGAGAGCGCAGTGGAGGACGCCCCAAGCTCGGCGGAAGCGACGAACACCACCGCTGCGAGGCCAGGTGGAGGGCAAGGCTTACCTAGCGGGGGCGGAGGGTTTGGCGGCGACGAGGAGCGCTTCCGCGAGATCAGCTCCGATACCCTGGAGCGGCTGCTGCATCGCTTTCAGCGCATCGACAACAGCCGCGACGGCAGTATCGATGAGCCGGAGCTTCACTGCGCGCTGGGGTCGCTCTTTCAGTGCGCCTCCTTTGTGCAGCGGCTGTTCCGGTCGTTAGACCTTGACGACAGCGGCGGCATTTCCTTCCGAGAGTTTGCGGTCGGCGTCGCGGACATGATCTACCAGACGGTGGATTCCAAGCTGGCGGAGACGCTCCGCATATTCGACGTGGATGGCGACGGCGGCATTACCCAGCGAGAGTTGCGCCTCGGCTTTTCGTCGCTGCTCTCCACCGGCGACGTCGACGCCACGCAGTCGGAGATAAAACTCACCGTCGCGTCAATCTTTCAACAGCTGGACATGGACGGCAACGGCAGCATCACGATCGACGAGCTCATCGCCGCGATGCGGCAAGGCAACCGCGCGGTCTGCGAGCGGCTGCTCGCGCTCGGACTTGACATGGCAGGTGGCGGCGCGGAAGGCGGCGGGGGTGGCGGCGCGGCCGCTAGCATCGGCAGCCGCATGGCGTCGGATGACGAGTGCCTTCGGTACGGCTCCGTCGACTGGTACCTGCTGTCCAGCATCATGCAGTGCCTGCAGGCGGGGGCACACCTCGGCACCGCGACCACCGAGAACGTTGACGACGCCGCGGATGCACCCGCGGTACCTTCGAGCATGGAGGAAACGAAGCACGAATGGATGGACGTTCGAGCCTGCCCCGTGAACGTGTCGAGGGCGCTGCTCCGGCGCGTCGGCCACTTGTCCTGGCCCACACAGCTGAGTGAGTGGTGCCGTGAGGCGGCCGCCCCAGTGGGAGGAGGCCTGATGCCCCCCGCCGCGTCGCCCATGCTTCAACGCGCCGTGTCGACCACGTCTTTTGGCAGCTTCGCCCAGCTCAACAGTCCCGTGACCCTGTACCGCTTCGCCGCTGGCGGGTGCAGTCGCATCATGCAGGCGTGCGGCTTCTCCGAGGATCACCTGCGAGTCGCATTAGCAAGCGATAATTTGCTCGCGCACTTCATCCTCGGCACGACCTTTCTCATGAAGTCCTTGCATGAGGTGGACCGGCGGCGTCCCGACCTGCTCGTCACGCCCTCCGATGTGGGCCTTGAAAACGACAACGGCGATGATGACGACCGAACGACTCTTTCCGCGGCCGAGGAAGCGAGCGAGTTCGACGCCAAAGCCGCCGCGTTTTGCTTTGTCTCCTCCGACGACAATGTGGTTGTCCGCGCGGTGGACCCAGTTGAGTTCTGCAACATCATTCGCTGCCTTCCCGCGATCGGTTCGCACGTCATCAGCCACCCTTCCTCGTTACTGCCCCGATTTCTCGGCCTCTACGTCATGGAGGGTTTCGGAAGAATGGTGACCTTCGTCGTCGAGGCCAACTTTGCTCGCTGTTCCCTGCCATGCCGGCACCTCGTCGTGCTGGACGGTCACCCTCCATGGTCGCGCGACGCCGAGCGCGAGAAGAACGTCCGCGCGCTGTGCCACCCGAAGGTGAACATCCTCACGGAACTTTCATTACTAAAGCCGATCGACTTTCCCGAGGAATGGGCGCTGTCGGCCATTCGCGAGATTCACGCCGACACGAAGCTTTTAGCTTCACTCGGTATTTCCGGGTATAAGCTTGGCATCGCGTTCTCGAGACCACCCAGCCATCTCGAGGCGATCGGGGCCGAGCCGCTTCCTTCCCTTTCCTGGCGACAGTGGTGGAACGGGCTGTGGTCGAACCGCCTCGGCGCCGTGTGCAGCAGCGAGGAGTCGAAGGCCGCGACGAAACGTGCAGCGGACTTCCTTCATCGCACGGCGGACTTAGTGCTGTGGACGCGGAGCGCAGCCGTGGCGGGAGGCCACGCTGGCGATGGGCACGGGGCGAAGTCACAGTCGGTCGCGCGCCTCCAGCCGACGGTCAGCCTCGGGCCGACGGGCTCCAACCCACCGGACGGGGCAGCAGGCGGCGAAGCGGCTGCCAACAATAAAGACGAATCCGCGGCCAACCACCGGCACGCCTCCGCAGGCAGCGCAGGCAACAAGCTGACGGCCAACGGAAACGCACGAGTTGGCCGTCTGAACACTCGCGGCATGAGCCCGACCTTCGGAACGCCAACGTGGTGGGAAATGCGTCGCGTCGACCTGGGTTGCCTCCGTTCGCACATGGGCGGCTTGCCAAGCTCCGACGACGGCTCACAAGTCTCCGTCCTCGCTCTGATCGACCTGTGGCGCCACTCGCCCGTGTTTGACCCTGCCCCCCTCGCCATGGGTGGGCCCAGGTCCGCCGTCACCACCATCGGCAGTGCGCAGTACGCGTCGCGCCCTGGCGAGAGTCTGGAAGCGGTCCAGCCCATCCTCGCCCACGCCGCCGCGTACCAAGAATTGTTCGTGGACTATCTCAAAATGATGATGCTGTCCCTCGAAGGGGACGGCAACGACACGGTGCGCCGCCGCCGCAAAATGCCCGCCCTCGCCACCGCTTCCGCGACGACTTCTTCGTCCTTGCCGACGCCTTCTCCGACGGCCTCGCCTTCTCCGAGTGGCCTTGTACCCCCACGGTCGTCCTCGTCGCATTCCGCAGCCCCTCTGGTTCCTCGGGCAGTTCCTGTCGCCACGCCTCGAAAGGCCTCGCTAACGATCGGCGCTCCCGAGCTGTTCGGCGCGTTCGACGCCAATTCGCGCGCGTCACTACTTGGCAGTCACCGCAAGTGCTTCGAAGTGCTACGCGACAGCGGTGGTGCGTGCTTTCTTGTCGTCGAGGAGCTCAATCGACGCGCCATCATTGTCACGGACTTGGACCCTGCGGCCCCACACGTGGACGACTTTGAGACCGTCAGCGGCAGCTTCAGCGCGACGCGCCCCGCTCACCTGTCCGTGTTGCACGCCGCCGTGGCGACAGCGATGACGGCGTATGCCGCGGAAGACAAGTCGTCCTCCGTGACTGCCGTTGGCGCCCGTCGTGAGCCGTCCTCCACGGAGGCTGTCGTTGGGGCGACCCACAACAGCAACACGAGTGACGATGACCCGACTCATTCCGCAGACGCCGCCATTGTGGGCAGCCACCCACCGGGGTTCGATACGCGGGTGATGCTGCGCGACGTGTTTCGCCTCGACCCCGCACAGCCGCGCTACCTCGAGTACGAAAAGGTCCGGGTCGTGACGGTGCGAGGCAAGCCCGGAGACGGCGTGCTGACGATCCTTCGACTCCTCTGGGCACTGCGGCAGGTGGAAAACGGCCTGAGCTGGCACGTGCCTCGGCCCCTCGGACGAGGAAGCAACGGGGGGGGAATGGCCGCCGGCGACGGGTGCCTTTGGTACCAGGACCCCATCGCCTTGGCCTTCTCTGGCTACGGATACCGGGGCGGTCCGCTCGGGGCGCTCAACGCCCACCGTCCAGGCGTCGCCCATTTCTGGAAGCAAAATCTAGCTGCCATGCACATGTCGGATACCACCGGTGGGCACAAACAAGTCACGTTTCAACAGCTATTCGACCGATGCGTCCCGCGAGATACGGCGCCGGTCGTCCTCTGCGTCGCGCACGTCAATGCAGCCGCGGGGCCACCGGGACCGGACCTTTGGCCGTGGCTGGTGGCGACGTTTGACCCGTCCACGGCCGATGTCGTCGTCGTCGCCGTCGTCGGCCTTTCTGGCCGCATCGGCTCGTTTCAGCACTGGCGAGACGCCGTCAGTTCTCAACTCCATTCGTACCATTTGTTGGAGTACGCCAGCGTGGTGGGCGCCGGGGTGATGTTGTTTGCGACGAGCGCGGCGGCCAACCGACTCTCCGGCATTGAAGTCGCGGGCTTGCCGCCGAACGACGGCTGTTCGGCGGCCGCGGTTAGTTTTCGAGTGAACGGCACAGGCGTGCTCGCCGTGGCCGCCAATTATCCCGACGTTACCAAGGCGGCGGACACCCAGCATGAAAGTGCCGCGGGGCGCAGCGGGTGGCGACACGCGGTGCCTCCCATCTCCATTTTCCACACGTCGCCGCAGCATCCCGAGGCGTGGTGGGCGCACGACATCCATTGCCGCGTCCTACAAGGGCTCGCCGCGACGATGGGCTCCTCGAACCGCATGGACCTGCTCGAGCAGCATCACCAGACCATATGGTGCATGTCGTGCCCGGTGTCGCCGATGCCCATGAGCAGCCGCGAGTTTCCGTCGGACGTGAAAGCGGTGTTGGCGGAGTTTCCGGAGGCGTCCATCGAACTTGAAGAGGCGACGATCGCGACGGAGTCGTTGCTGAGCTGCTCGTTTGCACAAACATCCGAAGGGCGACAAAAGCTGATGGATCTCGACGCAGTGTCCGCGGAGATGCGTCGGAGAG
>ERZ1292630.2890-Hain-H41-02um-R3-2890-length-15536-cov-6_pt1 | contig 15536 bp, 13 predicted proteins | sample MGYA00564408_ERZ1292630 | MGnify/ENA primary metagenome ERZ1292630 (study PRJEB36523, sample SAMEA6512641) | groundwater metagenome | collected 2019-01-08 | study: AquaDiva: Metagenomics assemblies of 32 groundwater samples | reverse complement strand
CTCGCTTGCCTTTCCGTCGCCAATAGGGACATTCATAATCGCGTCGTTTTTTTTGTTGCCAAGAACCTGTGTAAGATAATCATAAACAAAAAAAAGGCGAACACGGCAAAATTTTTCAGCCAAAACGACCTGAGAAAAAGCGTGCGTGCGCTCTATTTCTCCGTTCGGAATTGCTACTGCATTTGCGATATTCATAATATCGTCACACGTCATAATCAGCGATTCTTCCTTAATGCTCAAAACCCTTTCAATCGCGCAAACCGCAAACTCATCCTTAAGAAATTCTTTTGTCTTTTCTTCATGCTGTTCAAGAAGAAGGGAGATGTAGCGTTTTAAAATTTCCCGTGATCGCAGAATGCGTTTTTTTAATTGCTTGCGTTCTGAACGATTTTCCGTTAAATCATTTATCTCGTTAAAGGGAATCCATCGCACTTGAACATTTTTGTTATCACGATTTTCAATGCAAAAATATACCCGCACAATACCCTTAAAATAAAATCGTTTCTCTCCCTTGCGGTCTACGCATATAATCTCTCCGATAATGCCACAATTAGTCATCGGCTCACCGTTCCAATAAGACGCAACAATACAAAATGGTTGCTCTGGAAGCTTGCGACAGTCCAGCATACGCACCGGCATACCAGGAAAAATAACGCGCCCATCTGGTTCCGCGGCGTAAAGCGGTAAAAGTTGAGGAATATTCGCAATTCGCGAATCGTTGCTCATGGTAAACTCCTTTTTTTTATGTAAAAGAACTTAATTATATAATTTACTTGTAGCACATAACACTGATATAAAAAAGCGAATAAAAAGAAAACCCGCATAATGTATGCGGGAACCATGATGTGTGCTAACTATATTTTCAATCTTCTCAATCAAAAAACGCGTGTCTTTGGCTACGCCATTTTTATAGGCGAAACACTGAATTTCTCAAGAAACCAATTAATTATTGACACATTATCTACGGGAGGCACAAGACGCGGAGAGCCGTAGAAGGCATTCTCTACCATTTCAATACGCTTGTCATTTGAAACAATTTTCAAATATCCTACACCTTGATCTACCATCTTCATTTTGCTGCGTTCAAAATTCGATCCGTGCTTGATAGTGCCAAGCTCTATACAGACGCATTGTCCCAAGGTCATATCCCATTCGGCAACCAGTTCACTTACATGGAAATTACCGCCGATAGCAACCTGACAACCATGACGCCGTGCAAAATCCATCATTTCCTGTGGACGAATTGAGGTGGTTTTTGCCCGTGCCATATATGGGTGCTGAATTGAAACCTTGAGTCCAGACGAAAGTTCAAAAAAATCTCTGTGCATAATCCTGCCTTCAATAATTTCAGCAAGCCCCCTACAATACAAGCCGTGTGTACCAAGAAATGCACCGATATGTTCAAGTAAAAAGGTTACAAGCGTTGCGTGAAAAACTTCCAAAGGATCATGTCCGTGTTTACATTCCCATGTATCATGGTTTCCAAGGCGATAATAGTACGCAAGAAGAGACACGGAAACATATTCGCGAATCTTTTCCTCAATCATCATTTTCTCTTTACCAATCCCCGCCAATGCTTCAGCAAAACGATGTTTGAAAACGCGTATGATAACCTCACCTATGAGATGAGCGGCAACCTTTTCTTGCTTGGTGTTATTATTCATGCCAGCGACAATCTCGCCCTTTTTATCAAGATCGTGCTCCAATCCTTCCTTGGTATCGCCCGCGTTTACAAGAACGGTTGCCTTACGAGCCAAAATTATCTTTGGAGTCTCGTTCACAAAAAATTCATAATCGGTCTCAATTGATCCAGCGTGAAGACAGCAGAAAGAAACAATGCGATCCTCATGGTACGCGCCACTCGGCCGTCCATATTTCAGCAAGCGCTGTATCCAGTCAAGATCAAAATAGAATTTTTTACTCTGCTCATAAAATATAACTCCGGGAAAATTCTCCCCAATCTTTCGAAATGTTTTAAGTTCTGTTAGCTTTTGCATCGCGGTTTCAAGTTCTTTGGTTTTTATATCAGCTAGGTGAAGCTTGAGCATTCCTCGGGTTGCCATTCCGCGCTGTTTCATAAATTCAATGATTCTCTTTTGCACGGGACTAGTCCGTGGCGGAGCAACGATATACGAAAGCTCGTTGCTGACAAGATCCTTGAAATTATGTACGCGATAAAGATACTGACCTCCGTTTTCTGGAAATTCTAAAATAGAACACCCTACCTGATTTTCTGAAACGCGAGTATCTTCAAGGCGATGACCAGCGGGAACCGTGACATATGCGTACGGCAGTTCGCCTTTTGGCTTATTGATGCTCGACGCAAGACATCCAATCACGAACACATCGGGCATGCTCTGAGTTGTCTGTTTTATTTTATCTTTAATAATGCGCTCCGCTGGCGTACTGTAATAGTCAGAACGCATCCAAATGCCTTTGGTCGGAGTTAATGCCCAAATAAGCTTATTGACATAGTAAACCGGAAAGCGATCGCCTCCAGTGTTCCAAATACGAATATCTGAACGCTGTTCAGCAAGTAAGTGAGCGACCGCTTCTCCAATTTCACCGTCAAACGCGGGACTTGTAACAATAAAAAGATCAACAATCTTTTCTTTTTTTGGATTATTCGGATCCAAAATCGTTGCGATAGGAATTATTCGCGCAAGTTCTTTTGCTACTTTCGTAAGAAATTCTAATTCAAATTCATTTTTACGAATTGTCCCTTTTTCCGCGGGACTTATAGCATCATCAGAATCGCCATTGCTTTCTCTATGTTTTTTTAACGCCCTATCGCGTAATACGCAATCTTTAACATACCCTTTCATTTCCTTTGCAAGTTCGCGCGAGACAAGTCCTCCGACCAAAATATTATAGTGCGTTCCTTCTTTTTTGAACTTCTCAAAAATCGCATCTACGACCGCTCGTCGAAAACCTCGTGATCGATAATCAATTCGGGAAAAAAGTCCAACAATAGCATTTTTCTGACCGCTCGCATTCAGCGTTCCTAAATCTTTCTGACTCATCTCGTCCTCCTCCTTGTTTAAAAATTTTCAAAGTGCTTTTCTTAAATTAAGAATGGGGCATTGATTCAAGCTGTCAATCTTTTCAAAGAAAAAAACCGTGTCTTAATAGAGTTTTTCTGAATTATTGCCCGCCACACTTAATAGTGTGGATTTTTCTTAAAAAAATAGCCAGCTCAATTATGAGCAGGCTATATTGTTTAAGAAAAATCTAACATCCCGTTTTTTTCATACTCTTTTTGAATTTGCGTATACTCTTCTTCCGCGCGCTCCGCGCGAATTTTGAAATATAATCTCATATCCTCTTTTCTTCTAAAACAGCGATAATAGGTTTCGTGCTTGTCGCAATTCGTAAAAATAAATGGTGTCATTCTAAAATTTTTGAAAAGAGCGTATACAAGCGCCCGCCCCGTGCGTCCATTCCCATCGGCAAACGGATGAATATTCTCAAAATAAAAATGAAAATCGGCAATTCGCTGAACCCTTTCATGCGCCGGCAAAAACCAACTTTCAAGCCACTCATTCGCATCCAATACAAGTTCTTGTATGGCGTTAGAAATACAATCAGGAAACCGAAGCTCACCGCCAATACTCACCGGAATATCGCGAAACGCGCCAACATACTTCTTCAAAAGTTTGCGCTCGCCTCTTTTGTGCTGATTTTCAACAATCAGCCGTTGAGTATCGCAGATAATTTCTCGCGTGAGAAAAAAATTTCCATAGCGTATCTCACGAAAAAGTCGCGTAAACGCCCCAACATAATCAAGGTCGTCTCCCCTCAGCAAACTTTCGTATATTTCTTTTTCATTGACATAAATTCCTTCAATCGCTTCTGATTCTTTAATAAATCGCGCCATAAACCGCGCTTCTGGAACTAGCACCATCTGCGTTCCTCCATTCTAATTCTCAATTCGTATAAATTTTCCGATCAAGACCCATCCGTTCTCGTCGGGCGAATAAAAAAGATTCCTTTGTGAATGACCGTCGCGATCATTACTGGACATTTTACAATAACAAAATCCCTCATCATCAGATTTCAAAATTATTGCTGGGGTCACGCCCTGTTCACCACCAGGATCAAAAAGTAAACCGTCTTCATACTCAATACAAAGCATGTATAGATCAGAAAGAAGAATCTGCGAATCGTTCTCTACAAAATCTATGGCGTACTTTCTCCAGTCTCTTTGGAGTTCATCAAGCGTCACAAAGCGCTCCTTTCATTAAAAATTTTCAACGATCATATTTCTTTTTATCCTTTTATCAATTTTTAGTCAAACAAATATTCGGACATCCAATGTCCGAATATTTTTAAAATCATTTGGTTTTGTTTTAACTTTTAGACATGGCCATCTCGTGAACTCATCTGCCGAACCGTTTTTACGCCATAGTACAACGCGATCAAAAATATAAGCGCGAGCAACTGATTGATCCAAAAATACCAAATTTCGGCATCATAGTGCGAAAACGCTGAAATCGCCTCATTTTCAAACGCAAAAATTCCAAAAATAGCAATGAGAACATTCATAATCGCGCTCCAGAGTGTTTTTGGACTCGTCATGCCCGCGGCAAGCTCCACAATAATAATCGCGAAAATAGAAAAGAAAATCGGCCCCGGAATCAACTTATAAAAAAACGGAAGAGCCAGTAACATAATAACCGCCCCCACGAGAAATAATCTTCGCACGACATCACCGTAATAATGTGATGGGATTCTAAAATCAATATCGCTCATAAAATTTTCTGTCTTTTCTGTAATATCTTTTTCCATAAAAATTTTTATAATTTCATTCGTTGGTTAATTCCGTTAATTAAAACAAAAACCTCTAAAAATAGTATCTCAAAAACAAACGGAAAGCAATGGATTATGCAGTATTCTTGAATTAGTCCGAACCGCTTCCAATAGTTAGTGCACCCAGCAGGATTCGAACCTGCGACCATCTCGTTAAGAGCGAGCTGCTCTACCAACTGAGCTATGGGTGCACTAACCATTGGAATTATCTTAAGGATCCGCCCATTACGAAAGTCACTGACATTCGTAATCTACAAACTGAGCTATGGGTGCAAATATTTTTTCTGAATGGTGCGCCCTGAGGGAATCGGCTACAAGTAAATTTTTCTCTAAAAATTTCTCGCAGCCCGCGCCTCGTGGTTCCGCTTCCGCGGAACATCACTGTGGCCTTCGATTCCCCACAGACGCAAAACTTTTTGCGTCTTCAGTCCGCTGGTGCGCCCTGAGGGAATCGAACCCCCATCAACCGGTTCGAAGCCGGTTACTCTATCCATTAAGCTAAGGGCGCATTTTTCTTAATAGTAAGCAAAAACAGCTAAAAAGCAAGCCCATTTATTGAACTCGCCTTGCAATTATTTGACATATTATGTTTTATATATTACTCTTTATGCTTAGCCTTTAAACGATCTTTTAAAATCTAACCAGAATATGGAGAAAATCTATGTGGTATGTTTTTATAGCCGTGCTTACGGTTTTTTTTATGAAAATTGCCATTGATGATATACGAACGCCCCCAAAGTATCTTTCTAAAAACTACACGAGCATAAAAACAAATGCAACGCGGAATGAATTTAAGCCCTCTCCACAGTATGTGTCCGTTCTCAATCTGCCTAAGGACAATTTTAAGGAAAGCGTATCTAGGGCGGTTATATTATCGTACAAAAAGCTCCATTTTGACGGCCCCATTATTAAAGAATCGGCAGAAGAACGCATCGCCGAAAAACCCGAAACGCCGATTGCCAAACAAGAGACATCTGACACAAAAGAAAACACACAAAATAAAATTCTAGCAATGCATTCCCCCACTAGCTCAACATTACGGCAGAGCGCGATTGAGGCAATGTCAATGAAATTTAAGATCATAGCCATCTGTGAAAGCGGACTAAAACACTACAATCAAGATGGAACAATCGTTGAAGGAGAAAAGCATCCGGCGGATAAAGGGATTTTGCAAATAAACTTTAGCGCTCATAAGAAGGAAATCCGTGAATTCGAAACGCAGTTTGGTATTTCTGTAAAAACCCCGGAAGGAAATATCAAATTTGGCGAGTGGCTATATCAAAAAGAAGGCCTTCGTCCGTGGAACGCCAGCAGATCCTGTTGGGAACCGATACTTTGGAAGCTTGGATATCACAACCTCTCATAGCTCTTTACCACCCACCCCCTGTCGCATACAACGCGATGGGGGGTTTTCTTTTCTTTGGGACGATTTTACGATACGCTATAATTAAGATACGAAATAATAAATATGAAAAAGATTGCAATTCCAAAAGAAGTTTCCGATATTGTGCACGCGCTTGAAGGCGCGTCTTTTGAGGCGTATCCGGTCGGCGGATGCGTGCGAGATGCCCTGCTTGAAATTGAGCCAAAAGACTGGGATATAGCTACGAACGCAAAACCGGAAGAGATTCGTGCGATTTTTCCAAAAACATTTTATGAAAATAAATTTTATACCGTTACAATTCAAACCAATTCAAATAATAATGCGTTGAAAGAGATTGAAATTACCACATTCCGAAGCGAGGGAAAATATGAAGACAAACGGCGCCCATCAGATGTAAAACCGGCAAAAAGCATTGAGGAAGATTTATCTCGGCGTGATTTTACCGTCAATGCAATTGCATTAAAAATTCAGAATTATGAAATCCTTGACCCGTTTGACGGACAAAAAGACATTACAGCAAAACTCATTCGTGCCGTCGGCAATGCGAACGAGCGATTTGAAGAAGATGCGCTACGCATGCTTCGCGCGGTACGAATTGCTATTGCACTTGGATTTGAAATTGAAAAAGAAACTGCGTCGGCGATTGCACACCACGCTCAATTGCTAAAACTAATTTCAAAAGAACGCGTACGAGATGAATTCATAAAAATTATCTCCTCCGATCGCGCGCAAAAAGGCATTGAGCTTCTCAATGCGCTTGGACTCTTAAAATATTTTCTTCCCGAGATTGAAGAAGGAATTGGCATTGGACAAAACAAACACCATATATATACCGTTTGGGAACACAATCTCCGCGCCCTTGATTACTCTGCTAAAGAAAATTATGAACCACTCATTCGTCTGGCTGCGCTTTTTCACGACATCGCAAAACCGCGTTCCAAACGAGGCGACGGACACGATTCCACTTTCTATGGACACGATGTGTTGGGTGCGAAAATGACAATTGAAGTTATGGAACGGCTAAAATTCTCGCGCTCGGAAATAGAAAAAGTTTCAAAACTTGTCCGTTGGCATCTTTTTAATTACGACATTGACACCGATGATGCGACGACCGACTCTTCAATACGGCGTTTAATCAGAAATGTCGGCGAAGAAAATATTGCCGATCTCGTGCGCGTGCGTATTTGTGATCGTATCGGTTCTGGAGTCCCAAAAGCGATTCCCTATCGCCTTCGCCATTTTCAGTATCGTGTTGAAAAAGTACTTCGCGAAAAAGAGGCGATAAAGGTGACGATGCTCAAAATAAACGGCGCGGACATAATTAAACTTCTTGGCATTAAACCAGGCAAAAAAATTGGGCACATTTTAAACGCTCTTTTAGAAGAGGCTCTTGATGATTCTTCTAAAAATACCAGCGAATATCTTTTTATGCGCGTGCCTGAACTGGGAAAACTTTCTGAAAAAGAACTCATCATACTTCGTAAAAAGGCTGAGGAAAAATCCGAGCGCGCCGAAGAAGGGCGACAAGAAGGAATTAAGAAAAAATACCATGTCACATAATTTTTTTATTGGCGATCAATTTTTACGAATTTTAACAAATGTCTGGACGATACTGTTGTTCTTGTTTTTGCTATGGAACTTCTTTTCTCTCAACGCATACGATTATCTCACTGCTCCGTTATCAATAATTTATACCGCAACACTCGGGCTTTATGTCGGCACGAAAGAGTTTGAGCGATGGCGCGAATTCTATACAGAACGGCACCCGGGCGAATTGTTTGTTTTACTTTGGACCGTTCTCATGGTATTTTTTATTGGCGTTTCTTTTGCGCTAGGCCCTCAATATAAAATTCCCTCTGAAGCAACCGCGGTGTATATCATGGTACTGTCCATTTTTACATTGACCAGGCGATCAAAAACGCTGTGTGCAAAAAAATCAGGGAAATAATAACAAAATTCGCCGTATATTTTGATATTTCTTTTCAGCAATATAATATCGGGCCGTAGTATACCGGTAGTACGCACGCTTCGGGAGTGTGTAGACTGGGTTCGATTCCCAGCGGCCCGACAATTAAAAATGATAGTGGCTGGGAATAGAAGGGAATGCTGGGAGCATTCCCCGGGATTTTCCGTCAAAAGAAAATCGATTCCCAGCGGCCCGACTGAACGAAGTGAATAGGGACGAAGAAAGCCAAGTGGTTGGCTTTCGTTTGGAATTGAAGGGTTTTAGAATGTGCCAGCAGGCACCAGAAAACCCCGGCTCCGCCCGTCAAAAGGCGGAGGATTCCAAACGGTTCGCTATAACAAAAACATCCTCGCATATGCGAGGATGTTTTTGTTATTTTCCTTCCGCCCACTTTTTTAGCTCATCATAGCTTTCTCCGCCACAAAGGAATTTGTTAGTTTCGGTGTTAAAAAAGAAAGGCACGCCTCCGCAAAGCCCGCTGTCATACTCTTGCATTTTTCGCGCGTTTTCTTCATTGTGCCAAACTTCGTACTGCGCAATTTTTATTCCCGCCTCTTTTTCAAGCCTCATAACAAGAGGTTCCATGGTGACACAATGTGGACACTCTTTCCCATAAAATTCTAAAAGCATAGATATGATTCGCTTGGAATGAACGGAGGCAAGTTCTGCTCACTCCTCGCTGTAAAATTATTCTTTAATTGGAAATTTAATAATAAAATGCGCGCCGACATCCTTGATTGATTCCAACAGGATTTCTCCGCCCATTTTTTCAATAATCTCTTTTGTAATCCAAAGTCCCAAACCAGTGCCAATAATCTCTCTGGTTTCTTTTGACTTAATGCGGAAAAATTTTTCAAATAAATGCTTTTGATCTTCCGCTGAAATGCCAAGCCCCGTATCAGCAACGCGAATATACCCATTGTCATATTGTTTTTCAACAGATAAAAGAATAGACCCCTTTGGCGTGTATTTTATCGCATTGCTAATCAAATTTATGAATGCCTGTTCCAAACGCATAGGATCGGCAGCGATTGTAAACGCGGAGCTTTTTTTGAACTCAAGAAGAAGCCCTTTTTTTTCGGCTTCATTTTTGAGATTTTGAATAACCCGTTCCAGTATTTGGGTAGGATCAATTTTTTGTATGTCGAAAGAAAGTCGTCCCTGCGCGAGACGAGAAACATCCAAAATATCTGAAATAAGCATTGCAAGCCGTTCTGCTGAAATACGGATAATGGATATGTCCTTTTCAGCTTCTTTCGGCATATTTTTAAGCGTTGACAATTCGTCCGCGTACCCCTTAATCGCTTGCAGTGGCGAGCGAAGTTCGTGAGCGGCAATTGAAAGAAACTCATCCTTTACACTATCGGCTTCCCGAAGTTTTCCATAAAGCCGAGCGTAATCAATCATTTTCGCCTGTCTAATCAAAAGTGTGATGATAACAATAAGAATGGCGACGAGAAAAAAATACGCATTGCGAATTTTTTTTGAGATAAGCGAGTCCAATTCAGCCATTGAAACGGTTGAATAGAAAAATCCAACAAGTTCGCGATTTTCATTCAAAATACCGCGCACCGCTTTCCATCCACGCCCACCACCCTCTGAAACTTCAAAAATAAATGAAGTTGACGGATTAATTGATGCCGGCGCGTACAAATGTTGATTTATTTCGTCAAAGGTGTCAATCTCGTCCTTTTTTAAAGAAGCAATAATGCGTGGAGCGTTTTTATCTAAACGAACCACCTTCAATTCAAGGAATGTTTCATTCTGCGCACGGAGAGATTCAATTTTTTTCTGTAAAAAATCTGCGTCAGAAAGTTTTTGTTCCGCAAATATGACGAAAGTATCCTGCATAATGCCAATTCGTTCTTTCTCAAGTCTTTCTTGCGTTGTTTGCGCGACAGTCAAAAATTCCTGGCTTGAAAAAAGAAACGCCAAAGGAATAACGATGGTCAAAAGAATCGTGTAAAAAACCTGCGGATTTTCCCGTAGGAAATAAAATCCGCGCAAAAAACTTTGTATAAGCGAGTTCATGCGATTGGATTATTCGGATTTTTTCCAGATGAATAGCCAATAATCATCATAGCCATACCAATCATAAGGATGATAACGGATAAGGCGAAAAGAAGGCTCGTTGGCTTAAAAAAAGATGGGGTTGCCTCTTCTTTACGAAGCTTTGTGACGGCTTCATTCAAATCAGCCCCAATAATAATAGCTGACGCGGTTTTTATGAACGGCAGGGGCTCTGATTTTGCGGCGATTTTCCCCGTTGTATCTGTGGTCGCTATATATACTTCGTGCGTGCCATCGGACAGTTCTTTATCAAGTTGATATGTCCATACGCCTTCAGAATTTGTTTTTACCGTAACAATAATCGGAGCATTGCTATAAATATAGAGCGTAACGAAACTGTTCGGAAGAGCCGTCCCCTTAATCTCAATTTTTTTGATCACATCATCGCCTTCGGGTGTTTTTTCAATTTCAACGACAGCAACGCTTTCAATTTTAAAATTTTTCGTATCTACCGTTCCTTTCTCGCGAGGTTCCTCATAGACAATCTTATCTTCGGCGGTCGGATCCAGCGGGTTTGACCCGACGCGAATCTCAAGTCCATCATTAAATCCATCACTGTCCGAATCGGCAACGATAGGGTTTGAACGATATGTCTTTACCTCGTCATAATCAGAAATTCCGTCTTTATCACTATCGCGAAAAATATACTCAGAAAGCCGATCTTGCTTTTGTTTTTGTTCAATATCAATTTTTTTCTCATATTCAATAATCGCACGCCTCGCATTCTCAACGACTTCTTGTTTTTTTCGTTCTGCTTGTTCCCGAATCCGTTCGGGAGCATTCACAATAATCCTGCTACTCGTCCGTTCAACATTTTGACGAATTTCGTTGCGAATCTTTTCACGGCGAATTTCTTGCTCTCGCCGTAAGCGCCCAAGGTCAATTTTCGTTTGTGCCTCAAAATCATCTATTACCTTGCTGGTAGTCGGAACATCCTTTAAAGGAATTTCCGGTTTTATTGAATCAAAAAGATTATTCAGCTCGCTTCCGATATTTTGCGTCGCCGTATCTGTGGTCCGATGAAGCGTTTCAGTTGAATTTTGCTCAGCGGTATTAATCGTGGTTTGAATTTCATCTACAACAATGGTTTCTTTGGGCGTAATGATAATCGGATTCTTAATTGAGACCAGCGTTTTTGCGCTCTCATATTTTCCGAAATTATTTGTAACGACACCGTACACGCCATACGAACCATTTGGTGTACTTATGGTGCTCCATTTAAATTTCCACTCGGAATCAGAAACGCGATCAGCGCGTCCTATATAATGCGGTGTCAGAGAATTTGTTGGGCGAACATACAGCTCAATTGACAGCGCTCCCAAAACGCGAATGCCAACATATACCGTATCGCGAAGAACCGATCCAAGAGGAGATATAAAAATACTTACTTGTGGAGTCATGGCCTGTCGCGGTGCCACGCTTATTGTCTGATCAGATGTTGTTTTAATTAAATTTTGCTCGGTAGTATTAATTGTGGTTTGAATTGGGTCTACGATTGTAGAAAAAGTATCCGTTGTCGTGCCAACGGCTTGATTAATAATCCCAAAAAACGAGGCAAAAAATATAATTGTAACAAACATCGCCATAGTAAAATTAAACATATACGAATAGTATCTCATTTCGTGCGATGTATTACAACTGCTGAATTTCGTTTTCAATCATTCGTAATTTTCCTTGAATCACAGGATGATACCGTTCTTATTTATGATATCAATCGCCATTTCAAAACGACAAAAACAAATCTGAATGTTGCGTCTGTCAAAGAATTCTTTCGCAGAAAAAATATCGCGTTGAATTAAAAAATCCCCGCGTACGCGGGGATTTAATTTTGAAAAACTTCGTGAACGAAATTTTTATTGTATTGCCGTGGAAACTCTGCGTCAAGAATAGCTGTGTATTCACCGACTTGCGCGCGCGTCGCATATGATTGGAGTGATTCGCCTTTTCCTAAAAGCTTCAACGCCTTTAAAACATTGAGTCGTATATCAAGATTTGAAACAAGCATCGCATAACGGTCTTTTTTTTCACCTTCAAGTTCATTGTAAATTTTTGCGATACTACATGGATTTTCCCCCACAAAAGAGGAACTGCTAAAAAAAGACGCGCTGACATCAGTTTCTTCTAATTCTTTTTCGCGCATGGCAATAAACCGCGCTCCAAAATTTTTTGGCATCTCTTTTTCTAAAGCATTCCCCTCCGCGATAAAGACAGTTGAAATCCCTATCTGAATTTTTTTACCATCGCCATCCTCTTCAAACGGCGCGCACGCATAAAAACGCGCACTACCATTTTCAAAATTTTTTTGCGTTTCTTCTTGAATGGTGATGATCTTTGTTTTAGTTGGAGATTCTATAACAGAACTAATATCGGAACCATTCAAATCTGATACCGCAAGCCCAGTTAAAAAAAGCGACACAGCTCTACTGTGTCTTTCAACGGAATTTTCAAAATTTTCCACAAGCTCCTGTGATGCTTCGGGTATTTTTTGTGATTCTTCTGATTGCTCAAACTTCATAATTCTATTATATCAAATGTAAAAAACACCACAAGAAAGTTATTCACAAGGGAATACCCTTTATTTTTTGTGATTTTTTGCTACCATTGAAGCTGTTTTTTAGTGCGGTTTTAATGGGCCCGTAGTTAAGTGGTATAACGCGGCATTCGCATTGCTGAGGCGGGAGTTCGATTCTCCCCGGGTCCACAACTACAAAATATGAGCGTGGCGAAATCAAATGCGGTAGCATTTGTTAAGAAAAATAAACAAAAATAAAAAATGTCTAAACTTAATTTTTTCAAGACCGCACTCAACGACTACAAGGTCGGAGCACTTACTCCAAGCTCAAGTTTTGTCGTCAAACAAATTTTAAAAAAACTTCCGCATTATTCTTGTGCGTGCATTGTTGAGTATGGGGCGGGGGACGGCGTCATTACAAAGGCGCTTTTAGAACGCCTCCCCGAGAACGGAAAGCTTATTGCGATTGAAATGAATCCTCACTTCATCGCTGTGCTAAAAAAAATCCGCGATCCTCGTCTTGAAATAGTAGACGGAGATGTATTAAAAATTTGTAAAAAACTCTCCATATTAAAACTTCCACGCATTGATGCTGTCGTTTCTGGCATCCCGTTTTCTTTTTTTAATTCAAACGAACGACGCGAAATCACAAAACACACATTTAGAGGACTCTCAAATCAGGGACGGTTTATCCTCTATCAAGTTTCGCCACTGATGTTTCCTTATCTCAAAAAATACTTTAAGAAAAAAATAGACATCTCTCTAGAGGTTCGCAATTTCCCACCATACTTCATCATGACTGCGGAAAAATAATCCGCTCTATCCTGTCGCGATGTTTTTCATTTTTGTTTTACATAAATTTGCTTTTCAGCTACAAATATATACTCAGCATAAAGAGGGTTCATTTACAATGGGAGGCTTCATGGAAAGCGACTTTGTGGACATGTTTGAATCTTTGGGCGCAATCATTCGCGGAGGGCACTTCAGATATTCTTCTGGTCTTCATGGCTCGGTCTATATAAACAAAATGGCAATATTCAAAATTGAGGATATTGCGTATCGCCTTTGTCGGGAAATCACCGCTCAATTCAAAGACGATTCAATTTCGCTTGTAATTGGTCCAGCGGTTGGGGGATCAATTATGTCTCGATTCACAGCCGAAGCGATAACAAGAAACAGCAGGAAATTTAAAATATCCTCAACGCTCGTACATGCTGTATCCGCCGATAAAACCTCTAACGAAAAATTTGTTATTGCCAGCGAATTTAACGAATTGATTTGTGAACGGCGCGTACTCGTCGTTGACGATGTTTTAAACACAGGCGCATCACTTAAGAAAGTTATCGCCCTCGTTCGTGAAGCAATGGGGGTTGTCGTTGGCGTCGGAACATTCTTTAACAGAGGAGGAATAACAAAAAAAGATCTTGATGTGCCAAAACTGTATTCGTTGGTTGATATGAAATTAGAAGCGTGGCCGAAAGATATATGCGCGATGTGTAAAGAGGGGGTACCAATGAACACCGAATTTGGAAGTGGCAAAATTCTTACACAATGACAACGAATAACGCCAAGCACATGCGTGCTTGGCGATTTTTTTAAACAACAAAAATTATCTCAAAAATATTCCGATCCTGAATATCAATGCTGCAAGCGAGTTTTTCATAATGAGATTATAAGTGCGATCAAAATAGAATTCGCTTGAAAAATAAATAAAACTCGACGAGACAATAAGCAACAATGTCCAAAGAATAAAAAATTCCTCGCCAGCATCTCTTGGTATTTTTTTTCCGCGACGACGCAAAATTCCCAAAAGCACAAAATAAATACCAATAATACCCATATACGGCTCGGAAAATGTATCAAGAAGCTGAAAGGCGATTTTTGGAACAAGCGGTTGAAAGAAAAAACTGAAAATTATAAATGCTAAATATAAATAAATAAAAAAACGAACGGAAAAATACAGAATTTCCAAAAGCTCATATCGAAACGCGGTTCCAAAAGCCCACTTTGAAAACCGAAGCAGGCAACTGCCATCATCTTCCGCGTCTCCACCACAACTAAGAAAACGCTGATAAAAATTATTCTTTGTCGCCAGCATATTTTTTTAGGAGTTTATATCGGGCTTCAAAATTTTAATACTAGATTCACCGTTCAAAGCGCTGATACAAACCCCCAACATTGTCAAATCCGGAAAAACCCGGGCTTTAACGATTGGCGACTAAACTTGTTTATGAAAAGAGCTTTTTATCAATGCTCTGAATTTTCTATTCAGAGCTTATCCACATTCGCGAAACACCTATTAAACAAAAATCCCCCCATCGCTGAAAAATGAGAGGAGTTTAAGAGATTTTCGGTATACCGAAAGAATGCGTCAGAATAATTTTCAAACAGGAACAGTGGAAAACGCCTTTATACAAAGCATTTTTTCTCCTCTCCTTTATTATACCTTAGAAAATTAAGAAGTGAATAAATAACAAGGCGACTCTAGTTTTTAGGAATTGGCATTCGGGAATTGATTTGGGATGGTAAAAATATAAAAACACCCTTATTATGAAAAAAATTACACAGATCATCTATTGCGCTAGTTGTAAAAATCATAAAAAAAGTATATATTTTATGAGGTTTTTATGGATCTTGTCCATAAATATGCGGATTGTTTGGAGATGTGCCAGAGCGGTTGAATGGGCCGCACTCGAAATGCGGTATACCCACCGGGTATCGGAGGTTCGAATCCTCCCATCTCCGCCAATGATCTGTACCCCAAAAAGTGGACACGGGGACGCAGAATCCATTGC
>ERZ1292630.2889-Hain-H41-02um-R3-2889-length-15537-cov-7_pt1 | contig 15537 bp, 17 predicted proteins | sample MGYA00564408_ERZ1292630 | MGnify/ENA primary metagenome ERZ1292630 (study PRJEB36523, sample SAMEA6512641) | groundwater metagenome | collected 2019-01-08 | study: AquaDiva: Metagenomics assemblies of 32 groundwater samples | reverse complement strand
GCCGCTTGCGCTCTTCTAAAGGATTGATCGTTATCCACCTTTCGAATCGGTATCTCAACCTGGCGCCGCTAGTCTTTAGAGTCGCGGCGGAGATTGGTTTCAATGCGATGCTTGTGCAAGATGGCGGCGGATCAAGCCTTGGGGGAACCCCCTCGGCATGGATGGTTTTATCGAAAGACGCAGCCGTTTTCCAATCTACGATATTCGCCAATACAAACTCGTCTTTTCCCGATCCTATTGCACGAGCATGGACGGACGATTATTCTAGTCTCATACCGGTACTCGATATTTCGATGCCTTGGTGAGTTGGAGCCGGCATGTTTCAACGGCGTTTTGTATGAACTCATTTCATTCGACCCTCGCACAAATGAACCGACGTTTTTGGTCTACCGGTAACTTCGACTATTTCTGATAGTGTATAATCTTGTTTTCTTAGTTCGATGCATTTTTCCTTGAACGCATTCATGTCCGCCCACCTGGATTTGAACCAGGGACCACTCCCTTAAAAGGGGATTGCTCTACCAGCTGAGCTATGGGCGGCTATCTTTGCAATATAGCAGATATAGGTTCGATTTTCACTGTCTCTGCTTCTCTATACCGGGTTACAATGGCAGATCGAACGCAAGCGCGCCCGCGCCCGTAAGCAAGAGCGAGACGCACATTACTAAAAGCAGCAACGCTGTACTTGCTGGCAATACGCGAAGACGAGGAATCGCAGTATGGATAAAAAAGATAACAATGCTGAGGATGGCGGCCGGCTGTGTCCAAGCTCCTGCAATAAGCGCAAGGGCAGTCGCCCCCTCGGCGACACCGAGCGTGCGTTCCAAGGCGTCGGCGGTATTTAAATGTTTCCACGCCGCATAACCAAATGCCACGCCGAGCGCCACGCGGATGAGCGTTGCCGAAAGAGGGGCAAGGAAGAGAATTTCTGGGAAGAAAGACAACATATAATATATAGAATTGCGAATGGCAGAAATAAATAACAGAAATAAATAACGCCTAGAGCATTGACTACATTTTCACTATACTACAACAATGAAGTTTTACAGCACCAACAATCACAATGTCAGTGTCTCTTTCGAAGATGCACTCCTACGCGGACTTTCGTCGGACTATGGGCTTTTCACGGTACCCTATGGGCAAGTTCCAATTCTTGACATGGATGTGATTACATCTATGGTCGGGACATCGTACGCGGATGTTGCATTCAAGATTTTGTATCCGTATTTGTCGGAGGACTTTTCTTCGGACGAATTGCGCATACTATTAGCCGATGCATATAATCCTGCGCACATTTCCGCATCACTTCAGCATGTGGTTGGCAAGACACACTTGTTGTGGCTAACACACGGGCCAACTTTGTCATTCAAAGATTTTGCCGCAAGATTTTTTGGGAGATCGTTGGCTCACTTCCTAACCAAGCGAAATAAAAAAAGACTTGTGGTTGTGGCGACAAGCGGGGACACTGGCGGCGCTATCGCGGACGCGCTTCTTGGTCTCGATAGAGTGCATTGCGTCGTGCTGTATCCAAAGAATTATGTGAGCGAAGTCCAGCGTCGCCAGATGACGACCCTGGGCAGGAATGTGATTGCAGTTGCTGTCAATGGCGACTTTGATATCTGTCAGGCTCTTGTCAAAAGAATTTTGAACGATCAAGATTTTGCAGAGAACACGTATGGAGACGCAGAATACATTACCTCGGCAAACTCGATTTCGATCGGTCGATTACTGCCGCAAATCGTGTTTCCATTTTATGCGTATGCGCACATTGATCACGAAGAGAACGAATCGTTTGTCTCTTCTGTTCCGTCTGGAAATTTTGGAGACATGATGGGTACCGTGCTTGCCAGGCACATGGGTTTGCCTATTGAGAAAATAGTTTGCGGAGTAAACGAGAATACGGTTTTCCCCGACTACCTGCATACGGGGAACTACATCGTAAAGAAGACGGTAGCATCGCCGTCTTCGGCAATGATGGTCAGCCACCCGTCGAACGTTGCGCGGCTATTCGATTTGTACGGAGGACATATTGGAGATGTGCGCGAGGGCGGCAAGGTTGTTCGCACAGGCGTAGTCGATATACAGCCGGACATGAATGCTCTGCGTAGAGATATCTTTTCATCAAGCGTTTCGAATGCGGATCATTTTTCTACCATAAAAAAAGTGTACGACAAGTATGGCATTGTTCTCGATCCGCATGGCGCGGTTGGATGGAAATCGCTCGAAGACTATGCGCCAGTGCACGATAAGCTCGCTTTTGTGTACGAAACGGCGGATCCTGCGAAGTTTGCGCCCGATATTGAGAAATCTATTGGCATTACGCCAGCCATGCCTCCGCAGGTACTTGCACAGGCAATGATGAAAGAAACGATCTTATATATTGAAAGCGATTCACAACGTGGTTTGGATGGATCATTGCAAATGAGCGAGGATCAGTATGTGGAGCTTTTGGAGAAGATATCTATTTCCCATTAGCGAGTGAGAGCTTCCCCAATGACGTCGAGAATTGCATTACCCGTTTTTGCTCTGTACATAGCAAATCGATTGACAGTCACGTCCGCCAATTCTCTATAGCGTTTGTTGCGATCGGCAAGGAGCGATCGGTAGGATTTTTCGAGCGCCGTATCAAACTGTTCGCCGGCATCGTGGCGAAACATACCGCTCCAGATAATGGGCTTTGGCTCGGCGATAAAAATCCTGAATAATTCATCAACATCTTTTTCATTTACTGAGAAATTGATGATCAGCCAATTTTCCTTGAGACTGCGCAAAAGCTCTTCGGGCATGTAGATGACGCTTCCTGTGGTGTCGAGTGTGCTGGGGGCATTGAGCTCATGCATCGCACGCCGAGTTTCTTCTGCTTCGTACGAAAGATATTGCGCTTCTCGTTCCGCGTAAGTAGCCGAATCGGGATAACCGAGCCACTCTGCAACAGATGAAATTGATTGCAAAGACAAATGTTTGCCTATAGCTTCGTCTATCTCGATACGGCCGAATCCCATTTTTGTTGCAAGATGTTTGGATATGTGCGACTTGCCGATATTGGACATGCCGATAAACGCGAGTCGCAGTGTGCCGTTTCGGCGCATCTCTTCGAACTGTTTTTGGGTGCATTTCATATCTGCATAATATCCCATCCGGAACTCTGTGGTAGGGTCGCGAGTTCAAGAAATAATTGCAACACCCTGATTAGCAACGCCAACATCAGGGTATATGAAGAAACATCGAAAACGGCGAGCGAGACCCCGCACTTTTAGCAGAATCACATATAAAGAACTATCCCCATAAAGGCATGGTATACTATAACTAATTTGGGCTTGGTCGATCGTTGAGGCTCAAATACCGCTAACATGTTGAATAAAATCGTATTTTTCAGAAAAGATTTCTTGCAAATAATTTCGCGAGGTGATTCTAGTGTTGTTTTCATATTTTGATAGAAGCGAGTTTCGTAATTCAAAGTTTCATATGTCTTTTATTGCAAGCGTAGGGATAAGCAATGGGGAGGATTCGCACGCGGTGGGAGCCAACGCTGCCCAGGACGCGATGGTGAAGCTCGGGCAACCGGCCGACCTCATCATCGCGTTCGCTTCACCCGAGTATGATCAGGAGAAAGCGCTTGCCGGCGTGCGCTCGGTTTCCGGCGGTGCGCTTTTGGTCGGCTGTTCGACGGCGGGCGAGATTACGACCGAGGGACCGGCGAAGCGGCACTCGATTGCCGTGATGGCTATAAAATCGCCGGAGATGAAATTTTACGCGGGAGTGGGAGAGGGCATTGCCGCCGGAGCTCGCGACGCGGGCAAGAGGGCGGCAGAAGGGGCGAAAGCGGCCGCGAGCGCGGACGGCCGCGAGCTCAAAGCGTTTATGATGCTTCCCGATGTTTTGGCAGGGAACGGCGCGGACATCGTGAGGGGAGTGCTCGACGCGCTTGGGGAGCATTTCCTGGTCGTGGGAGGCGCGCCGGGGGATGATTTCAAATTTCAGAAAACATATCAATACCTGAACGACCGCGTGTACTCCGGCTCGGTCGTCGGCTTGGGGCTCTCCGGCAATTTCAAGCTCGGCGTCGGCGTGAAGCACGGCTGGATGCCCATCGGCGCCCCGATGAAGGTGACAAAATCCGAGGGCGCGGTGCTTCATGAACTCGACGGCAAGCCTGCAATCAGCGTGTACCGCGATTATTTCGGCGAAGAGGAAGCGGCTCAGCTGCAGAAAGAAACGCTCGGACGCCTCGCAATCACCTATCCGCTCGGCATGCAAACCGAAGCGAGCGACGAAATGCTCATCCGCGATCCGATCACCGTGGACGAGAAAGGCTCCATCACATGCGCCGCGGAGATTCCGGAGGGCGCGACAATCCAGCTTATGGTGGGAAGCCGCGAAGAAGCCGTAAAGGTCGCGAAAATTGCGGCACAGAATGCCATTACCCAGCTCGACGGCGCGACCCCGAAAGCCGTCGTCATTTTCAATTGCATCGCACGCAATAAACTGTTCGGCGAGCGGTTAGGTGAGGAGATCGACGCGATCCAGGAAGTCGTGGGAAAAGAGGTACCCTTGATCGGCTTCTACACGTATGGCGAACAAGCACCCTTCGGCGGCGAGACGCGTAATATGAGCAAATGCAATCCGGCGTTTCATAACGAAACGGTGGTCATTTGCGTTTTTGGGGAGTGAAAACGATATTCCTACTCCCCTCTGAATAGGAGAGGGGGCAATTATAACTATGACTGACACAAACCAAACAGAAAATACCGTGTACGTCGCACGACTTGAGAAGCTCGTGAAAGATTCCGAGACGATCGGGAAGACGCTCATCCGCCGCGACCTCGAGCTCACGCGCGCGAACGACAAGCTCCGCGAATTGAACGATGCAAAATCGAGTTTCGTTTCCGTCGTGGCGCACCAGTTGCGCACCCCGCTCTCCGGAATCAAGTGGATGTTCTACATGGCGCTCTCGGGGGATTTCGGCGACCTCACGAACGAGCAGAAAAATTTTTTAACCAGAGGCCGCGACTCGACCGATCGAATGATCGCTCTCGTGAACGATATGCTCGACGCGGACCGCATCGAATCGGGGGAAGCGAAATACCAATTCCAGGCCGCCGATATCGTCGATACTATCGACGGAGTGCTGTACGAATTTTTGCCGAAGATACAAGAGAAGAAACTCAGCCTCATCTTGAATTACAAGGAAAAAGCCGTTCCGAGAGTGAACGCCGACCCGGAGAAGATCCGGGCGGTTCTCCAGAACTTGATTGAAAATGCCGTGAAGTATACAATTGGCGGAGGGAACATTACTATCGCCATCGAAGAAGTACCGGAAGGAGTGCGCGTTTCCATTGAGGATTCCGGTATCGGCGTTCCGAAAAATCAGCAGAAAAATCTTTTCGAGCGCTTCTTCCGCGGGAAGAATGCCGTGAAAATCGAGGCGAACGGTTCAGGCCTCGGACTCTACATCGCACAAAATATCATAGAGAAACACGGCGGCAAAATCTGGTTTGAAGATCACGGAGAAAGTCCCGGCTCTACATTTCATTTCACTCTGCCTGTTTTTAGACAATGACATGAGCAAAAAAATTTTAATCATAGAAGACGATCCCTTTTTGGGCGAAGTACTTGTGCAGAAGCTTTCCATAAGCGGGTACGAAGCCACGCTTTCACAAAACGGCGCCGAGGGGCTGAAAAAAATGCGGGAGATGAAACCCGATCTCGTTTTGCTCGACATTCTCCTGCCGCGCATGAACGGCTATGAGGTGATGGAAGAAAAAATGAAGGACGCCGCGATCGCTTCCATTCCGATCATAATCATTTCCAATTCCGGCCAGCCGGTGGAGATCAGCCGCGCTCTTTCTCTTGGCGCGAAGGACTATCTCATCAAGGCGTCGTTCAATCCAGACGAGGTGCTCGCGAAAGTGCGCAAACAAATCGACGGAGCGGAAAATGCTCCAACTGCAAACGGGGAACATAAAAACTCCGAAAAAAAATCAGCAAAACTTTTTTCCGGGGAAAAAATTCTTCTCGTTGAGGACGATCTTTTCTTGGGCGACATCATATCGCGCAAGCTCATAAGCGAAGGCCTCGATTTCATCCGCGCGGGGGACGGAGAAGAGGTGTTCAAAATTCTCCAAACGCAAACGCCCGACATTATACTTCTCGACATTCTTCTACCCATCATGGACGGTTTCGAAATTTTGGAGAAGCTGAAAGCGGACCCGAGATGGAAGGCCATTCCCGTGATACTTTTCTCCAACCTAAGCCAAAAGAGCGAGATCGAGCGGGGGATGAAGCTCGGCGCCGCGCGTTTCGTCGTGAAAGTCTCCATGACCCCGAGCGAAATCGTGGAGGAAGTGCGCCACGTTCTCCTCGAAGCAAAGGCTGCCAAGGCGGCTCCCGCGTAAAATTACATCCCTTAATGCGCGGCTGACGGGTGCTGGCCCCGCGACCTCTCGCGTGACAGGCGAGCCTTCACCGTGTTGTTTTCATTCGTGTGTTTCCGTTTCAGTGCCGTGTATCCAAACCTCTTTCGAGGAGTGTTTGTCGTGCGCGACAAAAATACCAGTAGCAGGGTTTCGTAATTCAAAGTACCCTATGGGCAAGTTCCAACTCTTGACACGGATGCGATGGGGAGCAATTGGACGGAGCGGCGGTCGGTGCCGTTTTGAGCTGGTATATGGCACCTTTTGCGATAGTACTTGCAAAAAGTACTTACTTTTTGTAGGATACAGATATGAAAATCTACAAACGAACAGTCGAGGAGCAGTTGCGTGAGCATTTGTTCAAGGGAAAGGTGATCATCTTGTACGGTCCGCGGCAAGTTGGCAAGACGACGCTCGTCAAGAAGCTTTTGGAAGAATTCGGCGGGGCGTATTTCCTCTGTGAAGAACCCGATGTAAACGATGCCCTGACGCACAAGACATCGACGGAGATGCAAGCATTTCTTGGTAATCGTCGCCTTATCGTGCTCGATGAGGCGCAGAAAGTGCGTGACATCGGCACGAGTTTGAAATTGCTTATCGACACGCATCCCGAGATGCAGATTATCGCGACTGGCTCGTCGTCGTTCGATCTCGCGAATCAGGTGAACGAACCGCTCACGGGGCGTAATTACGAATTCCACTTGTATCCGCTTTCCACTGCCGAGCTCGTCGAATCCTCTTCACTGCTCGAAACCAAGCGTTTGCTCGAACAGCATCTCACCTATGGTGTCTACCCCGAAGTGCAGGGCGCGGGTGAACGGAGGGTCGAACTTCTCGGCAAGATTACCAACGACTACCTGTATAAGGATGTCTTGAGCTACGGCGGAATTCGCAAGCCTCACCTCCTGCAAAAAATACTGAAGGCACTCGCGTTGCAAGTCGGCGGACAGGTATCCTACAACGAGGTCGCGCGCACGGTCGGCGCGGATCGGCAGACCGTGATGAGTTATGTCGACATCCTGGAAAAGGCATTCATCGTTTTCCGGCTCTATCCGCTCTCATCGCGGGAGCGCGATGAACTGCGGCGCTTGCACAAGGTGTATTTTTGGGACAACGGCATCCTCAACACGGTCATACAAAATTACAATGCGCTCGATTCGCGCCATGATGCGGGTTCTTTGTTCGAGAATTTCTACATCTCCGAGAAAATGAAGAAACGCGCATATGGTCGCGAGCTCAATTCTGTGTATTTCTGGCGGACCAAGAAAGGGCAGGAGATCGACTTCGTGGAAGAATATCGCAGTGGCGAAGAATATCGGGCGTATGAATGCAAACTCACCGACCGCAGGGCGACGCTGCCGAATCTTTTCAAGGAGACATACAGCACTACCTCATTCAAGATCATTTCTCGGGAAAATGTCATCGAGGATCTGATAGGTGTACAAAAAGCGGCTACATGAGATCGTCTGAAGTGTCGTGGTAGGGTATGCGGCATGCAGGAAATTGCCGTACTTCTTCACAACGTGCGAAGCGCTCACAACGTAGGATCAATATTTCGTACAGCCGATGCGGCGGGTGTTTCGCGCGTGCACCTCTCGGGTTACACGCCGAATCCCACTGATCGATTCGGACGAGTACAGAAAGATATCTCGAAAACAGCGCTCGGGGCGGAAATCTCTATCCCGTGGGAACATCATGCGTCGCCTAATCGATTACTTTCGACACTGAAAAAAGAAGGGTGGGATGTTGTCGGCGTTGAGCAAGATGCGCGAGCGCGCGACTATCGTTCGTTCAAGCTGGAAAAACCGACTCTTTTTATATTCGGCAATGAGGTGCTGGGGATCTCGAAAGCATTGCGCGAAAGGTGTGATGCATCTATAGAAATCCCGATGCGGGGCACAATGGTTCGACAAGCTTGCCACCCTCGCCATTCTGGTCGGGGGAAGGAATCGCTCAATGTTTCCGTTGCGGCCGGTATAATTCTCTTTAGTATTAGTCAGTAGCTTATTGCGTCGACGGTTTTTCCTTCGGCATCGAGGAGTCGGATAACATCGTGCGAATTGCGCCACAATTCTCCGCCGGAATTCAAATATATCCTCCACGAATCCTGCGAGAATCCGCCTCTTCCTCTGTTGTTTTTCATACAGCCGTTGTAAGAAAGATTATTGGCGAGAAAAATTCGGCACGCAGGCGTGAGATTCGAAGGTACGGATAGGGGAATGGCGCATAGCGGAAGAGATTCGGTAAAATCAAAGCAAGCATCGCCATACGTGCGCAGATTTTCCGATGTAAGCGAGAACAGTGCACTTCCGGGCGGACAGTTGCGGGATAGATTTGGCGTAAACGTCTGCAATCCGGCCAAATATCCCGTGCACGCATTCTCTCTGAAAGAAGTCCCTATCGGCGAGTTTTTCGAGGAAATTATCGCCCGCGCTCCCGGATTCAAGTAAATATCTTGCTGTTGATTAATGTCTCCAAGAATGAAAATATTCGTGCCGCGCGGAATGTATGCGCGCACCCCGGAGTATGCACTTTGGAGTGACCATCCCGCTATTCCCACAGGTCCCGTATTATTAAACGATGCTTCAATTTCTACATATTCCGCGGCAAGTTTCTCTGCCGCTGTGCCATCTGCAAGCTGAATCTTGCCGCGGTGAGAGGATGGTTCCCCGAATGTTTTGCCACCTGTTTGAGCCAGAAGCGCGTCGTATTCTGTTTGAGATCTGTTTAGCCCTTCATCTCCAATGTCTTGCTCCGTCCCTTCCGTATCTTGAAGTCCTGATAAATCGGGACCAAAAATCAAACCGGTCGGTTGCCACGGGAGCCGGAACTCTCCGCTTGATGTGGCATTCAAAGATACGAAACCGAGTAGATTTGTAAAACTGCGAGCCGTATCTCCTATCTTCCGAATCCCGCCGGTTGCGAGCCAAAGCAGAAAAAGAATTGCAAGAGTCGCAAGCGCGAAGCCAATAAGAATCTTTTTTATCACGCGTTCATTATACTCTTTTCCTATTAAGCGAACGCAGTATTAGTCTGCTTTAAGTATTTTCGCGATTTCCTCGCGTGCTACGCCCGCATCGCTCCACGGCTGTTTGGTTCCATGCGTACCGTAAATCGAGGAATCTGTTCCTTTTCCCGTGATAAGAACCGCATCTCCGCGCTGGGCAAGTTGGAGCGCGTTTTGGATTGCCGCGCGCCTGTCCATAATGATCGTCGGCTTCTTGCTCATGCCATGCGCGATGTCATTTATTATTTGAAGCGGATCTTCATCGCACGGGTCTTCGTCTGTAAGTATGACTTCGGCGCAATGCATCTCCGCGATGCGTCCCATGATCGGGCGTTTCCACGCATCTCGCCCTCAGCCCATTGAACCGAATACGCATATCTTCCGTACGTTTTTGTATGCATCATACAGAGCGGTAAGTGAATCAGGCGTATGCGCGTAATCCACGACAACCAAAAAGTTTTGGCCTGCGTCTACTCTTTCTGCTCGTCCGGGTATTCTCTCGATGCCGCCCAAAGCTTCTGCGATAATTTTCGTTTCTATGCCAAGCGAGCGCGCCATAGTGGCGGAAGCGAGAGCGTTCTTAAGAGAAAATTCTCCAGGCAACTGCAATTGTATCGAGGTGTTCTCAAAGGTAAATTGCCCCCCGTTTTCATTTGCAGATATGGGCAGACATGCAGAAAGCGAGAAGGGGAGCGCGTGTTCGATTGGAAGCGTCAAATAACGCCCGCTCTCTTTGTCGTCGGCGTTCCCGACGATTATTCGAGGCCGCTTCTTTGAGCGCGCGAGCTGTTTGCCTATTTCGAATTTTGCATCGGCATAGGCGCCGTAGGAGCCGTGCGATTCGATGTGTTCCGGGGCGAGGTTGGTAAATATAAGCGCGTCGAAATCCAGAAATCTGTGCCGGTACTGCCGAGCACCCTCGGAAGTTACCTCAAGAATCGCGGCCGTGCATCCCGCGTCTAAGGCGTCGTGTAAGAATTTTTGAGTGAAGAATCTGCCGGGCATGGACATGCGGGTAAGGTTTGGACGGGATGCGTCTGCCAGCTTGAATCGGATCGAATTGATGAGGCATGTGCGATGACCGGATTTTTCAAGGATCGCGTTCAACATTTCCGTAACGGATGTTTTCCCCTTTGTGCCTGTTACGGCAATAACGAGGAGCGATCGTGAAGGATATCCGTAAAAAATCGCCGCCAACCATGAAAGAGCGAAGTGATAGACAGAAAACATTTGCCCCAATAACGGGGCGGGAACGATCAGAGCAAGAACTTGTTTCAGCGTTTGCATCGTGTAATTTTATTTGCTGCCGATCATTCGGAGCGCTTCGCGCAGTCGCGCGCTGCTTCCCTCAATACTGGCAGGCACTTTGCGCAGAGCATCGCGAGATTCTGCAGGGGTGTATCCTAGCGCGCGCATCGCCTCCTGCGCCTCTTCGTCGAGGAATATAGCGCGCGCTCCTAGCTCGGAGCCTGCGCCTACTTTCTCACGGAGCTCAAGGACAAGCTTGTCGGCCGTTTTTTTCCCCACTCCGGATACTTTAGTGAGATACGGGGCGTTTCCGGTCGCTATCGCATTTTTCAAGGTATCTACATCGGCAAGATCGAGAATCGCGAGCGCGGATTTCGGACCAATCCCCGGGACCATCAGCATAAGCTCGAAAAAATGGAGATCATCCTCGCGCTCGAATCCATACAGATCAAGCGATGTTTCTCTAACGGCGAGATGTGTCCAAAGCGAAGCATCTTGCCCGATCTTCAGCCGCGCAATCGTCTCGCGCGTCATAGCTATTTTGTACCCCAGACCTCCCGCCGAGACTATCGCTGATCCGGCGCGCATCGATAAGACTTCTCCTTTTATGTGGCCGATCATACAATAAGTAGCACCCTGCAATCATAACGTCTTGCAACTCACTCTACAATTAGGTAGCATGCTCGGAATGGCACGTACAAGTTCGGCAAAAAAAGCACAGCGCGCGGCGATTCGCCGCCGCGTTTTTAATGCGCGCCGCAAAGGAGCTATGAAATCTGCGGTAAAAGACGTCGCGAAACTTGTTGCAAAGAAGGATGGTAAAGGGGCGGAGGCGCTTCTACCCGCGCTCTACCAGGCAATAGACAAGGCCGTCAAAAACGGCACGATCAAGAAAAACACTGCGGCACGCATGAAATCGCGCATCACGAAGCGGCTGCAGGCGATCGATTAGTCTTCTTTAGTCTCGTTCGCCAGCTTTTCCTCCCGGCCGGAATCGAACCGACATCACGAACTCCGCAAGCTCGCGTTCTATCCATTAAACTACGGGAGGTTTGAAGAATGTACCACATTTCAATGTTATTCACATTCGTTCCGGCGACAAGCATGCATAAGTAGTATCATGTTCGTATGAATGTATCGGAGCGTGCGGGGGGGAGTGGCTTGCCTGCGCGCAGTGCGCAAGCAGGCATATCAATTCTAGGCGCTCTTGTTTTTGCGCTCGCGCTCGGCACAACCGCTATTACCGGATTTGAACTTGCAAGCACACCTCCCTCGTCTGCATTTCTTGCGCAGTCCGGTTCTACATGGAATGATGTTAAGGGGAGGCTTATGAAGCCACTCGCACCTTCTGCTTCTCCCGACACCGCCAAAACTCCCACATGCGCCTTTGCTTGTTCTCAAAAAGGAGATGCTAAGGAGGGGGACATCCTTAAGCAAAGTTGCGAGCCCGGCTTTGATTACACGATTAAAGAAACAAACGGAACGGTTACGGTTGATGTAACGGCCCAAAATAAGATATCAGAGTCAGAGTGCCCAGTGCCAGCTAAAACCACAGTTACAGCCGCCAGCAGTGCCAAAATAAAGAAAGAGTGCGCCAAGGGAGAGAAAAAGATCTATGGGATGGTCAGCCCGCGGGACACCGGTCGAGTCGAATATTGCACCAAAGTCACACTTAAGGATAATGCAGGAAGAGGAAAGAATGAGGAAAAGTGTTCCAAGAAGGCGGAATGTGCAAAGGACAAAAGTTCTAATGTGGGTGATGTTGCTCAAAAGCTTGATCTTAAAAACAAATCGGTAGCGGAACTTCTTGCAAGTCTTCCGAAAGCTGGGCAGGATCAAGCTCTTGCAAAACTGAATCCGAATGCAGAGGCGAGCGCGGGCATAAGTAATGCTATTAAGGAGTTGTCAGGAGAGAAGGAGCAACGAATCGCGAAAAACGAAAGCAGCATAGGTGCTATAGAGGAGGCCCTTAAGGACTGCGCGGCGGGCTCTTGCCGTCCTGGTGAGGAAGAGAAGCTAAATGCAGAAAAAAGAAAATTGGAAGCAGAAAACGTCGCACTTGCAAATCAAATGAAAGGGCTCGCAAGCGCGCAGAAATCTTTGGCAAGCGTGGCCGCGAAGGGTCCGCCCGGAAGATCAGGTGACCCGCCTCCAAGCGACCCTCCTCCCGACATGAAAGGTGCTGTTGTATGCAAAGGGCTAGACTGCAGAGATGCTGATGGCAACCCCGTTCCTCCTCCAGGCGGTGGTGGCGGTTTCCCAGGCGGTGGTGGCGGTCAGCAGGGCGGCGGCGGCCGTCAGGGTGGTGGAGGAGGTGGCCGTCAGGGCGGTGGTGGCGGTCAGCCTCGAGGCGGAGGCGGTCAACGGCAAGGTACGTTTCCGCAACAGCAACAACAGCAGTGCAGTACGCAATATATATGCAATGGTAATGCCATTTATATACAACAGATCGGCTGCCAACAATCTTTTGGACAACAGTTTAATCAACAACAGTCTCAACCGCAGTTCTATCAACAGTGCCAGTTTGGCTGTCAGCAGGGAAGCAATACATGCAGTCAAACACAACAATGCTTGCCCCCGCCTCAACAGCCAGACCCTTCTCAATGCACTAGTGGCACATGGAAGCCTAAGTATGGAGGTCAGAGCGGCACTTGTATGGTTGGGTGGGAGTGTACGCCAAGCGGCGGGCCATCTCCTGATGTCGGCGCGCCCAAGGCACAGCTCTCATGCCAGCCCAAGGTCGCAGACGTTGGCATGGAGCTATTGCTAACGTTCTCTTGTTCCGCCGGTACGAGTTCTGGAAGCGGCTTTAATACAAATGGTGCACAATCCGGCTCGGCGACGGCCGTATTGTCAGCTCCTATCGGGGGCACCAATACCGCAAACTTTGGACTTACCTGTACCAAAGAAGGCCGGTCCGGTAGCACACAATGCAGCGTGCAAGTAGGAAAACCGGGAATTGTGCTCGTTGCGAATCCGAAATCAGTAAAATCGGGCAAGACATCCGCTCTCGGCTGGGTTACCGCCGGAATGCAATCATGCATTATTTCCAGTCCGAATCTTCCGGAATTCACTTCGCAAAACGCGAGTCAGACGAGTGTAAACGGAACCGCGACAACACCGCCCTTGAGTGCGAACAACTCTGCGACTAATACGTACAATTTCCTTTTGAACTGCACTACCCTTGGCGGCGGCACGAAGCAAGCGAGTACGACCGTTACTGCGACTCCGTAACCCTGCTACAACCCAAAGAATTCAAGTATCTTGTGCCAGATCGGTTCTTTCATCGGCGTTTCTTCACATCTCTCTGTAAGGTAAGCTCGCACTAATTTTGGGTCCATACCGGCAAGGGGGATAATCAGATTGGGCGATAACCATTTTGTTGTGTCGACAAGAAGAATCGGCGGATCGGCATCGTGATCCTCGACCCAAAAGGAGATGATCTCTTCGTAACGGTGCATAGTCCCGCCGGTCTTGATACCGCGGTCGGAGAGCTCGAATTCAACAAGAGGCGGAGGGGATTGTGCGAGAATGCCTAGCACTGTTGCGGCGACAATAATTAGGATTGCAAATAGGAAATTACCGAAGATTGCGCTGATGAGCGCGGTGCAGAGGGCAAAGATCCCAAGAGCCCAATACCAATCGCTTGTGCGCTCAACATGCTCGTGTTCATACGCGCGCCAGTGTATGTGGGCAGAGGATGACATGACAATTTATGGGGCGATGTAGTTATCGCACCCTTGACTGTAGCCTGCGATTGAATTGGTCTCAAGACAAAAGTTTATATTGTAAAAGCTGCCGTCCGAATTCGAGACATAGCTGTATTGATAAATACTCGGATCTTGCGGCATTCTCGGCATCGCTCCGGATGACGTGAGCGCCGATCCCACCGTCGATGTTGCGGTCAAGGTAGTCGTTGCAGTTGCAATCGGATAATAGTTGAAGCTGGAGGAGTAAATTGTAAGCGCCTTCCGTACCTGGTCTACATCTTCTATCCGTTTTGCATCGCGTGCTTTCGATTGCACGCTTGATAGAGATGCCATGACAATCGAAGCTAAGAGACCGATGATCGTAATAACGACAAGCAACTCAACAAGAGTAAATCCCTTGTTTGATTTAATCATACGCTGGCATTGTATCATGCTTAAATAAGTGTCGCCGTGCTCGGCAGTGACGCCCGTGGGTCATGGAGTGGTTCACTGAGATGGGTATGGTGCCGGCGATTCTACCGACGAAACGAGACGACAGCTCATCGTTCGATAAGCTCGTTTTTTAATAATTTTTCTTTCTAAACTAGTCCCGCTTTTTGGAGCGTAATGAACGCGCCGCGCTTTTTCATTGTCTTAAGACCCCTTGCCGAGACTGTAATAGTGACTTTTCTGCCAAGTTCGGGGATGAACAGTGTCTTTTTTTGCATGTTGACCTGGCGGCGGCGCTTGCCTGTCGGGTTGAATTTGGTCGCACGCGTGCGGTTGGAGTAGCCTCCCCCGACTTGAGATGTCTTGCCTGTTATGTCGCATACTCGTGCCATATGAGGGGGTTATGCTACCATTCGGAGACCTCGTATGCAAATAATATATTTTGTCATTCTTATTTTCTCGATCATCGTTCACGAGGTCGCGCACGGCTGGGCTGCCGATAATCTTGGGGACCCTACGGCGCGTTATGCCGGACGCCTCACTCTTAATCCTATTCCGCATATCGATTTTCTCGGATCGATAGTTCTTCCCATAATCTCCTCGCTCTCGCCAGGCGGATTTCTATTCGGCTGGGCGAAGCCCGTGCCCTACAATCCTTACAACCTCTCTCGCGCGCCGCGTTGGGGCGAGACGATCGTTGCCGCCGCCGGGCCGGGGACGAATTTTGCTC
>ERZ1292630.2888-Hain-H41-02um-R3-2888-length-15544-cov-28_pt1 | contig 15544 bp, 15 predicted proteins | sample MGYA00564408_ERZ1292630 | MGnify/ENA primary metagenome ERZ1292630 (study PRJEB36523, sample SAMEA6512641) | groundwater metagenome | collected 2019-01-08 | study: AquaDiva: Metagenomics assemblies of 32 groundwater samples | reverse complement strand
CTTAGATCTTACTTGGCGAACAATCTTATATCATGTTAGGCGAATTCTGGGATCAACCAGTGTATAAGAGATATCAGTCAAAATTAAACCCACTATATAAAGCATTGAGCCTAAAAAAACCATCGCCCTCACAACCGCAAAATCCTGTGAATTAATGGCGTCAATGGTATAACTGCCAAGCCCGGGAATACCAAAGAATGACTCGACCAGCAAACTGCCCAGAAACAATAAAGGCACCACCACAACAGCACCTGTCAAGATGGGAATCATTGCATTTCTTAGCACATGCCTGAATAAAACAATGCGCTCAGACAAACCTTTTGCTCTGGCCGTACGTACGTATTCTTTATTCATTTCTTCCAGGAAGATTGTACGATACCAGCGCGTATTGGACCCTGCACTACTCATTACACCAATTATGACCGGCAATAGCAGAAATTTCCCCGCATCCAATCCGCTTTCGTAACCCGATATGGGCACCAAATGCCAGAGCTTGCTCACTAGAAATTGTCCCGCAATGATATAAAACAAACTGGAAATCGACATCAGCGCCACGCACAAAACCACTCCCCAGAAATCAATATAAGTCGCGCGAAAAAAAACCATCAGTAAAGCAAAAGTGATGTAGGCAATCAATCCCAGGATAAACACAGGCAGTGCAATTGCAAGACTGGGGATCATGCGCGATTTGATCTCTTGTGCAATATCACGCCCATCATCTGCTCGCCCAAAATCGAACATAAACATCGATACCGATTTTTCAAAAAAAATGGTGTTCGTTAATTTTCCCAGCTTCTCGTCTTCTTGATTGAAAAGCAGAGGCTTATCATAACCCCGCTCAGCTTTCCATTTTTCAATCGCCTCAGGCGTTACATATTTAATGCCTAGTTGCATACGCGCCATGTCATCGGGCGTATTCACTACAAAAAATAAAGCAAATGTAATGAGATTAACTCCAATAAGAATCGGTATTGCATAAAGAATACGTCTAAGAATATAGCTAAGCATCGTCACTGCTCAGTTGAAAATTCAAGATGGCACCTGACTGACTCCGGTGCTGCGCTCGCGACGGAGAAAAGCAGTTATGGCAGGAACAAAGCTGATCGCCAGTAAAATCAATATTAAGGCAATCGGCCACAGCACCGGCTCATTCCATTCACGACGCTTTTGCTCTCTCAGATTTGCATCGATCTTGAAATATTTAAGATTATTATTCGATATCCTGTTTGGCTTCACATTCTGATACCAGGAATGATATAGACCATAGTCTTTTGGATGATACCCCCACAGCCAGGGAGCATCGTAACGCAATATGTCCACCATACGATCGATGATTTGCTGACGTTTTGGACCATCTTCCATATTCTTCATCTGTTCAAATAACTGGTTGTATTCTGCATTATCGTAATTGGCGGCATTCTCGCCATTATTGCCCACCTTACGCTGCGGCCCATACAATAAAAACAAAAAATTCTCAGGATCAGGATAGTCTGCATTCCAGCCCCATTCGAAAATCTGTGCATTCCCTTTACGGATCTTGTCCTGGAAACGATTATAATCAGTGCTTCTAACGATTAATTGTATATTTAATTTCTGGAATTGTTTACGCATCCAGTCGAGCTTGGATCTATCTTCGGAACTACGTGCAGTCACATCAAAATACAGGATCAATGGCGCGCCTGTTCTCCGGTCTATTCCATCTGGATAACCCGCTTCTGCCAACAAGGCCTTTGCCACTTGAATTGATTTACGCTGCGGCTGATCATTAACCCAATCATATACTACGGGATTGATCCCTTCTTTTCCTTCGCGATAGCCTGCAATGCCTGGCGAAATGGGACTCTGAGCTGGTAATCCACGGCCATTTGCAAAAATTGAAATAAATTCCTCATAATCCACCGCAATTGAAATGGCTTGCCTCAGTTTTCTGGCTGATTCACGTTCCCGTTCAGTACTGCCGCCAACAACCGGATCTAGCATATTAAAACCCATATAATAAGTCGATACCGCCACCGTTGTCTCCAATCGTATCCCTTGCGCGGCCATTTCTTCAGTGACAGTGGCCTCTCCCTGGCCTACCAACTGTACGGCTTGATCAAAACTGTCTGATCCAATCCCGGTAGCATCATAATAACCCTGCAGAAATTTATTCCAGCGTGGAATACTCTCTTTCTCGCGGGTATAAACAATTTTATCGATAAAGGGCAGTTTCTTACCGGCATCAACCAACAAATCATTCTCCTCATCCCCTGGCATCCCCTCGGCTGGGTAGTATTCATCCTGAAAATTCGGATTTTTCTCTAACACCATTCTCAGATTAGGATTATTCTCGGTCAGCATATAGGGGCCTGTACCGATGGGATACCAGTCCAGCGTAATATTTTTTTGTATCAATCCCTTCTGAGAATAAAAAAGATCAGCCTCCCAGGGAATAGGAGCAAAAAAAGGCATAGCCAGCCAATACATGAATTGTGGATACTTGCCCTTTATTTTTATATGATAAGTATGGGTATCCACGACATGCACACCTTCCAATTCCTGATCTCTCAAATCCAGATATGTCTTTTCTTCCGGTTGAGCCTGATCAAGTTGTTTTAACACATTGACATAATCCTTAAGCCCCACTATGTAGTCCGCCATAAGTCCGTATATCGGCGAATGCAACCTAGGATGCGCCAAGCGTTTGATCTGATACACATAATCTTCTGCGGTCAGTTCACGTGTGCCCGTTTGTGAAAAATCTGATAACTTAAATATAGCAGCCAATTCCCGATCGTTCACGTTATGGTATAACCAATCACCCTGCTCGTTTCTTGCAAGCGCTGGATGGGGCTGAAAGAAGATCTCCGGCTTAATTGAAATCTCATAAATACTATAGGCAATATGGTCAGCTTCAGCATCCTCAGGGAGCTGATTGCCTTCATGATCAAAATACGTTACAACGGGCATTTCTTTTGCCGTCGATGGAATTAATGCAAAAGGACGCTTTAAATAATGATATTGGAGCGGGGGTTGATAAATCTGTGCGGTAAATTGAATCTCATTGGAACTATAGGATTGCACGGGGTCAAGGTGTTTGGGCCGTTCAGTAAACACATTATAAAAAATATTTTTTCCTGTATCCGCCGCTGGATAAGGATTATTCCAATTATTTTCACTACAGGCCGATAATAAAACCGCCTGTAGAATCAACACCCATAATGTCGTAACTATTCTTTTCATAACGGCCATAGTTTATCGGAATTAGCTTGCCCCCAATAAATATAACGCACATATCCTATGTATCTTCCATTGCAGCATTCCACCTTATTGGATCCTTAAGCTATAATTCGTTAATTCTCTAAATTTTACAAGGAAATTTTATGGGTTTTCTCGCGAATAAACGTGTACTCATTACCGGATTACTGAGCAACCGTTCAATTGCTTATGGTATCGCCAAAGCAATGAAACGCGAAGGCGCATCATTGGCTTTTACTTACCAGGGAGAAGAGGTACGCGGGCGGGTCGAGAAACTGGCGGCTGAATTTGATAGCAACTTGTTATTCCCCTGTGATGTAGCCAACGATAACGAAATCGCACAATGTTTTGAGAACCTGCAAAAACATTGGGATAGCCTGGACTGTATTATCCATTCGATTGCTTTTGCTCCACGTGAAGCGCTGACAGGCGATTATCTGGAAAGTGTCAACAGGGAAGCCTTTCGCATCGCACATGACATCAGCGCCTATAGCTTTTCCGCGCTTGCCAAAGCAGCTCTGCCTTTAATGCAAAACAGAAACGGTGCACTGTTAACATTAAGCTATTTAGGTGCGGTACGGGTTATGCCAAACTATAATGTGATGGGATTGGCTAAAGCCAGTCTCGAAGCAAATGTCCGTTTCATGGCTTCCAGTCTGGGTCCCAAAGGAATACGCGTAAATGCCATTTCTGCCGGTCCTATCAAGACTCTGGCCGCTGCCGGTATTGGAAATTTTGGGAAATTATTAGGCTATACCGAAAAGGTTTCACCATTACGCCGCAATGTCACAACCGATGAGGTTGGCAATGTTGCTGCCTTCTTATGTAGCGATCTGGCCAGTGGCATAACCGGAGAAATAACTTATGTGGATGCCGGTTTCAATACAGTTGCTTTTGATCTGCAGGACTAGAAATTATCCTGTTTAACCTTTACATCATACTTTTGTCTGAGCGCAGCCAGATAGGAAGACATCTCCTCTTGAGTAATCATTTGCTGTAGCTGCTTATTAAAGTTGCTGAGATTTTCTTTTTCTGCAGACTCGGGCTCTATAACCTTACTAATCCGTATCAGGCTATATCCTCCTTTTGGATCAACTGTCCCTGTATAAACAGGCAGATTATCGGTTTCCGCCCTAAAAATTGCCCGTAACGTCTCATGGTCCAAACCTTGCGACTGCATATAAGATATCTGTTTTGTGTCACCCCAGGTTACATCAACATCCTCTTCGCCAGCTTGTAAGCGTGCAAGCTTTGCTTGTCCCTCTTCGATCGCCAGCGCCTCAGCCATCTGCTTCTTAAGCTTCTCGACAATTTGATCTTTAACTACCATCATCGATTGCGCAGCAGCAGGTCTATGTTCAACGATACGGGCGGATACAAATGTATCGGGCTTCACTTCAATCGCTTCAGTATTACGCTGATTTGTAATCGCATCCTCTGAGAAAATAGCCGATAGCAGCTTCTCATTAGCAAGAATAGAAGGTTCTGCTGAATTTCTTGTAATCCAGTCACTCTTTTGCAGGGTTAATTCAAATTTTTCCGCTGCTGCCTGAAGATTATCGCCTTGCTCATAAACCACATTACTAAAATCTTCAGCAATCTCTCCAAACATGCTTCCCATCATCTGTATTTTCAGTTTCTTCTCGATCTGTTCCCGCACATCTTCCAGATCGGGATGTTTTTCTTCTTTGATATCGGTTAATTGAATAATATGCAAACCAAAATCCGTTTCCACCAGGTCACTGACTTCATTTAATTGCATTGAAAAAATCTTGTCCTCGAAAGATTTAACCATGACACCACGGCCAAAGAAACCAAGATCCCCCCCTTGAGTGGATGAACCAGGATCATCCGAGTGCTCCTTTGCAATTTCTGCAAACTGCTCCATGTTCTGCCTAACCTGCGCCAATATACCTTCTGCCTTGTCTCGCGCCGCTTGTTTCTCATCCTCTGATGCATCAGCAGGTACGCTAATCAAAATATGACTGGCTTTCCGCTCTTCAGATTGACCAAATTCATCCGGGTGCTCATCAAAATAGGCGCGAACCGCTTCATCACTGATTGTTTCATTTTGGGCTATCGCATCCAGCGACAAAACCAAATATTCAACCCGCGCACGTTCAGGCAAATAAAAGTCGACTTTATGCTTCTCATAGTAAGCATTGATATCAGCTTCTTCTGGCATCACCTGCGATAGAAACTGTTCCGGTTCAATCTGTAATTGACTGATTTCACGCTGCACTTCACTTAAATACTTCACCCTATCAGCAACTGTTTTAGGCGCGAACCCATTCTCGCTGTAACCATCTAATAATTGCTGCAATAAAAGCTCCTGGCGCACACGTGATTCAAATAGCGCCGGAGTCAATCCCTGAGCGCGCAATAATTCTTCATACTGCTGCTTGGAAAACTGATTATCTTTTCTAAACGCGGGGATATCTCGAATTGTATTCACCAGCTGTGAATCGAGAACAATGAACCCATTGTTAATGGCTTCTTGATGTAATAATCGCTGCTGAATCAGTCTTTCCAGAACCGAGTTTCTTACTTCGAAAGTATCAAGCATTGCACTGTCGAAATTAGCACCTAACATGGTACGCATTCTCTCATGATGGTCACGTAATGCTTGTTCATACTCACGACGTGGTATTTCTTCACCATCAACTATTGCAACATAGCCTTCTCCGCTGTCGCTGCGATATGATTCCACCCCCCAAAACAAAAAAGGCAATACTGCCAGACCCATAATGACTTGAACGACACGTTTTTTACGGTTGACGAAATCAAACACAATTAAGACCTGAGAATACTAAAAAGTGAAAAATAGGATCGAAGAATTTTTATACTTTAAGCGGATACAATATTATTTGGCGGAGTGGACGGGACTCGAACCCGCGACCCCCGGCGTGACAGGCCGGTATTCTAACCAACTGAACTACCACTCCTAGAACTAGCTAAATTGACTGGTGGGTGCTGACGGGATCGAACCGCCGACATTCGCCTTGTAAGGGCGACGCTCTACCAGCTGAGCTAAGCACCCGGTCACAAAGGGCGCTAGTTTACTGCATCTTTGAGCGCTTTACCAGCACTGAATTTAGGAACCTTCGCCGCTTTTATTTTAATGGCAGCTCCTGTCCGTGGATTACGGCCTGTACGTGCAGCTCGTGTACCTACTTTAAAAGTCCCAAATCCGACCAGAGTCACACTCTCATTCTTTTTGAGCGCACCTTTTATTGCTGATAATGCTCCATCCAAAGCACTACCAGCTGAGGCTTTGGAAATTTTGGCTGATTTTGCGATAGCTTCAATAAGTTCGGATTTGTTCATATAATTCCCCTTCTAAGTTAATGGTAATTAAATCACAAGCAATTACTGCAAACGCACTTATATCAAGCTGCCAGCACCTGGTCAAGCAAATTAAGGCCTGCCGGCTACATCCTTTTTCTAGTCAATTAGCTGATTTAGAAAGGGCAATTCCTTGACATAAGCTACAAAATTTCATAAAAACAAATAACTGTGCGCTAAAAGTAAAAACTACTTGAAGTTTTGCTGCCTGATTTTGCATCAATAGATTTCTGTTTTCTGTTCGCGATTTAACAACACTTCGACCGCACTCCGGGCCGACACACCTTCATGAAGGATACTGCAGACAGCCTGTGTGATGGGCATTTCAATATTCAATTGATGACCTAATTGCAACACTGATTGTGCTGTATGCACACCTTCAGCAACATGCCCCAATTCATTCAAAATATCATTCAATGATTTTCCTTCGGCCAGCATCAACCCCACGCGCCTATTTCGCGATAAATCACCCGTACTCGTCAGAATTAGATCACCAACTCCAGCCAATCCCATAAAGGTTTCCATACTTCCACCCAAACCAAGTCCCAACCGGGTGATTTCCATCAGCCCTCGTGTAATCAGCGCCGCACGTGCATTATGTCCAAACCCAACACCGTCAGAAATACCTGCTGCTATGGTAATTACATTCTTTACCGCGCCCCCTGTTTCCACACCAATGACATCCTGGCTGGTATAGATACGCAGCCTTGAGCTATGCAACTCAGCCGCTATTTTAGTGGAAAAATCAGCATCTTTGGACGCCAGCGTCAAAGCAGTGGGCAGACCTTGCGCCACTTCTTCTGCGAAACTGGGACCGGACAATACGCCACAGAACGATAATGAAGAAGAATATTCTTCTTCGACCACTTGATGAGGCAAATACGAGGTTTCTGATTCAAACCCTTTACATCCCCAAAGGATAGGCACTCTGATTTTGCTTGCGGCAACAGCACGCAAAGTTTCACGTAAACCTGCAATAGGCACCACAATTAAAACAAGATCTACTGCGTTTAACGCTTCATTAAGTACTGATGTGATTTTCAAAGATCGGGGTAATGAATAACCCGGTAAGAAACTTTGATTAATTCGCTGACTATCCATCTCAACCGCATGATCTGGATCTTTCGTCCACAAACTGATTTGATGACGTGCCGATAAACTAATCGCTAATGCTGAACCCCATGCGCCTGCACCCAATACCGCAATTCTCATGAACCCCAAACCTGATTGACTTTGACATAACCCATCTGCCCATCAAGATGACGTACTTTTACCCAACCCATCACATCAGAATCCAGCCATTCCATTACGATATTTTCTTCGGCTTGAAATACCAGCTCTGAACTCATATCAGCTGTCTGATAAATATCAGCCAGCGGTACCGTCACAATCACATAGCGCTGTTGACTCAACGCTTTCTTTTCAACCCACGCAAGACTACCGCTACTGTCACGCACTTTTGCCCAGCCATCAACATTGACCACAATTTCAACCGGAAGATAAAGACTCGCCACATATAGCTTGTCAGCTCTCAGCGATGGTGCGTCATACATGACAGCAGCATTCTCAGCTATCGAAAAAAATTCCATCTCCGCCGCCGCGTAACTTGAAAGCAGCAACAAGACGCCCATTAGCAAGACACTGATTTTGCTCTTTAACCAGGATGATTTAATCAACAGACTTTTTATCATTGATAGGTTTATCCTTTATATTCTCGATTCTCTTCTAATTCATTTCTGATTTTTTTTGATGATAGATCGCTTCAAAATTTACCGGATTAAGGATGACAGCCGGGAAGCCGGCTCGCGTAACAATATCCGATACAACTTCGCGCAAATAAGGAAAAAGAATATTAGGGCAACCAATACCCAGCACCGGATCCAATTCTCCATCCGGCAGATTACGAATGCGGAAAATACCCGCTTGCTGAACTTCAACCAAAAACATCATCTTATCTTTAATCTTAGCCGTCACCGTCACTGTTAACAGTACCTCATACAACCCTTCGTCAATACTTTGGCTCTTGGTTCCGAGTTGCAGATTAATTTCAGGCGTCTCTCTTTCCAGAAAGATATTGGGTGCATTGGGAATTTCCAAGGATAAATCTCTCACATAGATTTTTTCTATGGCAAAAACTGGCTGTGATTGTTCACTCATATTTACTCTGTTTAGTATTTAATAAAAAAGTTGGTCAATACAATAACTTTAGCTGAATCAATCCCAATCATACGGTCAGGTTGTCAGCAATGCCGTCAACTCACCCTCACGATCAAGTTGTGTCAAATCATCATAACCACCCACATGCCTTTCTCCAATGTAAATCTGTGGAACCGTACGGCGACCTGTTTTATCCATCATCTCAGTACGTTGCGCAGGTTCAAGATCAATACGGATTTTTTCAATATCCTGAATCCCTTTAGAGCGCAACAAATTCTCTGCCATCTTGCAATAAGGACAAAAACCTGTTGTGTACATAATCACCTTCGGCATTCAACTTCCCCTAGCGTTTAACGATAGGCAAACTTGCGCGCTTCCATGCATCAATACCGCCCATCAGATTAAATACCTGAGAAAATCCATTCTTTTTCAGAACCAGGCTGGCATGATTCGATCGGATACCGCCGCGATATATGACTACGATGGGCTTTTCCTTAAATTTTTGTAACTCAACCCAACGCTCCTCAATCTTTTCAGAAGGAACATGCTTTGAGTTTGGCAGATGCCCCGCTGCATACTCGCTATCATCCCGGACATCCAGCACCAATGCATCTTGATGATTGATTAATTGTACCGCAACAAGTGTATCTATCTCCTTGACACCTCTCTGTGATACCAGTGGCCACAATAACAATAAGCCGCTGATAATTGCTGCAACGACAAAGAGTAAATTTTCTAATCTAAGAAGAAAATGATCCTGAAATAATGATAATTCCATATATTTTTATTTTAATTCTTTAAATGTTAATTTTATCAGAAACGTGAAAATCACGAGGCTCCCATCACTCACCAGTCAAACCTGCACATCTTAACATTATGCCTGCAAATGCATAATAATTAATCTTCGAGTTTCAATAGCTGCTGCTCCATTTTAACAAAAGAAATATAAATCCAAACCGAATCATCATTTTCCACAAAAAAGTATATTGTATATATTATATTCGCACAGAAAATCAGTCAGATGCTGCATTCCCATATAAAATATAATAAAATATCAGCGTTTTTAACCCGCTTGATAACCATTCCCATTTTCACAAAAAGATTAATATGAAGAAAATTGTTCTCCTGCGACATGGAGAAAGTACCTGGAATAAAGAAAATCGGTTCACTGGCTGGACAGACGTTGATTTAACGCCTAAAGGTTTGCAAGAAGCTCAAAATGCCGGTCAGCTTTTACGAGAACATGGGTTTGCATTTGATGTTGCCTATACATCCGTTCTCAAACGGGCTATTCGTACTTTATGGATAGTCCTGGATGAGATGGATCAGATGTGGATTCCAATTCAACACACCTGGCGATTGAATGAAAGGCATTATGGCGCATTACAAGGATTGAACAAAGCCGAGACCGCTGCAAAATACGGTAACGACCAAGTCTTGATATGGCGGCGCAGCTATGACACCAGGCCACCTGCTTTAACCGCCGATGATGTTCGTTATCCAGGTACAGATCCGCGTTATAAGCATTTAACCCATAATGACATCCCCTTGACCGAGTGCCTCAAAGATACGGTTGCAAGATTCTTACCCTACTGGAACACGACTATTGCGCCTCAGGTTCAAGCCGGTAAAAGTGTCATCATTGCTGCACATGGTAATTCATTAAGAGCACTTGTTAAGTATCTGGATGGTATCTCTGATGACGAGATTCTAAATTGCAACATACCTACCGGCGTCCCATTAGTTTATGAACTTGATGACAATATGAAACCCATTCAAAACTATTACCTGGGAAATCTATCCGATATTGAAGAAGCAATGCAGATTGTGGCCAATCAAGGCAGATCCATTTAAAATTGATTCCTATCAATGAATGCTAACGAATGCATTATTTCGAATAAAGCATATCTGGACACCAATACGTTTAATTCTATCTATCCCCAATGCTCAAAGCTCATATTGCTCTGCTTTCTGGCCTTTTTTTGCCCGCTGCCGGTCTTCGCGGACAATCAAGAAAACCTCAAGGCACTCCGCGAGCGCATTCAGGCATTACAAAAAGATCTGGCCAGTAAAGAAACATTAAAACAGGACACATCAGATGCATTGCGGGAAACTGAACGCGCCATCGGCAATATTAATCACCGGTTGACCAAACTGATTGAAAATGACCGGCAAGCAAACGAGGATTTCAAACAATTACAAATACAGTACAAGCAAATTAAAAGTGAAATCGATATTGAACGCACTCAGCTGGAGAAACTTCTTTACCAACAATATATGGGAGGACAACAGGATTACTTGCGACTTATGTTGAACCAGCAGGACCCCAACCAGATTGCCCGTAATATTCATTACTACAAGCAATTTTCACTGGCGCGCTCGGGCAGCATTAAGAATCTTCAGAATAATCAATATAAAATTGAAGTTCTGACCCAGATCAGTCAAAAAAAGAAAGATGAAATCTCTGCTATCCAGAATGAATACGCTACGCAGCGCAAGAACCTTGAACAAGAAAAAAACAAACACCAGATCATGCTCTCGCAAATATCCGATCAAATTACTCAACAGCAACAAGAGATTAATAAACTCGAGAATGATGAAAAGCGTATAGCCAATCTGGTCAAAGCGATCAATAAATTACTTGTTCAAGAAAAATCCAAAAACACTCTGATTAACAATAAACTCCCGGATGCTTCTACAGCAGGCGCTTCATTCGCATCGCTCAAAGGCAAATTAAATTTACCGGTGCGGGGGAAACTTATGAACAGTTTTGGTGGTCAACGTTCAGGTAAGCATGTAACTTGGAAGGGCCTGTTTATTCAATCACCTAATGGCAGTGATGTTAAAGCCATATCAGCAGGCCGGGTTGTGTTCGCAGACTGGCTGAGAGGTTTCGGTCATTTGGTGATTCTGGATCATGGAAATGGTTATATGAGTCTTTATGGCAATAATGAGACACTCCACAAACAAGTAGGTGACCCTGTTCGTGGGGGCGATACGATTGCAACGGTTGGAAATAGCGGCAGTAATACAGATTCAGGTTTATACTTTGAACTTCGTCACAGAGGTAAGCCGTTTGACCCTTTGACGTGGATAAAAATAGAATGAGCGTATTAACCATTTACAAAAATTCGATCAGTGCGGAGATAGCATAATGAGTAACATAGTTAAGAAAACAGGTTTAATTCTTATGGGTGTAATCACTGGAGTGATGCTCAGTTTGAATTTCTCTGCTATTGCCAAAAAAGATAATGTAGAGGCGATTCATCCGCTTCCTATCGAGGAATTACGCACATTCGCTCAAGTATTCGGCCGCATCAAAAGTGATTATGTCGAATCTGTAGAAGATAAAAAACTGATTACCGAAGCTATCAACGGCATGCTGGTTGGATTAGATCCTCACTCATCTTATCTGGATAAAGATGAGTACAAGGAACTGCAAATCGGCACCCAGGGTGAATTTGGCGGGCTGGGTATTCAGGTCACTATGGAGGACGGGGTAGTCAAAGTTATCTCGCCTATTGAAGATACTCCGGCATTTCGAGCCGGTATCAAAACAGGCGACCTGATTGTTAAACTGGATGATACCGTTGTAAAAGGCATGACGCTCAATGAAGCGATCAAACTCATGCGCGGTAAACCTAAAACTGCCATCAAGATCACTATCGTCCGGGAGGGTGAAACAGAACCATTGGTTTTCAACTTAGTGCGCGACATCATCAAAATTCAGAGTGTCAAATCAAAAATGATTGAACCTGGCTATGTGTATATCCGTATCACCCAATTCCAGGAGCAAACCGGTGAAAACTTAGCGCAAGCTATCAAAACCCTTTTTGCCGAAAGCACTGAACCCATGAAAGGGCTGATATTGGATCTGCGCAATGATCCCGGTGGATTGCTCAATGGCGCGGTGGCTGTATCAGCAGCATTCCTGCCAGAAAATGCGCTGGTTGTTTACACTGAGGGACGCAGCGCTGATGCAAAAATGCAGTTGCATGCCAATCCGGAATACTACCTGCGTGGACCTAATGAGGACTACTTAAGAGGATTGCCTTCTGAAGTAAAAACCGTACCGATGATCACACTGGTCAATGGAGGCTCTGCCTCGGCATCAGAGATTGTAGCAGGTGCTTTGCAAGATCATAAACGCTCCATCGTGATGGGATCACAGACGTTTGGCAAAGGATCTGTTCAAACGATACTGCCATTAGGGAACAATACGGCTATCAAGCTGACGACCGCGCGATATTACACACCCAATGGCCAATCTATCCAAGCGAAAGGCATTACCCCCGATATTCTGGATGAAACAGAAAGTGATGATCAGCGTTTGCGGGAAGCGGATCTGAATCGCCATCTGTCCAATGGTAAAAAAGCAGAAACAAAAGCTGCCGCTGATACCGATAAAACAGCAGAAAAGCCTGCTAACAAGAAGAAAGAGAAAGAGAAAAAGAATAAAGACAAGAAAAACAAAGCCCCTATCGAATTCGGTTCGGCTGAGGATCTTTTGTTAACACAAGCCATGAATTATTTTAAAGGGATTACTTCATCGCCCGATAAAAAGAGCGGCGAAACGGATAGCTGATTTTAAGGATCGTGAATGATCAACAGTTACTTCGGTATAGCCGCCATATTCTGTTACCGCAAATTGATATTTCAGGACAGAAGAAGCTCGATCAATCACGGGTATTAATTGTAGGTGCCGGCGGCTTGGGTTCTCCTGCCGCCATGTACCTCGCCGCCAGCGGAGTCGGCAGCCTGATCATCTGTGACGGAGATCAGGTTGATCTGACCAATCTGCAGCGTCAAATTATGCATGACACCGATTCAATCGGCTTACCGAAAGTTTTTTCGGCAAAGCAATCACTCGTTCGAATTAATCCGGAAGTTCATGTCACCGCCATACAAGAGCAGGCTGACCAAGCAAAACTGTTCCAATTGGCAGCGGAAGTTGATGCCGTCGTCGATGCCAGTGATAACTTCACTACCCGTTATCATATCAATCAAGCCTGTGTCACTCATAAAAAACCTTTGATCTCCGGTGCTGCTGTGCGATTTGACGGTCAAATCTCCGTATTTGATTTGCGCCATCCCGGCAGTCCCTGTTATCACTGCCTATATCCAATCAACGAAGAACATGAAGACATGCCTTGTGCAGTAATGGGAGTATTCTCCCCCCTGGTGGGCATTATCGGCTGCATGCAAGCCGCAGAAACCCTTAAAATTCTGTTGGGTATCGGAGAAAATCTGAATGGCCGCCTTCAATTACTGGATGGTCTCACCATGAACTGGCGTTCAATCAAGCTGCGTAAAGACCCGGCATGCACGGTTTGCCACATATCCGGATCAGCAGACGATCAATAAACCTTATCGATTTAAAGAAGCTCTGGCGGCAACAAAGCCCTTCGCTGCATTGCCCAATTTTCAAGGGGATCACGCCCGAATTCACTTTTCACAAATTGATACCAACGGCCAATGACAAAACACATGAATAAATTGGCCTGCGCCGTAACATCAAAGTGAGCATTTATTTTGTGCTCACTCACAGCAAACCGTAATGCCTGTTTTAAAGTTGCCTCCAATCGGTCGTGCAGCTGATTAATGCGCGACTGCAAATATTCATTCTCATTAACCAGTGCATCGCCGGTCAGAATACGCGTCATGCCCGGATTTTTTTGCGAGAAACCTAATAATAGCAGCAGCAAACGCTCAATCTGCTGAGACCCGCATTTCTCCTCTTGCAAGATCTTGTTAATCAACACGAACAAGGTACGTTCAATAAACTCAATCAAAGCCTCGAACATCTGCGACTTACTGGAAAAGCAGCGATACAGCGAAGATTCTGAAATTTTCAACCGGGCGGCTAACGCGGCAGTGGTAATCTTCACTTTCCGGGGATGCTCCAGCATCTCAGCCAAAGCTTGCAAGATCTGATCTTTTCTTTCGTTTGATTTTACTGGCATGAGCGCTTCAATTTGACGGCTGCAAAAAACAAAGGCAATGGATGAAATATAGCAAATTAACCGGCAAGGAAGAAAACTATCCTATTCTAATCCAGATTCTGCACCGGATGGTTTGACCGGCACTTAATAGCCATTCTAAATCAATCCGCATAATAACGGCGTAAACTAGACCTGCTTGCCTTAAACAAGCTAAAATTGGCAATTTTAGGGTTTCTGCTCATGCACACTTGGCGAAGAACATCCACACGCGCTGAGACTCCGGTTGCACTGACGATAGGCAATTTTGATGGCGTCCATTTAGGCCATCAAGCCATGCTGAGCCGTCTGAAAGATGCCGCCCATCGGCTCGGGCTTCCCGCCTGTGTCATGACATTCGAGCCTCATCCGCGTGAATTTTTCGCCCCGGATCAAGCACCCACCCGGCTAACCAGCCTACGGGAGAAATTGCAATTACTGGCCCAATCCGAAGTCGATTGTGTCCACGTATGCCGCTTCAATTACGATTTTGCAAGAATCAGCGCGGAAGAATTTATTACGCGCATTCTGAATCAAGAGCTGTCTGTCCGCTGGCTTCTTGTGGGCGATGATTTCCGTTTTGGCGCACGACGTGCCGGTGATTTTACTATGCTGCAAACATTCGCAGCAGAAAACGGTTTTGCCGTGGAAGTCATGCCCGGTGTTATCATTGAGGATCAGCGTGTTTCAAGTACCGCTATCCGGCAAGCGCTTGCCAGTGGTGATTTGAATAGCGCCAGAAAATTACTGGGCAGAGCCTATAGCATCAGCGGGCGTGTCATCGATGGGGATAAATTGGGCAAGCAGATTGGGTTTCCGACAGCGAA
>ERZ1292630.2887-Hain-H41-02um-R3-2887-length-15547-cov-7_pt1 | contig 15547 bp, 8 predicted proteins | sample MGYA00564408_ERZ1292630 | MGnify/ENA primary metagenome ERZ1292630 (study PRJEB36523, sample SAMEA6512641) | groundwater metagenome | collected 2019-01-08 | study: AquaDiva: Metagenomics assemblies of 32 groundwater samples | reverse complement strand
TGCCCCAGCGGCGGCGTCGTCCGGACCGCCTTCGAGGATCCTCCGTTCGCTATCCACGGCGGTGCTTCCGACGCTGAGGAGTCGAACGTCGGGTACGACCGCGAGACCACGCAGCCCGTACCGCTGCTGGTGGCAAGGGACGAGCAGCCCCGACGGAGGAGGACCACTTTTCGTGCTCTGCGCGCCCTTGTGAGGGCTGTTGCTGTGGTTATGGGTCCGTTTGGTGCCGCCACACAACGCCTTGCTGTGATTCGTGTGATCGAGGAGCTTCTGGGCCTTCTCAGGAAGCGGAGGAGCATCGGCCGAGACCGGCTGCCCGTCGAGATCCACGGTGAAGGTTTCGACAATGAGTTCGCCTTCCAGCATCATGGCTTCCCGTGCGTCCTCCCCCCCATTCGTCAGCACCGGAGCCTCAAACGGGCAGTACTCCACCGTGATCGTGGCCGCCTCGCGCTGACCCAGCACAAACTCGCTTGGCGAGACCGTGAAGACGTCGGGATGAGTGGTGCGGAGCCGCATGAGGCCGCTGCAGCCAGGATTGACGCCCGGGAGCACGACCATGCGACACCCTCCCAGCAGGCAAGGCTGAAAGGAGATGACATTGACCGCGTCGATGCATTGCCCGCTGAGCTGCAACGACGGTGGATTCGCGGTGCCTTCACACGGAACTTCGACGAGTTGCCACTGCGCATAGGCGTTGGTTTCGGCATCTGGACAGTTCACATCGCGCGCGTGGCCGATGCGGAGGCTGACCGACGCCGTGCCCGCCGTGAGCGGCTTAAAGAAAACGCGGATTTGGATGTCCCCGCCCGATATCAGCGGCTTCGACGGTGTGTGGTTCGGCGTAATGACTTCGCAATGAAAGAGGCAGGACGCGGATCGGTCCGACAGCTCGACGCGCAACCGTCGGCTCGACGTGTCGCGGTTCCAAACGCGAATCGTGTCGCTCACCTCAACGTACGGTGTGCAGTCGGAGAACGTAATGCACGTCTTCGACACTTCGAGGGCGTTGGTGACCGCCATCGCTCTCGCCACGATCGTGAGATTCCCGGCGGCTTGAGTTTCGTTGGCCGCACGCGGCGCGGCGGCCTTTCGAGGATGGGTTGGACTGTTGTTGCCGGGAGAGGTGCCGCCGCCGTCCTCCGCGGAGTCATTCCCGAAGGATGTTTGGGTCATGTCGAAGTCGGCACTGCCGCCGCTGATGGTCTTGTTGCGACCCATGTGGCTGCCTGGCTGGCCGTGCTTCTTCGTCGTCCGGTTGCCGATGGGCGGTGATGGCTCCAGCTGTTGGCGTTTCTGAGGCGATGAGTGTTGCTGCCCGGTGCCGTCCCCTGCCGCTTCTTCCGATCCTAACGGCTGAGCATCGCCACCGTCGGGATGGGTGTGATCGTTGCCCGGTGTCCGTGGAGCGGTGGTGCTGTAACTCAAAGGAACCTGGCGTCCGTGAACGTCCAGATCGCCGGGATGCACTGGCGGTGGGGTTGACCGTCCACCTGCGTAGTCACCATGAGCCTCGAGTCTCCTAGCGATTTCCTGCTTCGGGGCGGGCATCTCCGAGGGAAGCACTTTGCCCACTTCGTGCAACCCTCGCGGGGCGCGGTACCCGTAGACGCGACTCAGCCGATCGAGATCATCCTGGGCCATCCGGGCCGCATCGATCACGGGTTCTGGGATGACAGACGGCCGCGTCGTATCCCATTCCCCGACGAGCTCCTCGATGAGAAAATGGCTTGCCTCCTTGCTGTTGAAGAGCTGCGTTCGCTGATCAATCCAGTTCAGAACGGGAACGGCCTCGGCGTGCAACTGGGCCGCGCGCTTGGCCGCGGCGTTGGCCTGCGCGCACCACGGATCTTCCGCGGCTGGTTGCGACGATGTCATCGGCGGCGGTGTCAGGGACGGTGCGACGATCTCGGGTGGCGGCGCCGCAGATGGCTTGCCTTTGCCAGTGGCCGCCGCGGCCTTCCCGGCGGCTCCTGCTGCCGAAGCCGCCTGACCTTTGCCTTTTGCCGTCGGCACCGTCGAACCCGACGACGTCGCGTCCCCCTCGACGGGAAGCGGCTGGGGGGCCGCTGGCAACGGAGGTGGCTGCGCGGCCAGCTGTAGCGATTGCAGCTCCGCGAGGTCCGATGCGAAGACGTGTTGAAACGTCGAGGTCAACGGCACGACGAAGGGAAGATCACTTCGGTTCATGAGGGGCGAAGCGTTTTTGACAAAAAGAAGTGAAAAGAGGGAACTTAACAGATGATGGTGACGTCTGGGCCCCGGTCAAAAAAAATCTCAAAAGTCGCCGAAAAGCCCACGCCGTCTTAGGACAAAAACGGCAGAAACGGGAGCGAAGCCAGTAGCAAACAAAAACTAACGCGCCTCTCATGCAATGGTCATGCGGGCGGTATCGACGCGTTGATCGACGTTGCCGTCGAAGCTCGGCGGATGATGTAGTAGATCACGACCAGCAGCACGAAGATGCCAATGGCCAAGGTGAGGTTTTGACGCCAACCGTTTCGCTGCATGACGTCCGCCAGCCGCGAGGCCGACGAGCGCACCCCGTTCACAGCCACACCCATTGAGCGGCCCAGCGCGTCGAGCAACGCGTTGTGTTCCTGCACCTCTTGGCGCAGGCCTCGCGCTTCGTTTTGCACGCGCTCCATGTCGTTGCCCAGGGCGCGCAAGATGGCGTCATTCTCTCGCTCGGCGGCCAGCTCTTGCTCATGGGACAGCGCGTTGGTCGTGGCATCGGAGCCCTGAGAACTTCTCCCCCCACCCGCCGCGGCACCGCGGTTCGCGTGTTGCGAAAATATTGACGAACGCATGCCGGCTCGGCTAGTCATGCAGTAACGGCCGCGGTCAACAACGACACGGACCCCACGCTAACCCACGGAGGGTGACAACGAATGAACGTGATTGGAAGGAAGGGAAACCACCGAGGAGGACGGCGTGGGGCACTGGTCTGCGAACCTGGGTGCGTGTAGCAGTCCGCTGTGTGAGGGTCGCGCTTGGTTCTTTGGTGTGCGAACCCGAGCTATCCACGGTCGCACCATCACCGCGCTTCGCAATTTTACTTTTTTCTCGTTTGTGGTGGGTAATTTTCCGTGTGTGCGTCGTCCGTTAGGCCCCTGACTAAAGACACACAGCAAAACCGGCAGGTCCGTTCTGTGCAGATGGGGCAAAAATAAGCCCCCTTACAAAAAAAGAAAGAAGAAGACCGTTTTGCTAACGGCACGCAGCGTTGATGTCCGCTAACTCGGCCACTCGGAAGCGAGCCTCGTTTGTTGGGTCATCCAGTGGCACCAGCACGTTGAAGACGGCGACAATGGACGCGTCTGCCTGAACAGGGGGCCGCAGCGACACGATGCGGCTATCCTCTCCGGGGCGAAGCAACAAAACGCTGTTGGAGCCGACCGCAATGGCAGGAACGAGAACACTTTTGGGCCGCCGCGAGAACTGCGAATTAAGTTCGACTTGCTGCTGCTTCTTCAACGTGAGAAACTCCTCGGATAGATGGACCAGTTTCTCGAGGTTGTTGCGCACGTCGTCCAACGTTCCGAGAGCAACCACCGACAGGGGATTCACTTGAGGAATCAGCCTGGGATTCTTCCGGATGAGTGAAAGCAGCACAGCCTGGTTGTAGAGAGCCACCGCGTCGTTGGTCACTCGCGTGAAATGTGCCTCCGAGAACTGTTGGCCGGCTCCGGGGTCGTTCTGCCCGCCTTGAAAGCCGTAGACATGCTCAACACCCATCAATTTCGCGGTGCGATAGAGGGACAGTTGACCGTTCGTGCGCCGCATCAGGTCGTGGTTGGTGCGATGCCAGTCGAATCCCACCGCGGCAGCCGCCGACGCCACCGTGTCCGAGCGACATCCTCCAGTCAGGACTTCTCGCAGCAGCTGCTTCTGGCGATCGGTAAATGCAAAGCCGCCGACCAAGACGGCGCGAGTGTGACTGCATTCCGTTGAGGCAGCAAGATTGTAACAACGTTTCCAACTTTCGATGAAGCACTCGCCCAGTCGACACAACGAAAAGTAGTGCATGCGAACGCCCAGTTGAGGGCCGGACGGAATCATTTCCAATCCCGGGTTGACCACCGAAAAAGTGTCCGTTGAAGCAAGAAACGTGCCGTTCGAGAAGTCGTACGGACAAATTGGCGATGACGATGGGCTCGATGTGACGCGCTGCCCGCTGTGAAACACACACAGGGCCCACTCCACGACGTCCAGCAAGCGTTCGATGCGTTGCACTTGCATCTGCATGGCGTGAATCGTGTTGACGACGACATCACCGCCCCCTTCGGCGCCAAGGGGGTCACCCTTGCACAGGTCGTCGAAGTCCGCGAAGCTCAGACGACGCTGCAGCGTCACAAGTTGCTCCGTAAAAGAGAAACCAATCTGGGCTTGATCCCTCAAATACTTGAACGCCCCTTCGCGCGCCTCCGCACCAGGCGCCAACGCGCGAATGAAATCCACAACCTGGCGTGCGAGCGCCTCCCACTTTACGGAGTCACTACCCAACGCCCACGGCACGCTGACACTCATGACGATCGCGGACTTAGGCGTGGGCGTCGGATCGGCATCCCACGCCACTGACGCGCGGAAGGCGGGATTCATGACATGCCGCATGGACGCATCGGGCCGCTGCATTTCGGAGCCTGGGACACCAAAAACGCGGAGCTGCGTCCGAAGAGCCTTTTTCCAGGCCACTTCGTCTTCGCCGATGTACCCCGCGGCACATGCGGAAAAAAAATTGAGCACGTCAGCCTCCCTCGCCGAGTCGCGCCGCATGGAAAACGCGATGTCGACCGCTTTCGTGCGGTCGGTCTCAAGCGACATGACTTCCTCATCGGGGGCACATCGATACTGAGAGGGCTGCTCTGAACCGCAATAGGTCCAATGCCGACCCCCAGGTAGCGCGTCGATGCGGCCCGTCGTCGCTCCCATCAGACGATAGTGCTCCTGGATCCTTTTTTCAAACATGTCCTCGAGGCTCCGCGCACTCTCCCTTCCGAGGTCGAAAATGGTCACCGTGTTCGGAGATCCAAAGGCGGAAGGAGCATGCGGCACCGTGTGACGGAATAAACAGTTGTCACGAGGGCAGCCGACATCGTTGTTCTTGCACATCATGCTGCACGGTTCGTAGCGTCGATTGGGCGTGGTGCCCGTCGAGGCGTCGAGGTGCACTCCGAAGTCACAAAATGAGCCCTTTTTGCACTTGCCGACGCGGTACGCTGCGCAAGGAGGTGCGTCGCTGCCCCGACGGCCACCACCCCCATCGCTGCTGCCGCCTGAGGTCGCGGCACTTTGACTGCCCACATACGCAGGCGGCGCTGGGCCACCTCCGTTGTGGGCGAAGCGACACTCGTGGCCGCGGCTGCAGGAGCCTGACGCCTGCCAGTGGCGACACGTGGGTCGGGACATCCAGTCTGGGGGGAGGTCGGGGTTGGGGCGTAGCGAGGGAGAAGAAGACCTATCGCTGTCAGTTGTGGAAGTGGGGAATAACACAGTGACACTTGAATTAGCTCCTCAACGACGCGAAACGATGAGGACCCCGTAATTGGTGACGCTGAAACATTAACGCGTGGTCCGCGACCGTCACCCCTTTCACATCCTTCGGCACACACAAGCGTCGAGGGATCGGAAAACAACGGGAAAAATTCCAGTCGTGTACAAAGTCACCCCCATCATCGATCGGAAAACACGGCTCAGCTGATCATGCGCGACGGCGAGTCGACCCGTCTCGGAGGGGTCGCCGCCCGAGCGGTCGCCCGTGCGATGGAGGAGGCGGTGGGTCTCAGGGGACTCCTCGCTCTCTCGGCGGGCGTGGCATCTGTCGCTTGACGCGCAGCGCGGACCGGGCTATACGCTCGACGAACGGCAGCGGCTGCCGGGGGCGACGGCGGCGGTGCCGCGTGTGTTCGGTGAGGATGTTGAGACGGTGACGCCGCCGGCGTTGACGATTTGGCTGTCTCGGTATTTGCCGGCGGGATGGAGGCCGCGGCGGCCGCTGTTCGCTCACTCTCGGCGCGCTCCAGCTGCTCACGGCGTTCGCGTTCCTTCAGCAAGTTGGATTGAGCCACCTCCTTGTCCTTGCCGGCGATCTCGAGATGATCTCGCACTGTCTTCAGCTCCTCGCGCGTGGACACCAGCTCATCGAGTACAATGCGCAACTCGTCCTCCATGGTCTTCGCCGTCCGCTGGCGGGCATCCTTTGAAAGCAGCTCCGCACGAATGAGGAAATACTGCGATCGGATGTCGGGGGCAGGCGGGCACACACTCAGAGGTCGGTACGAGTCGCCGAGGAGATCGCGCGCACGCCACCGAAAGGCGATGTCGTGCACGTCGGCGTCGGCGAGCGCCTTGTCAGTATGGCCATTGAGATTGCTGCCGCTGCTGCTGTCGACGGAGTAGGGCGAAGGAGGCTGCGCGGCCGCCGACGCGGACATCGGAGGTGGAAATCGCGCTGTGAACGACATTGCCAACGACCTATGCCAATTGAGACAGTTGTCCGAGCGGGGAAAAAAGTCTACTTCTGTGGTGAGACGAAGGAAGGCTGCGCACTGATATCGAGGAAGTCCGAAGGAAGAGGTTTCTTTCCCCCCTGTGCCCCCCCCCCCCCCCGCTCAAAACAGCCACCCATGACGAGCAACGCGCCTCCTTACGCGGGAGTGAGTGGACCTTCCCACTCCCTAAACCTCCAGAAGGACTCATCCGAGGCCCTTTGCTTTCGTTCACTGTGTCCTCTCTCGCTCAGATGGGCTTGCTCGAGGGTGTGGAGGCCGCCGACGACGAAGCCACTGCGGCGGGCTGACTATTCGGATGGTGCAGTGCTTGGGAGCAGAGCAACAATGCCAAGACGTTCAGCACCCCCGTGGTGATCAGCCAGATGCCAGGAATGTAGCCGTATTCTTGCAAGATCACGCCACCCATGAAGATGTAGAACATCGACCGGCCGATGTGTTTCGTAATGAAGAGCGAAAACTCCTTGAGCCTCGGGTGCACCATCAGATCGCACTCGGCCGAGATGATGACGGCGCTAAATAAGGTGAGGTAGACGTAGATGATCTTCCACTGGATGTTGTTGGATTCCGACCACATCAATTCGAAGCATGTGTAGAGACCGCAGCCGACAGCGCCAAGAAGGCCCATGGCCTTGAGCCCATAGTAGACGGTACCGCGTCCGAAGCAAGAAGGCGCCGTGGGCATCTTCGTGTTTGAGTTGGGTTTTGATTCGTCGATGAGCGGTGCTTCCATAAACACCCCACCGACGCAACACTGTCCACGATGAGAGATCAGAAACAGCAAAAAAAGAAAACAATACTATCCAACGCTTACGGATCATCGTCGGAGCCGAGGTGTGTTTTAATGAAAGGACGATCCAAAAAATCGGATCTACGACGACTACTTCAAACTGGTGGATTGGTACATCTCGGGGAGACGACGAGAGAGCGTTGCCGAGCAGGAGCACTTGTGTCATTTCCACGAGAGGTGTGATGATGATGGTTTGTTTCGACCAATGAGTCCCTCACTCGCCCTCTTCTTGCATCACGGCGATGTCATCGTCCGCGTCGCTTGGAGCTGAGGGGGTATTAAGGAACTCCCCTCCCCCTCCATTGGATACTAAGGCAGGCAACGCGGCAAATGCCAAGGCCAGTTGGACCTCCCTGGCGACGCATTCATCGTTGGCCACGGCCACGCGGCGGCGGGTCTCCATGGTTTCCGCGTGAAGCACGGGCACGGCCTGCAGCAGCCGTCGTACGGCGGTGGCCAGGTCGTCAGGCTGAAGGGTGGCGGTGGAGGAAGCCGCCCGCCCCTTCTTCTTGCGTGTGGCGCTGCCCACCAACCACGTTTCCCTCTGCATCATCGCCGTCGCACCGTTCTCGGGCAACGTGTTCGCAACACCAATGAAAGATCGGTCGGCACTCGTACGCGTTGAGGAGGTCGTCGTGCGGCGGCGGCTACCGTTTTGGACGAAATCAGTGGCTGCTTCCTTGCGTCCTTGCTTGCTCGGAGAAGCGAGGGGAAGCGCGAGGGGGTGCAGCGACGTGTTGTTGAAGGAGGAGGAGGTGGAATGGGAGTGGCCGACGCCAAGGGCCGCTCGGGTCATGCACAGGATGCCGTAATCATCGCGCAGTGTCGCCGCCGTGCTGCCACCGACCAACCCCCCGCGTAGTGCCGTCGTTGTCATCTATGTCGATGGATATATCAATAGAAGCAATGGGGAGACCCCCTCGCCCTGTGTGGAATGGACGGCTGTTGCCCCTTATCTTTTTGGCCACTCGAAAACTTACTGTCTGCCCAAGTGAGCCTCGCCCGCTGTGCGGGCGGGGGAGTGGTTTCCCCTGAACTCACGGGCGCAGTTCCGTGTGGGATAGAGGGGGGGAAGGGGAAGGGATCGACCCGGACGGACGCTTCGCGATAGTCCGCACTGCGGTCCTTTCATTTGTCTTCTCTGCAAAAAAAAAAAAACGACACGGACACGAAGGGACGGCTAGGACACGACACGACGTAGAGGATGTCCCGTCGTTTGTCGGATCGGATCTCTCTCACAACTACTTTTTTTCCCCTTCGATGACCCGGACATGTTCGACCTTTTCTCTGTCATCCCCCCAAAAAAGCACTCCGCGAAAAAACGGCAAGAAACAGTGGGACGAGAATGGTGGCTCCGATTCGAAGGAGCTTGAAGCTACCTCCGAGCGACGCCAGGAGATCCACCACCGTGCGGCGCGTCCGGATATCCTCGGTGGTGACGAAGGGCTTCATCCGAATGAGCAAGTCGCTTCGGTTGTCCTGGCGGTAGCCGTCCGTTTCAAAATGAATCGGCGTGGGCAAGGCCGCTCGACGTAGGACTCCATTGTCGTACGTGGCCGTGGCCGTGAAGAGCATGGTGCGAACCTCACTGCGGGCGACGTTGAGCCGCTTGATGGCAGGGATGAGGGCCGTTGATAGGGCATCAGCGTTCCCTGGTGAACTAGACGTTGCGGTCCAGTAGGAGATATCCACGAGGGCTGACGCGGTCACAGTGCTGCCCGAGCCCGAGGTCCCGTTGAAGTCGTGCAGGGAAACATAAACGCCGTTCACCGGCGGGTGGGCCCCTCCGTTCAGAAACGTCGACCATGGCACGTCGGCAGAGTAGCACACGGGAACGGGCACAGGTTGCCCGGATGCGATACTGCGCGTCGTGGCTGGTATACGTGAGCACGCCGGCGACGTCTCCGGGGCGCTGCTGGAATAATTTACCGTGAGCGTGACCGCGGAGCACGCCGGCGGATCGCACCACACGGTGACATTCATATCGAGGGCGTCATCGAGGCGACCGGCTGGCGTCAAGCTCCGGATGACCAGCGGCGGCTGTGTCACGAAGCGAGCAATCTCTACCGCGGCTAAGGCCGCGAATCCGCCGTACAGTAGCAAGATGAGGGCGCCGTGCCCTAGCGACGTCATTCGCTTTGTCGCGCGTTCCTGCAGCACCGGAATGACCGCGGGGCCGTCGGGGGCCGTCGGAGGAGGAGGGGGGTGGGCAGAGGCGTTGGTACCGTCGGCGTCGTCGTCGTCGCGGATGACTTCGACTTGCTGCACGACATGATCCGTCGCCGGCGAGAGCGCGGCCAAGACGCCGCCCATTTGACACGACGAGGCTGCTGTTTGCGTTGAAAGCGAAGGAGGGAAGGAGGGAAAGCCGGGGTTCGGCAGCGTGCTTTAAAATCATTCCTTCCTTCACCCCATGAACGCACCGGGCGAACGAGACCGGGAAGGGGTAACGAATACATGGAATATTCTTGTAAAGTCCCCGCCAAAATATGGAACGCGAGAAAAACAATGGCCGGTGTGAAGTAGCACAAATAACGTCGCCTTTCTTTCGAAAAAAAAATGTTTTGGTTTTGATACACCTCTCGGCACCCTTTTGTTGTTTGCGTTGCTTTTCTTGATCGACTGTTAGATGTTTCGCGCCTCTCTCTCCGTTGAATCTCTCCTCTTTGTTGTGTGATTGATACTGCCATCAGTTTTATCATAGGTACCCCCCTCCCCCCGGGGATGGGGCAGGGGTCGACCATAATCGAGAAGAGGACAAAGCGCTGTGGAAAGCCAAAGGCCCCACTCGTCACTTTTTCTGTTTTCTACATTTCACAACATTCCTTCTCGACTTCATTTTGCTGTTTTCGATGCTTGTTCGCGAAAAAAAAGAGACGACAACGCCCGTAGTTATGGCTACACAAAGATGTGTCATTTTGTTGACCGTGGTGGGTCTCTATCTCGGTGCTGACCCACCCACTTCACGCGGGGGGAACGGTGGCTCGAACAGCCGCAGCACGGAGCGACTGGCTAGCCTTGAACGCCGCGGTATCCCACTGGCGATCGGCCGCCTCTCCGCCGCCGCCTCTGACGTCGCTGCCGCTACCATCCATACTCACGTGGCCACGACTGGTCCGATCGTCCATCGTCACCGGCAACACCGAGGGAGCCGAATTGTCGTTCTGATCCACGTTGACGCTCGACACCGGCGATCGCACCGACAAGGAGAACAGGGACACCGACTCCTGCACGAGCGACTGCCGCATCCTCTCTAATCGGACGCGAAAGTCGTCGTCCTGGCTGCCTCGACGTGACTGCACTGCCCCGAAGAGCACCAGTTCGCCGTGCTCCAGCCACCGCTGGATGGCGTCCACGGGGTCGGCCATGGCCAGCTGAACGGCATCGCTCGATTGAGGGAGTTGCGTTACGCTCGAAGACCGTTTCGCATCATCGAACACGCGGCGCGGAGGCGACTCGCGGCGCAAGGATGGAGTTGCTCCTGCGCTGCGACTGGACCTCGTCGAGGGTGAGATTCGTTGCTGGGGAATGGCAGTCGCACCTCCACCAGCACCGCTCGCTGCCGGCACGCGTCTCATTGGGACATCGGCGTGAGATGTGGCTTCGTCGCTGCTAGCGGGTCTCACATGTTCAGTCCTCGTGGTGCGCGTAATTTCCCCGTCCCGTTTGGCGCGTTCTCCAGTCTCGTGTTCCTCCTCCTTCGGGACATTTTCATCCAAGACGATGACGGCCTCGTCATTCGCGGAGCCGCTGCCGCGCAGCAGCGCGAGATCCGCTTCAAGCCGCTCCTCTTCGCTCAGAATGAACTGTCTAAGAGGCCATGAGAGCGTCCTGGCTGAACCAACAACACCAGAGGCGATGACGAAAGCGTAAACGAGCACGATAAAAAAGACCACTTGTTGGCCGATGATTCCTGCGGTAATCCAATTAGGATCGACCGTCTGTGCCACACTGTCCAATGAGAAAATCAAGGCCAACGCCGTCGTGATGACCAGTGTAACAAAGGCCGCACTCTCGACAAAATTTTGCAGTTGAACGCTGTACGGTGCGTAGCGCAGATGGACGAACCCGACCGCGCAGAACCAAGCGAGCAGCAAAAATAAATTGGCGCCCGACGCGCGCGGGATGAGCGATAAAATAACGGACAGAAACAAACTGCGAACGGTTTCCCACAGGAGGCACCACTCCTGGCCTGGACGGTAGCGCACAAAGAGAAATTGCCACATGTTGATGTGCGCCAACGACGAGGCGCGGCGGAACTGGTAACACGCGATGAAGACGAACACGAGGAAGCCCACGACGAACAGCGGCACGGCGATCACCGCGGCGACGAAAGCTCTCAAGTACGGCAGCTCTGAGTAGGAACAATGTAGCGACGGCTGGACGCGCAAATAGCTTCTGCCCGTGGCGGGATCAAAGGAACTGCAGTCAAACACGGCCAGCGCGGCGGTCGCGACCGGCAAATACACGAAACTCATGGCGGTGACGACGCCGCGCATTGCCAAATACCGCAGCCGTAGCCAGGCCCCTGTCATGTCACTCCCCAGTTGGAAGATGCTGCCCGGCATCCCGGGCGGCGGCGGCAAGGTCGGATCGCTCCTCTCTTGCCCTCCTCCCGCGGCAGCGGACGCCTCTTGCACGAACTGAGCAAGGGCCCGCTCACGCTTGCGGCGGTTGATGGCGCTCGTGTCGAGGGCCGATGAGAGGTGCGTTAGCTGTCCAGCAGCAGCGGCTGCTTCCTCCGCGGCGGCCGCCATGTCTACATGCAGTTGTTGCAGCCGAAGAACGTTTTCGCTTGTGAGTTGCGAGGTGACGGGCGGCTGTGTTTCGAACGGGGGCAGCAACGGCGATCTAGACGCCGCGGATGCCCTCCGGCCGCCTGTGGGTCCAGGCGCGGCCGAAGACGAATCAACGGCCGCGGCCGCGCCGGCACTGGCGACACTGTCGATTCCTCCGGCGACGACGACGCGGGATCCTTCGGGCTGCTCCTTCGGAATTGCGGCGGCGTCGTCATCGTCGCTTGGTACAGTGACGACCCGCAGCTCTGACCACGAGACCATCGCGAAGAAGAGGGAAAACGTCACCAGGAGGAAGAGGCCCATAGCGACGAGCGCCACGATGGAGAGAGCGATGCCTGAGGTCGCGATGTCGACAATGGGACGGCCCACGAAACAGCTCACGAATTCAAGGTTGACATTCAGCAGCTGAAAGCCGAACCCGAGTGCCACGAACGGGGCCGGCCAACGCAGCCCCGCCTTCGTGCCAATCGTGGCCATGCTCTGCACGTAGAAAATAGCCACGACGACACAAATATGCAGCCGCGAGGCAACATGCGCTGGCATGAACTGAAAGACAATGGCAACGAGCAGCAAGCCGACGAGAAGGATGACCACCAGTGCGATGGAGAGACCGATGCTCGGACAACGGACACATAAAGTCGACTGTGCGTAGTAACCTGCGGTGCATGTGGAGCACAGTCGACCGCCGTGACCCTCTTTGCACGCGAAGACTACTGTGTTTCTGGGATTGCACGGTGACACGCCTTGCTCCGGCGGATGGTCCGCAGCGCATCGAATCAACGTTGTTGCGGCGGACAAGTCGGCCGAATACCCGCCGTTTCCTGGTGTGCCGTCGTCACCTCCTCGATTTTCGGCAAGCGTGACGTTCGGTCCCGTTGGGAACCAGCCCACGGGCACTTTCATGAGCCCGCTGAGACCGTCGCACAGGCCATTTTCCAAGCAACGTCGGCATTTAGGAGGGCGACCAAAGTACCCTTGCTCACAGCGGCACAACCGGTAGTCATAGTACCCGGCGTCGAGCGACGCGATCATGCTCTTCGCCGTTCCCGTTAAGGTTGGACACAACACACCTTCCGTGGTGCGCAAATACAGCCCCGACACCCGGAACAGACTCGGCAGATTGTCGGCGACGATGACGTCTTCGGACGCGTTGACGGAGGCGGCCGTCGCGGCACGGAGCTTGGCGTTCCCACTCAGTAGCAGCACGTCGATGCTCGGCGGCATCGTCGGCACCGCCCCCGTCAAGTCGTTATCATGCAAATCGAGCGTCGTCAGATGCGGGAGGAGAATGTCGAACGGATCGGGGATGATACCCGTGATGTTGTTGCTATGCAGGATCAGCGTGCGGAGGCTGGGCCACAGCTCCACCGTTCCTGTAAAATCGGAGAACAAGAAAGGGCTCATGATACCGCTCACTCGGTTCCCGGCCAGGTTGAGGGACGTGAGCGCAGGGAGCAGCGAAAATACGGCGAGCCGCTCTGCCAGGACGCCGCCCAAGTTGTTGAAGGATAAGTCAGCGTCTCGTAGCTGCGCGAGATTCATCAGTGCTTGCGGCAATGGGCCCACGAGCTGATTGCCAGCCACGTTCAGGTGTTCAAGGTTCGTCGTCCCGCTGCCCAAGGAAGGCGGCAACGTGCCGTTGAAGGCGTTGTTGGAAAGGTCTAAAGATCTCAGCCACGAGAATCGGCCGATGCACAGGGGGATTTCGCCCGTAAGCAGGTTGCTGGCCACATCAAACGTCTGCAGCGATTGGGGCGATTCCCATTGGCAGATCGACGGCCCCAGCGATCCACGAATGCGGTTTCCTCGGAGGCTTAAGAAATCCAAGAACGGCGACACAAAGGGAAAAAGTGTCTCCGCGTCGCCATCCAATCCGCACTGATCGATGTCCACTTGAGATAGAAGCGGGTGCATGCGGAGCGCGATGGGGATGGCACCGGCCCAGGCGTTGAACCCGATCGACAAAAGGCGCAGCCCCAATAGCGTCGACGGGAATGCGGGGATGAGGTGACGCAGTGGGCAAAGACTCGCGACGTCGAGGTTGCAAAACGGAGGGGGTACGGAGTCCCGAGTGTAGTTTCGAATCCATCGGGTGCCAACAAAAGCCGGGATCGTGCCCGAGAGGCGGTTGTTCCGGACGTGGAAGATGGTCATGGCCGTCAGCGACTCCCACGAGGCGGGAATCGTGCCGCTGATGGCGTTGATGCCCAACATGACCGCCTTGAGGTTGAGCATCTGGCCCCAATCGCTCGGCAGCGTTCCCGACAAATGGTTTTGGAGCAACGCGACGACCTCTAGACCGTCTGTTAAGATCGCGTCGTTGATGCTGAAGTAGGGCTGGGCCGGCGGTAGCGTTCCAACGAGCTGATTGGAAGGGGCGAAAAACTGCAACAGGTTGGGTGGAAACGGCGGTAGCGTCCCAGTCAACGCGTTCGAAGCGATGCAGAACTGACGGAGGGACGTGCTGTTGCTGATCGTTGCAGGAATCGTACCGGTGAGTCCCGACTCAGATAGGATCCAAATTTTCAATTTCGGCATGGCCGCGAAAGTACAATCTGGTATTTGACCCGCGATTTGTGGCGCTTGAACCACAAAAAGGTACTCCAAATTAACGAGTTGACAAAATCCGGCGGTGAATTCACCCGACACGTTGACACTGTGGACAGTCAATGCCGTAAGATTCGTCAGCGCGAAAAGCGCGGGGAACAAGGCGCCATAGAACCGATTCACGGCTCGCGGCTTGTAACCCCCTTGGAGAAACCCTAAATCGGGGTACCCAAGACAGTCCTCCATCCCTGGACCTCCCCAGGGAAAGGTGCACAGTGTGGTGACCTGTTTGTGACCCAGTAGCAGTTTTTCTAACTTGACAAACGTGGCGAAGCGACTGACGTCTGCTTCGATGACGTTTTCAGAGAGATCTAAGATCGCGATGTCGCCGTGCCGCAGCAGATCAAATGATGGCGGGAGGGTCCCGATCAGCCCGTTCCCGGAGAGCCTCAACGCGACCACCGAACGCTGACTGCGTCCACCTCCGTTGTCGACGACGGCATTGCCGCAGGTCACGCCGTACCATGTGCAGTACTCATCATCAAGGGCCGTCGTTGTGATGATGCCGCTCGTGTTCCAGCCGGAGGCGTTGCGCCAAGAGGAAGAGCTGGAGAGGGAGCCGCCACCCGCCGAAGTGGCTAGGTAGAGTTCACGGAAGATCGAAGGGTAGTCAACGACCAGACTGGAGCAGCAGGACGACCAGGCGAGCGCGATGCCCCACAAAACAGCTGCCACCGAGCGGCGCGCGTGTGAGACCATTGGTATACTGGGTTTCTTGACTCGCAACTTCAACCAATACGCGACTGATCGGGCCAACGATGCGGAGGGGGGGGGGGGCTGCCAGCGGCTCCGAGAAGGCCGCCGTGATCCGAAGGGGGCCTGCCGGGAGAGGCTGATCGGGC
>ERZ1292630.2885-Hain-H41-02um-R3-2885-length-15549-cov-5_pt1 | contig 15549 bp, 16 predicted proteins | sample MGYA00564408_ERZ1292630 | MGnify/ENA primary metagenome ERZ1292630 (study PRJEB36523, sample SAMEA6512641) | groundwater metagenome | collected 2019-01-08 | study: AquaDiva: Metagenomics assemblies of 32 groundwater samples | reverse complement strand
TTCTCGGCTGGTTCGTGCATTTCCGGTAAATCTTCAACCTGCGCCTGAAATTGCAGCCCAAAATTGACGGCCGGATCAACGAAGCTGACAATCGAAGAAAAAGGAATTGTCAGGTGCGAGGGGACTTGGCTGAAGGTCAACCCGACTTCGAAGCCATTGTCATCAACCTTCAAATCCCAATATTTATTCTGGAGCACGATAGTCATTTCATCAGGGAAACGCTCAATCAGGCTGCGCGGGATCGAAACACCGGGCGCTTGCGTCTTAAAGCTAATGTAAAAATGATGGTTTCCGGGCAGGCCAGACATCGCAACATCACCCAGAACACGGCTAACCACTGCACGCAATGCCTCCTGCACGATTTCGTCGTAGGGAATCAGGCTATCGGGTGTATCTTCACTCATAATCGCACAGGTGGACGCTCGCGCAAGCGCGGTCAAGATGCGTTGCGTGGCATCATAGAATCGTTATAGCGCCTGACCATGCGGACAGGCTCGATTCATCGCAAAACTAATGAAACCTCGATTGATGTTGCACTCAATCTTGATGGCACTGGCGTGTATGACGTTACGACCGGCATCGGTTTTCTCGATCATATGCTTGAGCAGCTTTCACGCCATTCGCTGATTGATTTGTGCGTGAATACAGTTGGCGACCTCCATATTGATCAGCACCACACCACCGAAGATACCGGTATCGCAATTGGCGAAGCTCTCCTTCAGGCACTCGGTGACAAGCGCGGGATCACCCGCTATGGCAGTGTTTATGCGCCAATGGATGAGACATTGACCCGCTGCGCGCTCGATATTTCGGGGCGTCCCTATTTCGTCTGGAAAGTCGCGCTGAGCAATCCACGGCTTGGTGAGTGGGATACCGAACTGATTGAACATTGGTTCCATTCGTTCGCGACCGCCGCTGGGATTACGCTCCACATCGAAACTCTTTATGGCAGCAACAATCATCATATCGTCGAAAGCTGTTACAAAGCGCTCGCCCGTGCGCTGCGTGCCGCCGTTGAGATTGATCCGCGCAAGGCTGATAGCATCCCGTCGACCAAGGGCATGCTCTGATCGTGCGCGTTGCACTCGTCGATTATGGCGCGGGAAATCTCCAATCGGTCAAAAATGCGTTGAGAGCCGCTGGTGCCAAAAATATCGTTGTGACTGCCGACGCTGATGCGGTGCGCGCGGCTGACCGGATTATCCTTCCCGGCGTTGGTGCGTTCGCGCATTGCATGGGGGCATTATCGGCGATTGACGGGATGATTGATGCGTTGAATGACGCAACCGGCCCCGCCGCAAAACCCTTCCTCGGCATTTGCGTTGGGATGCAATTGATGGCGCAAACCGGTGAGGAGCATGGCACCCATGCCGGGCTAGGCTGGGCTAACGGTCGGGTGCGGCTGATGGATGGCAGTGCAGGAGTCAAAATCCCGCATATGGGCTGGAACGATGTCCTACCTGCGCAGCAGCATCCACTGATCGAGCCGGGCGAGGCCTATTTCCTCCACAGTTTTTCCTATGACGGCGATGATGTGATCGCAACAAGCGAACATGGGGGCGCGGTGGCCGCCGCGATTGGCCGCGACAACCGGATTGGGGTGCAATTCCATCCTGAAAAGAGCCAGAAATATGGCCTCAAATTCCTCACGCGCTTTCTGGAGTGGCGGCCATGAGTCTGATCATCTTCCCCGCTATTGACCTCAAGGCCGGGCAAGTCGTCCGGCTCGCCGAGGGCGATATGGATCGTGCGACGATTTATGGCGATGATCCGGTCGCTCAAGCATTGTTATTTGCGCAAGCCGGTGCCGAACATCTGCACGTTGTTGATCTTGACGGTGCCTTTGCGGGACAAGCCGTCAATGCCAAAGCCGTCGAAGCGATTGTCAAAGCTTTCCCCGGCCATGTGCAGCTTGGCGGCGGCATCCGCACCCGCGCGAGCATAGAGCACTGGTTTGATCTTGGCGTTTCGCGCGTCGTAATCGGCACAGCAGCACTCGATAATCCAGAACTTGTCCGTGAGGTTGCCCGCGATTTCCCCGGCGGGATCGTCGTTGCGGTTGACGCAAAAGAGGGCATGGTTGCCACCAAAGGCTGGGCTGATGTGTCCGATATCCGCATCGAGGATATGGCCGAACGCTTCGAAGACGCCGGGGTGGCCGCGCTCCTTTACACCGATGTCGGCCGTGACGGGATGCTCAAGGGCTGTAATGTCGAGGCTACGGTTGATCTCGCACGCGCGACCAAAATTCCGGTCATCGCCAGCGGTGGGGTCGCCGGGATTGGCGACATCCGGATATTGTCGCTGTTCGCCAAAGACGGAATTGAGGGCGTCATCACAGGCCGCGCGCTTTATGACGGGCGGCTTGATCTGGCAGCAGCCCTCGCGGTTGCCGCAGCGGCATGAGCGTCTGTATTCGTGTTATCCCCTGCCTTGATGTCAAGGATGGCCGTGTCGTCAAGGGCGTGAATTTCGTCGATCTGCGCGATGCGGGCGATCCGGTTGAGGCCGCACGCGCCTATGACGAAGCAGGCGCGGACGAGCTTTGTTTCCTTGATATCAGCGCAAGCCACGAAGGGCGCGGTACACTCCTCGATATTGTGGCGCGCACCGCCGAGGTCTGCTTCATGCCGCTCACCGTAGGCGGCGGAGTCCGCAGTGCAGAGGATGCACGCGCGCTGCTTCTGGCAGGCGCTGACAAGGTCGGCGTTAACAGCGCAGCGGTCGCACGGCCCGAATTGGTCGCCGAAATCGCTGACCGTTTTGGTAGTCAGTGCATCGTTGCCAGTGTCGACGCACGGCGCACCGGCAAAGGCTGGGAAGTCTTCACCCACGGCGGGCGCACCGCAACCGGGATGGATGCCATTGCTCATGCTATCCGGTTGGCACAGCTTGGTGCTGGCGAATTACTCGTCACCTCGATGGATCGTGATGGCACCCGCGATGGTTATGATCTGGAGCTAACGCGCACCATCGCCGACGCTGTTTCGGTACCCGTTGTCGCGAGCGGCGGGGTCGGCACGCTCGCTCATTTGGTCGCAGGTGTGACCCAAGGCCATGCCAGCGCCGTACTCGCTGCGTCTATTTTCCATTTTGGTGAAGCAACAATTGCCGAGGCACATCAGGCTCTTGCGGCTTCAGGACTGCCGGTTCGTACTATTTAGGCACAGAATCGTCGGATTATTTTACGTTAACTATGGCCTTTGTTACATCATTTACCAAAAAATTCCGCTATTAACCGATTCGTTCATCAACTGGCAGGCTTCTTGCGTCTAGGTGATGGTCATGTTGGCTCGGGGCGAGCCGGCGCGTAAAAGGGTAATGGGGCTATTATGAAGTTGGGGCGTAAAACATTAATGGCATTGGCGATTTTCGCGGCCATTCCAGGTGCTGCTATAGCACAGAACAGCAGCAAGGTACCCGCGCCGCCGCTGCCACCACAAACCAGCACCGAAATTCCCGAACCGGGCGATTTCGCTTTATTCCTGATCGGGGTGACCGGGCTTGTGGTTGGTCGCTGGACGTCAAAATCACGCAAGCGTCGGCAGGAATAGCTACGCGCGCTTGACCTTGGCCACGCCTCCGCGCCAACAGGCGCGCCATGAATGACAGCCTCTCCCGATTAGAAGCGACCATCGCTGCGCGCCGCGCTGCTGATCCCACGACATCCTATGTCGCAAAACTCTCGGCCGTCGGCCGCGCTAAAATTGCCCAAAAAGTTGGCGAAGAAGCCGTTGAAACCGTTATCGCCGCAATGGCAGGAGATCCAGCCAAGCTCACGTCAGAAGCCGCAGACCTGATCTTCCACCTTCTGATACTCCTTGCAGATGGTGGCGTAGGCCTTGCCGATGTGATTGCCGAACTTGATCGGCGCGAGGGCGTCTCGGGGCTGGCCGAAAAGGCCGCTAGAAAGGAAGCATAATGCCAATCGACGCCACCGCCCCTTATGATGACAGCAATATTTTCGCCCGCATCCTGCGCGGCGAAATTCCCAACAAGACAGTTTATGAGGATGAGTGGGTGCTCGCCTTTCACGATATCAACCCGCAAGCGCCGATCCATATCCTTGTGATCCCAAAAGGCCGCTATATCAGTTGGGATGATTTCAGCGCGAATGCGTGCGAAACCGAAATCGCGGGCTTTATCCGCGCAGTCGGCCATGTCGCGCGCGAAGCGGGTTTGCCCGCGCCGGGATACCGCTTGCTCGCCAATATCGGCGGGCACGGCCATCAGGAAGTGGCCCACCTCCACGTCCATATTTTTGGCGGAAAACAGATGGGGGCGATGCTTCCCAAGAGCTAGAGCGTTAAAACGGTTGCACCTCGCGGAGAAGCGGTTAGGTTCGCGCCAACAAAAAGATTATCCGGGAGTATGTTATGAATTTTAGTCGCGTCAAATCGATCGACGCCATCCTCAAGACGGCGGAGAAGAAATCGCTCCACCGAACGCTTGGCGCGTTTCAACTTACCCTTTTTGGCATTGGCTGCGTGATTGGTACGGGCATTTTCGTGCTGACCGCCGCTGGCGCGCAAAAGGCAGGGCCGGGGCTGATGCTGGCATTCCTGATTGCAGGCGCGATCTGCGTTGTGGCCGCGCTCTGCTATGCTGAAATCGCTTCGATGCTGCCGGTGGCAGGCTCCGCATACACCTATACCTATACAGTCATGGGTGAATTACTCGCCTGGACGGTCGGTTGGGCGCTGGTGCTTGAATATGCCGTTGCGGCAAGCGCGGTTTCGGTCGGCTGGTCGGGCTATTTTACGGGTACGATATTAAATGATCTGCTCGGGATACATTTGCCCGCTGCACTTTCGGCCGGGCCGCTCGCGCTTGGTGGCGCTGAAGGCGGTATTATCAACCTGCCAGCAGTTATCATCGCAATGTTGATGACATGGCTATTAATGATCGGCACCAACGAATCGGCCCGAGTCAACGCAATCCTTGTTGCAATCAAGGTGACCTCGCTTACCGCCTTCATCGTCCTGACTTTGCCAAAGGCTGATGCCGCAAACTTCAATCCCTTCCTGCCTGCTGGTGTGTTCGGCGGCTTCGGGTCGGGCGTTGGTGCCGTTGGCGCGGCGGCAACAATCTTCTTCGCTTATGTGGGCTTTGACGCGGTTTCAACGGCGGCTGAAGAAACAAAAAACCCTCAACGCAACGTGCCTATCGGCCTCATTGGTTCGCTCGGATTCTGCACGATTTTCTACATTCTTGTAGCCGCTGGCGCAGTTGGCACCATCGGTGGTCAACCAATCATGGGGCCGGGCGGCATCCCCTTCCCGGCTGGTTCGGAAGAACTGGCGCGCCAATGTGCGCTGCCTGAATTTGCCAATATGCTGGTTTGTTCGGACGAAGCCCTCGCGCATGTGCTTCGCCAGATTGGCTTTAGCCAGGTTGGCACAATGGTGGGCATTGCTGCGATCATTGCACTGCCATCAGTGATCCTGATCCTGCTGTTTGGCCAAACGCGCATCTTCTTCGTGATGTCGCGTGACGGGCTGCTTCCTGAAGGTCTGTCGAAAATCCACCCTAAGTGGAAAACGCCCTATGTCGTCACCGCGATCACCGGCGGTGTGGTTGCCTTTGCGGCGGCATTCCTGCCCGTTGGCCAGCTTGCCGATATTGCGAACGCTGGCACGCTCTACGCCTTCATGATGGTGGCAATCGCAGTCATGATGCTCCGCAAGAGTGAACCCAACCGGGTGCGCAGCTTCAAAGCACCCGCCCTTTGGCTCGTTGGCCCGGCAACAATTGCAGGCTGTATCTTCCTGTTCCTCAACCTGCCGTTTGAGGCAATGATCGTGCTGCCCGCATGGGGTGCCATCGGAATGGTGATCTACTATCTCTACGGATACCGCACGAGCCACGTCGGACGCGGCCTCGTCGAGGTTCATGAGGCTGATGCCGACCTGCCAAAGCCGCCGGTCGAAGATTTTATCTGATGCTAAAGAAAAGGGAGGCCTCGGCCTCCCTTTTTTATTACCCCAACCGCACGCTTACCAGCGCCGCCAAATCGGCTTCAGGCCTTGGGCCGAAGTGTGAAATAACCTCTGCTGCACAAACTGAACCCATCGTCAGGCTATCGGTAACAGAGCGGCCTTGCGCTTGGCCCGAAAGAAAGCCTGCGGCGAACAGATCGCCTGCGCCCGTCGTATCGACCACTTTGGCAACAGGTTCGGCAGCAACTGTAGTACGGACACCGTCCTTAACCGCAATCGCGCCATTTTCGCTGCGCGTAACAACGAGCAGCGGCACCTTGTCCGATATTACAGCCACCGCCGCATCAAAATCCTCAATCTGCGTCAGTGAAGAGATTTCAACTTCATTGGCAAAAAGAATATCAATCTGCCCGTCATCAATCAGCGCCATGAAATCGGCGCGGTAACGATCAATCACGAAGGCATCCGAAAGCGTAAAAGCAACCTTGCGCCCCGCATCCTTGGCACAGGCAATCGCTGCTTTCATGGCGGCACGCGGTTCGGCTGGATCCCAGAGATAGCCTTCGAGATAAAGGATAGCGGCGCTCGAAATCAGATCGCGATCAATCGCGGCGGCAGGCAGATACTGCGACGCACCGAGGAAGGTGTTCATCGTCCGCTGACCATCGGGCGTCACAAGGATCAAACACTGCGCCGTTGGCGGCTCGGCTGCGCGCGACGGGGTGTCGAATGCAACCCCGATCGCCCGAATGTCATGCGTGAAAACTTCGCCAAGCTGATCCTGCGCAACTTGCCCGATAAAGCCGCAACGCTGGCCAAGCGCTGACATTCCGGCGATGGTGTTGGCGGCCGATCCGCCACTGATTTCCTTGCCCGGTCCCATTTTGGCGTAAAGCGCGGTTGCAGCATCTGCATCAAGCAATTGCATTGATCCCTTGGCCATGCCTTCGCGCGCGAGAAACGCATCGTCGGTGGTGGCGATTACATCAACAATGGCATTTCCGATGGCAACAATATCGAGGCTTGCTTGGGTCACAGGTCTTAATTCCTAAGTTGGTACGATTGGCGCGTCGCCTAGAGCGCGCCGCCGCAATTGACAAGGCCAAGCTGTTGGCGGCAGGGAGTCCACCGATGCTCCGTGCGCTTTCGCTTACCCTCGGCCAGATTGGCGATCCTGCAATTTTGCGGGTGATTACAAAATCACTCGCGCTTACGCTGTTGGTCTTTGCGATCCTTGGGGTAGCAGCAATATTCATCACCCGCGCGGTCGTTGCGGCCTATGGCTGGGGCAGCGACGCAGGATTTGCGGCGGCCGCAGTGGCGGGCATCGGTGCGATAATCAGTGCATGGTTACTATTCCGTGCTGTCGCAATCCCGGTTATCGGCCTATTCGCCGATGAGATAGTGGCCGCAATTGAGGCACGCCACTATCCTGCTGCGGCACAGGTTGCGCAACCGGCATCGCTCTCGCTTTCGCTCAGACTGGCGCTTGCATCGCTTGCGCGGTTGATACTGCTCAATCTACTTGCGGTGCCATTTTATGCCGTGCTGCTGTTTACAGCCATCGGGCCGGTGATCCTCTTTGTCGCAATCAACGCACTCCTGCTCGGGCGCGATTTGGGTGAGATGGTTGCGGTGCGCCACCTCGGCGCACAGGCCCGAAAAGATTGGCTGCGCGTGACACGCGGAGAGCGGGCGATTATGGGAGTGATCGTGACAGGTGTTTTCATGATTCCAATTGTCAACCTGATCGCACCGATTGTCGGCGCTGGCATGGCAACCCACCTATTCCACCGGAGGCCGTAATGATGCTTCGTAACGCAACCATATTGGCAGGCGCTCTGATCCTTTCGGCCTGTGCCACAACACCAACGGCACCAAAGTTTGCCAAGCCAAGCCCGGTTTCGCCACCGCTTGTCAGTCCCACCGGGCTTGACCGGGTGATCGGTCGCAATGCCACAACGCTGACCTCGCTGTTTGGAAATGCTGATCAGGATGTCCGTGAAGATAACAGCCGCAAGCTTCAGTTCAGCAGCGGCATCTGCATCCTTGACGCCTATCTCTATACGCCGCCCAAGGGTAAAGAACCGCTGGTCAGCTATGTTGACGCACGCCAGCCCGACGGCAAGCCAATTGACCGGGCATCCTGTGTTGCCGCCCTCACCCGGCGCAAAGAGGCACGCTAAGTTCAGTAAGTGCCCACTGTGCGGCATCGCGCACGACATCAGACGGATCATCTAGTAGCGCCTTGAGAGGCTCCACCAATTCCACTGATCCGCTATTGCCCGCCGCAATCGCAGCATTACGCACCATCCGGTCTCTGCCAATCCGCTTGATCGGCGAACCGGCAAACACTTGGCGAAAGCCCGCATCATCAAGCGCGAGCAAATCAGCCAAGGCAGGTGCTGCAAGCTCCGCGCGCGGCGCGAATGCCTTATTCGCCGCGGCTGCACTGGCAAATTTATTCCACGGGCAGACAGCAAGGCAATCGTCACAACCGTAGATATGATTGCCAATCGCGCGGCGAAATTCGTGCGGGATTGGCCCCTTATGCTCAATCGTCAAATAAGAAATGCAGCGCCTTGCATCGAGCCGATAGGGTGCCGGAAACGCATTTGTCGGGCACACGCTTTGGCAGGCGGTGCAACTGCCGCACCGGTCGCGGTGCGGCGCGTCGTGCTCCAGATCAAGGGTTGTAAAAATGCTTCCTAGGAACAACCAACTGCCATGCTCCGCACTGACCATGTTGGTGTGCTTGCCCTGCCAGCCAAGCCCTGCCGCCGCACCAAGCGGTTTTTCCATAACGGGGGCGGTATCAACAAAGACCTTCAGTTCACCCCCCGCCTGATCAATCATCCAGCGGGCAAGCGCCTTGAGCGCTTTCTTGACGACATCATGATAGTCAACACCTTGGGCATAAACCGAAATTCGTCCGCGCGTCCGCGCTTCGGCAAGCGTGAGCGGATCGGCAGCAGGGGCATAGCTCATGCCCAAAGCGATCACCGAGCGCGCGCCATCCCAAAGCGCCTGCGGATGGCCGCGCTGTTCGTTGCGCGCCTCCATCCAGCCCATTTCGCCGTGGTTGCCGCCCTCAAGCCAGACGCGCAACCGCTCACCCTGAAGCGCGGACATATTCGCGCTCGTGATACCAACGCTCACAAAACCAAGCTCTGCCGCTTTGTTTTTTAACGCTTTGGTGAAACTGTTCTTGTTAAGGGTCATACTTAACCGCTACCACGCGGCATCCATAATTGGGAATAGTCGCAGCGTGAATGACGATATGCCCGTTCGGGCTACAGGACTGGTTAAATATTTCGGTAATGCCCGCGCGGTCAGTGGTGTATCACTCGCTGTGCCCAAAGGCAGCATTTACGGCGTGCTTGGCCCCAACGGCGCTGGCAAGACGACGACGCTGCGAATGTTACTTGGCATTCTTGATCCCGATGCGGGTGAACGGACTCTGCTCGGCCACATTAAACCGCGTGAAGCGGGCAACCGCGTCGGCTATCTCCCCGAAGAGCGCGGGCTTTATCCAGCAATGAAAGCGCGTGAGGCTATCGCCTTCATGGGTGCCCTGCGCGGGCTTGACTGGAATGAAGGCCGGACGCGCGCTGATGCAATGCTCGAAACCGCCGGGCTTGGCCACGCCGCGCACAATAAAATCCGCAAGCTTTCAAAAGGCATGGCGCAGTTGGTGCAACTGCTCGGTTCGATTGTCCACCGGCCCGAACTTATCGTGCTTGATGAGCCATTTTCGGGGCTTGATCCGGTCAACCAGGAAAATCTTGAAAAGCTGATCCTGAACGAACGTGCGCGCGGCGCGACGATCCTTTTTTCCACGCACGTCATGGGCCATGCCGAACGCATGTGTGACCGGCTGTCAATCATCGCCAAGGGGCAGGTGCGTTTTGAAGGCAGCGTCGATGATGCGCGCAGCACCCTGCCTATGCGCGCGCATTATATGCCGTGTTCAGGGGTTGAAGCGGTTGGCACGTTGCTGCCTGCTGATGCTGAACGCAGCGAAAGCGGCTGGCGCTTTACCGTGCCTGATGGCGGCGCGGAAGCATTGCTTTTAAAGCTGATCCAGAATGGCCACGGCGTTGCCGGTCTCACGATGGAGCGGCCAAGCCTGCACGATGCTTTCGTTAAAATCGTCGGAATGAGTGCCACCCAAGCTACAGAGGCGCTGGCATGAACCACACACTCAACCAAATCGTCGTGATCGCGCGACGCGATTTTATGGCGGTTGTGGCAACGCCTACCTTTCTACTGTTTCTACTCGCCCCATTCTTCATGCTCGGAATCAGTGTCGCGAGCGGATTTGGCGGGGCATATCTTGCCAAATCGTCGGTCAGCAAGCGTCAGATGGTGGCCATCGTCAGCCCTGCCGATACCACACTGTTAACCGCGAACAATGAAGCGGTGCGCAAACGGCTTTATGGCCCCGGCAATGGTCTCGCCGATTTGCACATTGCTGCACCCGAAGCTGACATATCGGCGCAACAGGCCGCGCTGTTTGCCAGCAAGGATATTGACGTCACCGCGATTCTGCGCGGGCCGCTGACTGCGCCCGTCATCACCCACCAAAAGGGTGAGGATCGCAGCGCACGTTTTCTGGCGACGCTGTCTGAAGAAACCCTCCGCGCGCAGCGGCTTGGCGGATCACCTAACACGCTCTTGAGCGCAGCCAAAATTACCGAGATCGTCCAAAAAGTACCGACCAAAAGCCGCCAGCAGAAAACGGGATTTGGCGCGGTTGTTGTCATTTTCATCCTGACACTGATGCTAGCGAGCCAAGCCGTCGGCATGATGGCCGAGGAAAAAAGCAACAAAGTGCTCGAAATCCTTGCCGCCGCAGTGCCGCTGGAGGCGGTGTTCTTCGGCAAACTGGTCGGTCTGTTCGGCGTCGCTTTGCTCTTCGTTGCGTTCTGGGGCACTCTTGCTGCGGTTGGAGCAAGCTTCATTCCACCGAGCCTTGGTTTGATCGCTTTTGCGCCGACTATTGGACTGGTTCCATTCGTGATCCTTGGTGCGTGCTATTTCGCGATGGCCTATATGCTGCTCGGCGCAGTATTCCTCGGGATTGGCGCGCAGGCCTCAACCATGCGCGAAATCCAGATGTTGTCGCTTCCTATCACGATCATTCAGATGGCGATGTTTGGCCTCGCGTCAGCAGCGGCAAACAATCCTGACTCTACAATCGCGCGTGTCGCCGAAATTTTCCCGTTCAGTTCGCCCTTTGCGATGGCGGCGCACGGCGCAACTGATCCGGCGCTTTGGCCACATATGCTTGCACTTGGCTGGCAAGGGCTTTGGGTAGCGCTGACGATCTGGCTTGCGGCACGCCTGTTCCGCGCAGGCGTTCTGAATTCAGGCGGAGGTTTTTGGGCGGCCTTCGCTCGACACCCCACAACCCGGTCAGCAAAAAAACCAGCTTGATCGAAGCACCATTGACAATGCTGTGAATAGTAGCATTCTGCAACCTTGTTTTTGAAGCAACGTAAGGATTCGGTTATGGCGACAGCGTTTCAGGTGGAAAATGAAGTGGTGGCCAAAGTCGATCCGCTCGACGTGACCCGCCCGCATCTTTATCATGATGACACATGGCACGCGCCCTTCCGTGAGCTTCGCGCCAAGACTCCGGTCTATTATTGCGAAAATTCGCCGTTCGGATCGTACTGGTCGGTCTCAACCTATAAACCGATTGTCCATATTGAGGCGCTTCCCAAAATATTTTCCTCAAGCTGGGAATATGGCGGCATCACCGTGGCTGGCGACGCAGGCACAGTACAAGAATCCGAAGTGCGGATGCCAATGTTCATTGCGATGGATCCGCCCAAGCATCAGGCCCAGCGCCGCACCGTTGCCCCGGCCTTCACACCAAGCGAGATTGACAGGATGCGCAGCGAAGTGCGCGAACGCACCGGTGCAGTGCTTGACTCGCTTCCCATCGGCCAAGCGTTTGATTGGGTTGATAAAGTATCGATTGAACTCGCAACGGGAATGCTCGCCAAGCTGTTTGACTTCCCTTGGGCGAACCGCGAAAATCTCACCCGCTGGTCAGATGTGCTAGGCGATATCCGCATGTTTGAAACAGTCGAAAAACGCCAATTCCGCCTGCAAAATGCCTTTGAAATGGGCATGGCCTTCCGCCAGCTTTGGGATTCGAAGAAGGATCAGCCGCCTTCAAATGATCTCATTTCGATCATGCTCAATTCGGATGCGATGGCCGAAATGGATGAGGGCGAATTTATGGGGAACCTCATCCTCCTTATCATCGGTGGCAATGATACCACGCGCAACACGATGAGCGCGTTTGCCTACGGCCTCAATCAATTCCCCGATGAGCGCGCCAAGCTTGAGGCCAATCCAGAGCTTGCAAGCAATGCGCTGAGCGAGCTGCTCCGCTGGCAAACCCCGCTCGCGCACATGCGCCGTACCGCACTTGAAGATGCCGAAGTCGAGGGGCAGATGATCAAGAAAGGCGATAAGCTCGCGCTCTGGTATCTCTCGGCCAATCGCGATGAAAGCATCTTCCCCGACGCCGACAAGATCATCATCGATCGCGAAAATGCGCGGCGGCATCTTGCCTTTGGTTATGGCATCCACCGCTGTGTCGGAGCGCGCGTGGCGGAGTTGCAACTGCTCATTCTGATCGAGGAAATGGCCAAACGCCGCCTTCGTGTGAATGTGCTGAGCGAGCCCGTGCGGGTGAGCGGCTGCTTCGTCCATGGTTACCGCAAGATGATGGTAGAACTCAGCCGCTATTAGGCGCAGTATCAACCCATAATAATGAGTCGCCAAACTGACATTTTAAGGAGAATGAGACTATGGCGACCATGTTGAAGTCCGAAATAGATCTGGTTGATCCCCTCGACGTCAGCCGCGCCGAACTTTACACCGAACATAAATGGCATGAACCATTTCGCACGCTTCGCGAAACGGCACCGGTCTATTGGTGTAAAAATAGCAAGTTTGGCTCTTATTGGTCGGTCTCATCCTATAAAGCGATCCAGCATGTTGAGGCCTTGCCTGATATTTATTCGTCAGATTGGGAAGTTGGCGGCATAACCATTTCTAACCGACTTGAAGGTGGCAACGATATTCAATTGCCAATGTTCATCGCGATGGATCGCCCTAAGCATACCGAGCAGCGCCGTACTGTAGCCCCGGCCTTTACACCAAGCGAAATGCAGCGGATGGCGGATGATATCCGGCGACGGACGGGCGAATTGCTAGACAACTTGCCCTACGGCGAAAAGTTCGATTGGGTCGATAAAGTATCGATTGAACTGACGACGGGAATGCTCGCGCTGCTCTTTGATTTTCCGTGGGAGGATCGCCGCAAGCTGACCTTCTGGTCTGACTGGGCAGGCGATATTGAACTCGCACAAGATGCCTCGCGGCTTGAAGAGCGGATGGGCCATTTGTATGAGATGGGTGCCTATTTCAAACGGCTGTGGGATGAGCGGGTTGATAAGGAACCAACGCCTGATCTTATTTCAATGATGATCCATAGCGAAGCCATGAAAGACATGGGCGAGATGGAATTTATGGGCAATCTTGTGCTCCTCATAGTCGGCGGCAATGATACCACGCGCAACACGATGTCCGCCATCGCGTACAGCCTTGATAAATTTCCCGATCAGCGCGCACTCCTCGAAAATGATCCCTCGATCATTGCGACAGCCGCAAGCGAGTTTATCCGCTGGCAAACCCCGCTCGCGCACATGCGGCGCACCGCGACGCAGGATACTGAGCTTGAAGGGCAAAAGATCAAAAAGGGCGATAAGGTCGTCCTCTGGTATATCTCGGCTAACCGCGATGAAAGCGTATTTCCTGACGCCGATAAGCTAATCCTCACCCGCGAAAATGCGCGGCGGCATCTGGCATTCGGCTATGGTATCCACCGCTGCGTCGGCGCGCGGCTTGCCGAACTTCAGGTCGCCACGCTGCTGGAAGAAATGGCAAAACGGCGGATGCGCGTAAATGTAATTGGCGAGCCCGTCCGCGTCTCGCAGAGCTTCGTCAATGGCTATAAGTCAATGCAGGTTGAGCTGAGCAAATATTAGGAGAGGCAAAGCCATGGCAACTGCATTGGAACCGGTCGTAGAGACGGTTGACCCCCTCGATGTAAGCCGCGCGGAACTTTACGCCGAGCACCGCTGGCATGGGCCTTTCCGCCGCCTGCGCGCAGAAGCGCCAGTCTATTACTGCGCAAACAGCGAATTTGGGCCGTACTGGTCGGTTTCGACTTATAAGCCAATTGTCCATGTCGAGGCGTTGCCTGATATCTTCTCCTCTTCATGGACAAACGGCGGCGGCGTCAGCATTGCTGATCGCAATCCCGGCGATAAACCGATGCCGAGTTTCATCAGCATGGATAGACCCAAGCACACCGACGAACGGCGCAGTGTTTCGCCAGCTTTCACGCCAAGCGAGATGGCGCGCTTAAGCGCCAACATCCGGCTGCGCACCGCCGAGATTCTCGATACACTGCCGTTCGGCGAACGCTTTGATTGGGTTGACAGCGTTGCGATTGAACTCACCACCCAGATGCTTGCCATCCTGTTTGATTTTCCTTGGGCCGACCGGCGGCTGCTCACCTTCTGGTCGGATTGGGCGGGCGATGTAGAGATCATAAAAGACCCTTCGAAAAACGCCGAACGCATCGGCTATTTGCATGAAATGGGCGCCTATTTCAAAAAACTGTGGGATGCGCGCTCGGCCAATCCTGATGGCAGCGATCTTTTGTCGATAATGATCCGCAGCGAGGCGATGCGCGGCATGGACGCGCAGGAATTTATGGGTAATCTCATTCTCTTGATTGTTGGCGGCAATGATACCACGCGCAATACGATGTCGGGGCTCGCTTATACACTCGACAAATTTCCTGATCAGCGGGCCGCACTTGAGGCGGATCCAGCGCTGATCCCCGGTGCAGTCAGCGAAATCATCCGCTGGCAAACCCCGCTCGCGCATATGCGGCGTACCGCGCTCTGCGATACCGAACTTGACGGGAACAGCATCAAAAGAGGCGATAAGGTCGTCCTCTGGTACATCTCGGCCAACCGCGACGAAAGCGTTTTTCCCGATGCTGACAAATTGATCATCACCCGCGAAAACGCCCGGCGGCATTTGTCTTTTGGTTACGGTATTCACCGCTGCGTCGGGGCGCGGTTGGCCGAGCTTCAAGTAACAATCCTGCTTGAAGAAATTGCCAAGCGGCGTATCCGCGTTAACGTAATGGAAGAGCCTGTTCGCGTAGCACAAAGCTTCGTCAACGGTTACCGGTCAATGCCTGTGGAGCTCAGTCGCTACTAATATGGATATCAATGAAAACCCGCTAGGTTATCGGTTTAACCCGCTCATTGCGGTCGATGCGATTCGCAACCTGATACGTAACAAAGAGGATACGGCGCAGGTGTTCCGCTTACTTGTGGCGCTGCGCGGTAATACCTTCGCACGCAACTTCAAGCGGTTTGAAGCATCGCCAGTTGGTGCGCGCGTGCTGGCCAACAAGGAAGATCTGGTCGATGTCTTGAGCGACCGCGCCTATTTAGAAAGCTTGCCCAAGCCGCGCGGGGTTCTTTTCACTATTATTTTCAAC
>ERZ1292630.2878-Hain-H41-02um-R3-2878-length-15562-cov-4_pt1 | contig 15562 bp, 15 predicted proteins | sample MGYA00564408_ERZ1292630 | MGnify/ENA primary metagenome ERZ1292630 (study PRJEB36523, sample SAMEA6512641) | groundwater metagenome | collected 2019-01-08 | study: AquaDiva: Metagenomics assemblies of 32 groundwater samples | reverse complement strand
GAAATGAAAATTTATTTTCATTTCCGAACGAATGAGAATATATGCGGCGAAGCCCCTATATATATCCAAACATTCAAAGCCCTCCCCCTTGCTTTGTTTCCCAAAATACACTAATATTATAGCAACGTTACGGAAAAAAGCCAAGAGTAAATAGCTATAATACTATGAAAAGCGGACTAGTCACGTTAATCGGCAGATCAAATGTCGGCAAATCCACCCTGCTCAACACGATCGTTGGCACGAAGATTGCGGCGGTAACCGATAAACCCCAAACTACCAGAAATGTTATTCACGGAGTACTGAATAGGCCCGAAGGACAGGCTGTTTTTGTTGATACGCCCGGAATCTTTCGAGAGAAACTCGGACACCTCTCGAGTCAGCTGACAGAGAGCGTGCATGAATCAATCCGTGATATCGACCTCATCATCTATGTCGCCGATCCGACCAAGCCGATCGGCCCCGAGGAGCGGATGGTGCTGGGGATGGTCCGCAAATTAAATATTCCCAAAATCATGGTCGTCAATAAAAGCGACCTCTCAAAAGAGGAGAAAGAATTTCTGGACGATTACCTCGCGCTTGATGAGGGGTTCGCCGCCGTCTTCGAGCTCTCCGCCACGATGAATCGGCATATCCAGCCTCTGGTGCAGAAAGTATTTGAGCTCCTGCCTGAGGGTGAGCCCTACTATCCGCTGGACCAACTTACCAATGTCAGCCGTGATTTCTGGATCGCGGAGATAATCCGAGAGAAAATATTTCTGGCGCTCCGTAAGGAGGTACCATATACTACTCACGTCGAGATTGAGAGTGTGGAGGATAAATCTGATATTACCGTGGTCAAAGCGATCGTCTTCACCTACGACCGGAAATATAAAGAGATGATCATCGGCAAGGGCGGTCGAGCCATCAAAGAAATAGGAATAGCGGCCAGGAAAGAATTGGAGCAGGCATCGGGCAAAAAAGTCTACCTGGAGTTAGAAGTCGAAGTTGATAAGCATTGGATGGATCGGGTATAACAAAATTTATATTGAAGACAAAAAATCCTCCGCATCGCGGGGGATTTTTTGAGTGAGTCGCAGAATTTGCCGACCACCCATATTCAACGCGTCTGCGACTAGCGCGCGTTTTTGCTTGGTTTCCCTTTTTTTCTCGATTGCCTCGCCTCTAAGGCGTAGTAACTGTTATTCCCAATGCGAAATCGCTTAGGAAAACAGTCGAGCCCTTTCGCCTCACACAGTTTGATAACCCTCTGAACTGTCCCACCCACGAAACTACGATCGAGCTTTTTGCCGACATCGAAACTTGCGCGCCTCTCAATGCGCCCATCGACGAAATCTTCTGAAGTGATCAGTGCGTATACCATAACACTTGTTGCCCCAGCTTTTTTCGCCTCTCTAAGCTTGCCAGCGATCGCGGCGAGGATTTTCTTCTCAACCTTATACCACGACGACAGGTTTGCCTCTGATACTTCACCCGGATTATTACCCAGAAAGTCTCGCGCCCACTTCGACAGCCTTTTCATTTTTTTACCCCTCCCTGATTCGCAGTGAATTACTTTGGAAGGTGCGGAGGTAGAATTACGAGGCTGTAGACGTACACCCGGGCTTCCGCATCGAAGCCGGCGGACAAGAAACACCGAGGTTTAGGATTCAGACCATCGCACCACTTGACGACGTGAGCGGCCAGCCCGTCAAAATCACCAACGGCGATCTCTCGGACACCAACCCACGATGGCCAAAGACTGGATTGATAAACTTCATCGGGAGAAAGATCGTACACTGATACATACCCCTTCTGACGATCGATGATCGCCTTCTCCAACTTGTTGGTCGCGTCTTTGGTGGCAGCGTCGCGATTCTCCTCGGTATCGGCCGACTTCTGTGACACTACTTCACGCCACTCTTCGCTAAGCGTCATGACTGCTCCTTGTAAATAGTAGGCGGGGTTCATCCCAACCTTTTCCAAGATTGATGTTATGCAAAAAAGCCATTACTGTCAATGGCTCTTTTGTTAAAAAGTAATTATTTCAGAAGCTCAAACGCCTTATCCACCATCACATCCTCCCCAACCTCTTCCTTGTCAAAGTCCTCCTTCACGACCACGTCCGGAGTGATTCCTTTTTCATTGAAATTATGCCCGCCCGGCGTGTACCACTCCGCGACCGTAACCTTGATCGCCGATCCGTCCGGCAAATTTTGGAAGTCCTGCACTGAGCCCTTGCCAACGGTCGTCTCGCCGATAATAGTCGCGCTCTTCGTGTCCTGCAGTGCGCCGGCGACTATCTCGGAGGCCGAGGCTGAACCTTTGTTGACGAGCACCATGGTCTTCATATTCTGTAGGCGATGTAAACCAACACTGGCGTGCGCGTTTTCGGATCCGTTGCTGAATCTTTCGCTCACGATCGTACCCTCGCCAATCCATTCGCTGGCCATAGTTACGGCGGCATCCAGATAGCCGCCCGGATTACTTCGCAAATCAAGAATTAATCCCGACGCTTTTTTTGCCTGGATTTCCCGAATCGCCTTATCAAACTGTGGCGTGGTATCTTCATTGAATTGCCTCACGCGCAGGTAAGCCACATTGCCCGGCTTCATCGAAAATATTACCGATGGCACATTTATATTGGCGCGATGGATGACGAAATCGCGCGGCTTCTCCCAGCCGCTTCTGATGATCGACAGCTCGACGCTACTAGTCGCTGGACCGCGAATATTAACGACGGCCGTGGTGACATCCATGCCAAAAGTCGAACGCTTATCGATCGCCAGAATCTTGTCTCCCGGGCGGAGGCCGGCGCGATCGGCCGGAGTGTCTGAGATCGGTGCTACTATTACCAATTGATTATTCTTAACACCAATCTCTGCGCCAATACCACTGAACTCACCGGCTAAATTCCGACTAAACTCGTCGGCGGCCTGAGGCGGAAAATACTCGGAGTAAGGATCTCCGAGGCCCGCGACCATCCCCTGCATAGCGCCATAAAATAAATCAGTATCCTTGACCGGTTGCTTCACATATTGTTGCTTTACTAGATCCCACACTTCCCAAAATTGGTTAAAATCAACATCGGCGGAATTATTCCGTGACCGATCAAGATTAACAACCTTCGGAAGACTGAGGGATCCGAGAGTGGTAATATTATTATTTCTGACAAACAACGCCCCGCCGGTAAGCACCCCCACCCCAAACACCAGGATTGTCCCAACTATCCCGAGATAAATATTGATATACTTGATGGCGCGCGACTGATGCGGTGAATTATGATTTAACATATAGTTTATAAATATCCGCCAGAGACGGATCCGCCTATGGCGGAAATTATTCTTTTACTAATTCAAGGTCTGCGCCAGCGGCGCGTAGAGTCTCGTATAAATTCTCGTAGCCGCGATCAATCTCGTAAATATTTCGCAAAATGGACTTCCCTTTGGCTGCCAGCATACATAAAAGTACGTTTACCGCCGGACGCAATGCCGGCGGACAAATCAACTCATTGCTGACAAATTTGGTCGGGCCCTCGATCCAGACTCGGTGCGGATCAAGCAGCGTGACCTTCACCCCCAGCTTCTGCAATTCCAGATGGTAAAGCGCGCGATTCTCAAACGCCCAATCGTGCACCAAAGTTCGACCACGGGCCTTCGCCAATATAGGGACAAAGAGTGGCAGATTATCAATATTTAATCCGGGGAAGGGCCGCCCTTCAATCTTATCCTCAAGGGCAGTCAATTTACTGGGTTTTATTTCAATATCCACGACATCAAATTCACCATTCTCCGATCGGCGTCTATTCACTATTGAAAATTTCTGCCCCATCTTGCTTAATTTATAAAGTTCGAGCTCCAAGAATTCCAATGGACAATTACAAACTGTCAGAGTCGAATCCGTCACAATCCCAGCCGCTAGATAAGTCATCGCGACGATCGGATCCGGCATTATAGAATAATTTTTCACGGACCCCAGCGAAGCGACACCGGTAATCCTGAGCGTGGTCGAACCAATGCCGTCAATTTTCGCGCCGGCATTCTCAAGGAAATAGCAGAGGTCCTGCACCTGATAATTGGCTGAGGCCATCTTGATCACAGATTCGCCCGGAGCAAGAACCGCCGCTAGGATCGCGTTCTCCGTAGCCGTATCACCGGATTCATACATTACTATTTCCGCGGATTGCAATTTATCATTTTCTACATCATAAAAATCCTTCCGTGAAATAATTTTTACGCCGAAGTTCTCTAAAGCGAAAAGGTGTGGACGAACAGTGCGCTGACCCAATTTACAGCCGCCGGATTTGTATAGTCGATAATTTTTTTCACGGTGAGCGAGGGAGCCGAGCAACAATAAAGAAACGCGTGTTCGACAGGCCGCGGCGCGATCCATTTTGGATAAATCCAACGGTCCGGATGCGTCAACCGCAATCCTGCCCTTACCCTCATCATCGATCTTGACTCCGATGCTTCGTAATAATTCAATAATTCTGAATACCTCCTCAATCATTGGCACCTTCTCCAGTACTACCTTCCCATGAATGAGGGGTGTAGCGCAAAGAATAGCCACCGCTGAATTCTTGGCTGACTGATTAATAATCCGTCCCTTCAACTTTTTTCCACCATTTACAATAAGATATGACATAACCTTTACTAATGAATGCTTTTCAAGTAGTATTGATTATAATCTAAATTTACCCAATAGGCAATATGGAATATCCAGGTTCAAAATTTACCCGCCGAATTCGGATTACCACGTTGCTCGCGTTCATCGCGGCATTTTTCATTATTTCACCGGTCGTCATTCTCTACAGCGCCGGCTACAGATTTGATTTCAAAAATGGATTATTGCTTGAGACTGGTAGTCTTAGCGTCGACATCCTTCCTCTGACCGCCACCGTTTATCTCGATGGTCTGAAGATCGATCAAGCTATGCCTATCAGGCTAAATAACCTGACACCCCATAAATATAATCTAAAAATAAGCGCTTCCGGGCATTATGATTGGGAGAAGCAGATTGAAATTTCCAGAAACAAAACTACTTACATAAAGGAATTTATTTTATTAAAAAAAAGCAAACCTAAATTAATCACACCGGATACGGCCGCCGGTATTTCGATTTCTGCTTCCGGCCGCTACCTGGCATATTCGATTTTTCGAAATAATGAGACGGAATTGGTAATCGAGGACGAACAGAAGAAAAACAAAAATCTGATATTTAGACTATCGGGGGCGCTTACTCTGCTCTGGGCCACACACAACGATACTCTCGCCGTCGCCAGCGGCGTAGGAAATGGAAACAGGAGGCGGGTAAGCGTGATCGATGTCGTCACCGGAAATATGACCGACGTTCGCAGCGCCGACCCAATATTAAAATATCTCTGGGGCGAAACGGCCAACCCAAACCTCTATTATGGCACGAAGGACGGCATCTACTCCTTCACGCCTCACTCCGGACAGGTCAGCCTGATCACGAACTCGAAATTTCTCGACTGGCAAATAGACAATGAAATACTTTGGACAATGGATATAAATACCTCGACTGCGGAATTGATGATTTCGAAGGATACGCTGGGTTTCCGCAAGGTATTTAACTCCTTTACAACCATTGGCAATGAGCCGACGAAAACCTTGGCTAACACTAAATTTGAAACGATTGAACATGACACCGTACTTCTCAGAGATAAAGCCGAAAATATTTATTATATTGTTCGAGCGAACGCAAAATTTGCCATCAATGCCAGCAAATACTACCTGTCCAGATTTAATAATTGGTGGCTGTTCTGGAGCCCATATGAACTCTGGACCTACAGCGAGGATGATGAGCCATACCTCCTAAATCGCTCTGGGGTGAAATTTGAAAATATTTTACCGCTTGATAAATACAACACTCTGGCGTTGCATCGCGATGGCAAGATTTCTGCGCTTTTTCCGTTCTTTTATATCGAACGGGAATTGGTCGATGACAGCGTGAAGGTTATGACTGCCGATCCTGAGGCTCGGGTTATTTATTATAGTAACGACAAAGGAATTTGGAAATTAAATTATTAATTTTTTTACATGAAACTTATAACTTTCACCGACGGCGGCGCGAGAGGGAACCCCGGCCCGGCGGCAAGCGGAATAGTCATCAAGGACCATACCGGGAAGAATATTTCCTCCTTCGGAATTTATCTTGGCATACAGACAAATAATTTCGCGGAGTATACCGGTCTCATCGAAGCCCTGAAGAAAGCCGGTGAGCTTGGAGCGACAGAGGTTGACTGCAATCTTGATAGCGAGCTGATAGTGAAGCAGATGCGCGGAGAATATAAAGTAAAGGAACCCACTCTCCAAAAATTATTCGTAAAAGTTTATAATCTTGCGACCGGATTTAAAAAAGTGACTTACCGTCACGTTCCTCGAGAACAAAATAAAGAAGCAGACGCCGAGGTAAACAAAACTCTCGACGCGCAAAAATAATTAAACGTCCAACTCCTCAAGTAATTTTCGCGTTTGTTTACTGACCTTCTTCGGCACCATTATTTTTATTCGCACATAATGATCTCCGCGTCCGCGCCCGTTGACGACCGGTATCCCCTTCTCACGCAAGCGAATCAGCTGACCGGACTCGGTGCCGGCCGGAATCCTTATTTCCACCTTGCCATCGATTGTTTCGGTCATTACTGTTCCACCCAGAACAGCTTTCGAATACGAAATTTCTTCATCGACATAAACGTCAAATCCATCGCGCTTAAAAACCTTGGATGGGCGAATGTGCGCCTGAACATACAGGTCGCCGCTCTTACCGCCATGAGGCGCCGCCTCGCCGTAACCAGTAAGCCGTATCGACTGACCGTTATCGATGCCGGCCGGAATCTTTACGTTTACCGAGGCGGTTTTCTGCATCACGCCCTGTCCGCCGCATGATCCGCATTTTTTATTCGGGAGTTTTCCGCGGCCCTGGCAAGCCGGACAAGTGACGACCGCCTGAACGTTCCCCAGAAACGTTCTTTGATTTTGTGTAACTTGTCCTTGTCCACCGCAGGTCGAGCAAGTCTCGAGCTTGGCGCCGGAATCCGCGCCCGAGCCGCCGCAAACATCGCAGGCGGATTGTTTACGTAATGAAATTTCTTTTTCAACCCCGAAGGCCGCCTCTTTGAAATCAAGCTGTACATCAACCTGTATATCCCTGCCGCGCGCTTGCCGCCGCCCCTGTCCGCCTCTGGCGGAGCCAAAAAGATCGCCAAACAAATCGCCGGCATCCCCACCACCAAAATTGAAATCAAACCCGCCTCCACCCTGACCACCGCGCGCAGCGCGCATGAAATCTTCCCAGCCGGCCCCACCGCCAAAGCCGCCCTGTTGTTCAAAATCAGAACCGTATTGGTCGAATTTAGTCCGTTTATCCGCATCACCAAGCACCTGGTAGGCTTCGTTAATTTCTTTGAACTTCGCCTCATTACCACCCGGTCGGTCCGGATGGTGCTGCATGGCGTTCTTCTTGAAGGCTTTCTTTATTTCGTCCGGCGAAGCATTTTTCTCAACGCCGAGAATTTTGTAGTAGTCCTTAGACACAATTTAATTTATGATTTCTTATCATCCACCACCTCACCCTCGATTGGGCCCTCCTTCGGCGCGTCCGTAGCTCCATTAGGTGCGGAGGCGGCGCCCTTAGCCTGCTCTGCCGAATACATCTTGGTCCCGACTACCTGCGCGGCTTTTGATAACTCTTCTGCAGTTTTTTTGATCGCTTCCACGTCGTCCTTATCCTTCACTTCCTTCACTTTCGCGATCGCGTCATCCACCGCTTTCTTCTCGTCGTCGGTTACGGCAATTTTCTTCTCTTCGACATCCTTCATCATCTTCTCAGTCGTATATACCAATGTATCGGCAAGATTGCGAGTTTCTATCAGCTCTTGCTTTTTCTTATCATCGGCGGCATGAAGTTCCGCGTCCTGTTTCATTTTCTCAATTTCCTCCTTCGAGAGGCCGGTCGAGGATTCGATCCTGATCGACTGTTCCTTGTTGGTCGCCTTATCCTTGGCCTTGACGCTAAGGATGCCGTTCGCATCAATATCAAATGTAACTTCTACCTGCGGTACGCCACGTGGCGCCGGAGGAATACCGGCCAACTCAAACTGACCGAGTAGTTTATTATCATTGAACATTGGTCGTTCGCCCTGCGCGACGCGGATCGAGACAGCCGGCTGATTGTCGGCGGCGGTCGAAAATACCTGGGATTTACTGGTTGGAATAGTAGTATTACGATCAATAAGTTTTGTGAAGACCGCGCCCATCGTCTCGATTCCGAGCGAAAGCGGAGTAACGTCTAGAAGTAAAACATCCTTAACGTCGCCCTTCAACACGCCCCCCTGTACCGCGGCGCCCACCGCTACCACTTCATCCGGGTTAACGCTAATGTTTGGTTTTTTGTTGAAGAATTTCTCCACCGCCGCTAGAACCATCGGCATACGGGTCATCCCACCTACCATCACCACTTCGTTTATATCTTTCACATCAACTTTGGAGTCAGAGAGAGCGCGACGAACCGGACCGAGCGTGTTCTCGACCAGATCGCCGACTAGTTCCTCCAGCTTCGAGCGGCTAAATTTAATCATCATATGCTTCGGACCGTTCGCATCCGAAGTTATGAAAGGCTGATTGATTTCCGTTTCAGGCGTGGTTGAGAGTTCAATCTTGGCTTTTTCGGCCGCTTCCTTGATACGCTGAAGAGCGAGATTATCCTTGCCAAGATCAATGCCGTTTTCACGTTTGAACTCGTCGATGACCCACTGAATAATTCGCTGATCGAAATCGTCGCCGCCGAGATGAGTATCGCCATTGGTGGCAAGCACCTGGACGGAATCAGCGCTGACATCGAGCACCGACACGTCGAACGTGCCACCACCGAGGTCATAAACCATTATTTTTTGCTCTTTCTTTTTATCGAAGCCGTACGCGAGAGCCGCGGCGGTCGGCTCGTTGATGATACGAAGCACTTTCAGTCCGGAAATCTCGCCGGCATCTTTGGTGGCCTGACGTTGAGAATCATCAAAATAAGCCGGCACGGTAATAACCGCTTCGGTAATCTTCTCACCAATCCTCTCCTCTGCGTCCGCTTTCATTTTGCCGAGGATCATCGCTGAGATTTCCTGCGGGCTATATTCCTTCCCCTGGAGGACAACCTTCACGCCTTCACCGCTCTTAACCATCTTAAACGGCATTAGTTTTAGATCACGCTGAACTTCTGCGTCTTCCCACTTTCGGCCAATGAGACGCTTGATGGAATACAAAGTATTTTCGGCGTTCGTGACAGCCTGACGCTTCGCGAGCAATCCGACCAATCGTTCGCCACTCTTGCTCATCGCGACCACTGACGGGGTCGTGCGCGCGCCTTCCTTGTTTTCCAATACCTTCGGCTGACCACCCTCGATGATGGACATGCAGCTGTTTGTCGTTCCTAAATCTATTCCTAATACTTTTGACATAATATTTTTATTATTAGTAATTTAATTTTAAAATTTTTTTTATTTATTTCTTTCTTCATCCATAATTTCTTGCGGAGACTTTTTTCTAAGATCTAAAATTAATTTTATTTGGTCTGGTGTATAATCCTTTTTTAATATATTTGTATAATTCTCCACATTACCATCCGATCTAAATTGATTCGCCGCGTTACGCATCCGAACCACTTTCTCAACCTGATTTATCATATTCGAGCCCAGCTGAGAATCGGAACTAAAACTAATATAATCTGACAGTCCTACATCCTGTACCGCCACCGCCCCATCGGCCTCGTACACTATCTTGATTGGACCTTCCACATAAGCGGCGCTCATCTTTGGTGAAAGGTAAAACTCACCCACCGGCTTCCCGTCCTCATTGCGTCCGATTACTAAATCACCGATCATAAATTCGCTGCCAATTCTTTCACTAAGATAGTTATATATATTTACATGCCGATCGGTGATGTCTTGATTCGGATTATCCACAATCGAACCCCAATCAGAAATCCGACTGATAAAATCCCTTACTTCCCGGGTCTTCCTCAGATCCTCCTGTCTTTGCATTTCGGCCAGGCTTTGCGTTTCATTGTATGTTGCCAGCTCCGGTATTTCAGATGATGGCGGCGCCTTCGATTTATCATTCAGCTCAACAGACGAATAATTTGGCTCTTTTTCGACATCGTCGATATAACTGCGCCTAACGCTATCTGCGCCCGCACCCAAAAGAAGACCGGTCGCCGCTGCAATTAAAGCCTTCTTTTTTCTGCCAAACCACGATTCATGCTTTATCATATCTATTTTGAAATAATCACCCGCGCCGGCTTTATCACTCGTTCGCCCATTTTATAACCGCCGCTTACTTCTCTGAGAATTTTTCCAGCCTCACCACCTTCTTCTTCACCAGCTGATTCATGAAATCTTGGATCGAACGTTTCACCCGCGGTTTTAATTTCCTCCACCCCATGGCTCTTCAAAATATCCGCAAACTGTTTCAAAACATATTTCACGCCCTCGATCCACGGATCACTTTTACCCTGATCCTTGGAACTTGTTCCTTGAAGCGACAGCTTCAAATGATCATACACCGGGATAAACTCCTCCAAAATTTTGCGTTCGCTCAGCTGAGCCCATTCACCCTGGCGAGACAGCACTTCTCTCTGCAAATTTTTGTAATCCGCGACTGCTCTCTGCCAGCCGGCCTTGCACTCCGCCGCTTCGGCCTCGCATTTTGCCAGCGGTGAAAGCGCGGGTTCTACTTCGTCAATTTTATCAATATTTTCGTCGGTCATAGTAATTAATACCCCTCTCCTGCCCCTCCCCTAAAAGGGGAGGGGAAAAGGGTGGGGTTAAATAATCTCAATTATCTTATGTATCAGACTCCAATTCTTCTTGTAGTTCATGCGCTGGGGTCCGACCAGGACTATCAATGATTTATTATCATCGCCAAACCGACTGGCCACCACCGATAGCATACTGCCAAACGGATGATCTTCACCGAGATAAAATTCCGGTTCGTTTTTTACTTTTTCAAAAAATTTCGGCAAGGATTCTTCACTATTGTCAAACGCCTCGGAAACAGACGCGATCTGTTTGATCCCCTCGAAATCAGGCTTCTCAAATAAATTTGAAAGGCCGGTATAATATACTTTTGTCGGAGAGAAAGCGATGAGCACGGTCTCGTCCGATACCTCGACTAATTTCTTCGCGACATTCTTCATCGCCCGCTCGAAATCACTGTAGGCGCGGTAGGCCTCGCGGAGGAGGTCGCTGTCCTTCCGGCTCGTAACGCCTGAGGCGAGGTTTAGTTGCCGGAGGTAATGCTCATAACCCTTGGTAGTCGGAACGCGGCCGGCAGAGGTATGGGGGTGTGAAAGATAGCCTGCGTCCTCCAGGGCGCGCAGCTCATTTCTGACCGTCGCCTCGCTCCAATCAAGCCCGGCCTTCTCAACCAAAAATTTCGACCCAATCGGCTCGGCCGTTTTTATGTAATTCTCAATAACGAGGGTAAGTAGTTTTTGCTGTCTTTCATCCATAACATTGATTGTATGACATGCGCTAGACCTCATCCTCGCCTTCTCCTTGAAGGAGAAGGAAACGCCACCCCTCTCCTCATAAGGAGAGGGCAGGGTGAGGTCTCGTCACAAAAAATTATCACTCTTACATTAGGAGTGATAATACCTTAAAATGGTGACCGATGTCAAGTGGCCTACTGATGTATCTGCGAAATCTCGCTTAGAAGCACGTTCTCAACGTAAATACCGCGGGTATAAAATATCCGCTCAAGCTCATTTTTCAGCTCCATCTCCACGCTATCGCGATGCGATCCGATAATATTGGCGTATTCAAACCGACTTACAACCATACGAATACGGCTTCGAATCGCAGGACGAACAATCTTGGCAACGAAATCTTCACCCACGGTCTGCCAGATCGATGGAACCTGATGAATATCGAGACGCAGCAATATTGTGCCTTCGACCCCGATCCGCTTGCCGTCCTGCGTGACGGCGGCGATAGGAATGTCGCCGAGCGCGTTGGCGTGCTCAGGATTGAACTGGCGAGAGATGCTGTATTCGAGAGTCTGAACATTGAATAATTTCGCCTTCTGCCAAAAAGGAATCTTGAGGTGCAGGCCGGGCGTCAGGACCTTCTTCAGGACACCTCGTCCGAGGTCATACACGCACGCCACATAACCCGGTGGAACATAAATAAATAATCCCTTGAGGACATCGTCAACAACGAATGAATATACTAATCGGTCTAAATCGTTTGACTCGGCCATAATGCGTAAAGATGTTAGTGTTGTTTCTTTGGCGGCGAAGCTGACGCCGGCGCAGTCGAAGTCGCTTTCTTTGGCGAACTATGCACCATACTATGCATTATTTTAATGATATCAGAAAAAGCCATGGTAGTCAAAATAAACAACGACTTCACCATCGGCAGATACCACAGCGCGAAGAAGGTGATGATAGGGAAAAAAATTACAAAATACATCTCTGATTTCTCCCAGTGCTTCTGACCGCGCGCCGGTAACAGTATCGACACCAGTAAATAAAGAGCGGCCAGGCCGGCCCAGACGCCATCATGGCTATGACCGACATCGAAACCGTAAAAATTGGTATTGATCTTTCCCGGATAATCAATAACCGGATATAATGTTTTGATAACGTGTTCCCCCGTTATCCCCTGCAAGAAAACCTGATAAAGCAAAACTAATACTAGGAGCTGAATGCCAAGATTCAGCACCGCCGCCCAAGGAGAAATATGATATTTCTTCATCACCAATCGAGTGGCCTCGCGCTGAGCGATACGATCGTTCTTGTATGCCAGGGCCGCGCGTCTCGACTCGTCAGCCGCTTTCTCACGTCGATCGGCGGTAAAAACGGAAACAATCGACAGCGGCAATAGAAGTACTCGTAAAAAAATAGTCATCCATACCACCGCCCACCCCAGATCGAAACCGGCAATATTTATATAAATCCAAATCAGCGCGTTGAATAACGGCTGAAAGAGGAAATAATACCAAAATTGGTCTAGCATATCCGGATTAATATACCATAAAATCGCCAAATATTCAAATTCAAACCATAATTATTGAAGAAACCGAGTGCCCTTTTTGGGTTTTACGCCGGATAGCGGAAGAGAAACATGAAATGTTGCGCCTTTGTTTTCTTCAGAATCAAACCAGATCTTTCCTTCCATATAATTTACAATCGATTTTACCAAATAAAGGCCGAGACCGGTGCCCTCGACGCCGAGTTGTCTGGCATTATCAGCGCGGAATAACTTGGTAAAGATTTGTGGCTGTTGTGATTTTGGAATCCCGAAGCCCTTGTCTGATACCGTTATAATAATATCCGACTTATCGACCCTGATACTCAGGGTAACACTGCCTCCGACGGAAGAATACTTAATGGCGTTCGAAAGCAAATTCTGAATAATAATACCGATTAGTTTCGGATCTGTCTGTATCGCCGGTAGCTCGGCGTCCAAATCAGTCCTTAACTTAATATTCCTCTTCTTTATTTCCGGCATCATCTCGGCGATTACTCCGCGCGCCACCGCGTTGATATCCGTCAGCTCCGGACTGATTATAAAGGTGCCGAGCTCAAGGCGTGAGACGTTGAGAAGCGCCCCGACCAGAGTAAGCATCCGGTGATTGCTTTTCTGAACTTCACGCAGAAATTTCTTCTGCGCTCTCGATAGCGGGCCAAGGTCCCCGGCCAGCAGCATCTCAGCATACCAGCTTATCGCAGTGAGAGGAGTGCGGAGCTGATGAGAAGCCAATGAAACAAATTCCGTTTTCGCCTTGTCGATATCATGTTCTAAGGTAATATCACGAAATACCTCAATTGCGCCGATCGTCTTACCTTCAAGGAGAACCGGTGCCGTCGTGAGAGAAACCGGAAATCTGCTTTTGTCCCGGCGGACAAAATAATAAATTTTCGGATAAATATTCAGAACGGTTGTCTTGCTCGATGACAGAGCTTCAATAATCGGACCTTCATTGGGCGGCAGCGGCGAGCCCGTCTCGTCTTCAATATTTATAACATCGCTGATCTTTTTTCCTGCCATCTGGTTCAAATTCATTCGAAGCATAATTTGCGCCGCCGCATTCACAAAAACAACCAGACCGTTCTCGTCGGTGTTAATAATGCCGTCGCCGATGCTTTTCAAAATCGCTTCTTCCTTTACCTGCGCCTCTTTGATCTGGGCCGTTCTTTCGGTGACCTTCTTTTCCAAATTTCGATAGACTTCCGCGAGGCTTGCCACTGACTTTTTCAAGGTGGTGGCCAGGATGCCCACTTCGTTTCCGGCGAATATCAGCTCATTATCAAATTCCACATCCAGATCTCCTTCTCCGATTTTCTTGGCAACGCCGGTAAGCTTGACAATCGGTGATGATATTGCGTCCGCCAATCGGACGGCAATCAAAATTAATATAAAAAATATCAAAGGACCGAAAATTAACGACGACTTCACCACAGTTCGAACCGGAAGCATCAATTCATCATAGTCAATCTTGGTAACCAACCCCCAATGTCGATCCGGTAAATATCGCCAGACCGCCAAGGCCCTCCGCCCGGCATAGTCAGTATAAATACCGGAGCCGTTCTCGCCCCTGGCTGCAGCCTGTAAGGCAGTCGCGAGAGGATCCCCGATTCTGACAGTCTTCCGGAACGCCGCGTTGGGCTCTGACCGGAGCGAACTAAGAAATAAAACTGAATCGCCCTGCTCATCGTAGCAGCCACTACCCTCACCGTTCGACAAATTTGAATTAACCAGCCTCCCGAGCTCTGTCTCGCCCGTTTTCCCCAGCCCGCTGGTCTCTTCCACGGCTTTATCCAGCTCATCCGTATCTGCCTCGACCACAAATTCACCGCTAAAATTGTTGTCAAAGTCAAAGATTGGAACAAAGATCCTAATTACATGCTCGTCCCTGTCATAATCACTATACGAGTCGGAAATATAAATATCATTCATTCCTTTTATAAAACTGTCTCCGCAAGGATCAAATAACTTATTGTCCAATTCCGGCGAATGCATTGGGCTCATCACATAAACAACGCGACCGTTTTTGTCAAGCAGCATGACATCGAGAATCCCCCGGCGCTGACTAAGCCATGATTGAAATTGAGAATCAAGATCCTTTTTTAAATTCAGGTATTCCTGATTGTCTTTCATATTAATTAAGGACGATATCGCAGGCATGGCCGTCCGAACACTATGGTTGTACTGCATGGACAAGGCTTCGTCCCTAAGCCTTGAGAAATAATTATTTATCACAAAAACCTTGAAATCAACGAACGCTTCCAGGCTGCGCTTCTGAACCGCAAAAAGCTGATCTCGTGAATTTGTATACTCAAACAAAACCGTATAGGCTAGCAACACGAAGCTCGTAAACAACAGGCTCATGGTAAGTTTCGACTTTAATCTCATAAATTTTTAGAAACCTAATCCCGTATCGATAAAAATCCAATGCCTAATAAAATAAAAAGAATGGCGGTATGAAGCGCCATGGCAGTGCTGTCGATGCTAAATTTATAAAAGAATGGCGGAAAATTAATTACGTAGCCGGTGGTCGCTACCGAACCTATC
>ERZ1292630.2446-Hain-H41-02um-R3-2446-length-17166-cov-8_pt1 | contig 15564 bp, 7 predicted proteins | sample MGYA00564408_ERZ1292630 | MGnify/ENA primary metagenome ERZ1292630 (study PRJEB36523, sample SAMEA6512641) | groundwater metagenome | collected 2019-01-08 | study: AquaDiva: Metagenomics assemblies of 32 groundwater samples | reverse complement strand
TCCACGAAAGGAACTGCCCCAGGAAGGGCCACTGTTCAATTCGGTGAATCTTGGTCGGTTACTTATGGTGGCACCGATCTCGCGCTCCCAACAACGCACCGACAGGAGGGCAACGACCACACGTGCCTCGACACGATTCTGTTTCGCATTGCAGAAACCGCCCTTTATCATTACAAAATGGAATGGCCGTCGCAGCGGGAGGATTCCTGGCGGGCGTTCATACGCCGCGATCCCACAATTCCTCTGAATTGTCACCATTTCGCAGAGGTATACCCGCCAGATTGGTTCAGCGTCGAATGGGTGGACTGCGTCCCTGGAAAGGCGGCCGACGACGCATTTGAAAGGGCGTGGCAAGTGACGCATGCGAGGCAGGAGACACATGCGCATCGCAGGGACCGGTCGCATGTCATCGTACTCTTCGAACACGGCGGCGATAATCCACACGGCTTTCCGACTCTGCTGTCAAGGTCTGCCACGCCAACCCCTTCTTCTGTTGGGCCGTCGTTGTATCACGCGGTGTATCTGTACCCCCTCGGGGCGACGACGGTCGAAGGGGAGAACGGGGATCTGCTCGTGTTGGTGCACGATGTCTACAAGTCATCGAAGCCGTATTTCTTGTCGCGTCGTATTCATGCCCAGCACATTCACGCGTACTTGTTCGTGCGGCCTCCTGACGTGGACCAACTGAGGAGGCTGTACGCAGACTTAGACAACCGACGGGCTTCCGCGTCGCAGGCCGAAGAAGGTACTGTGACGCACAACGCATCGATGACGACAAGAGAATCCACGCTTTCAACTACATCGTTTGTGACGCCATCCGAGTCGACACTTCCGGTAAGCTTTGACGCCGTTCCAGTGCAACGGGTAGCCGCCGCCGTCGTTCAGCTCCCTGGCGTCGATGAGCGTTTGCAGCGGGCTGGTCGCGCCGTCGACACACTCGTGAACTTTGAAGGCGACGGGTTGTGGGCCTACGACCTCTACGATGGCACTGACTTGAAGTCCCAGATGCGTGACCGGTCTCCATCGGCGTTGCCACCGTGGGATGCGTCCTCGGACAGTCATTGTTCAACGTCACCGGCCTGGTCCGTGACGCACCAGGATCCAACTCCACCCCCTCCGCAAAGGCTTCTTGCTGCTTTTCCCACCCCCTCTCCGCAACGAATCGACGTCATCGCCTTGACCAGTTGAAGCACACGGCTAGTTATGGCGCCTCCTGTGTGCTGCTTGCAAAGGGGATGCAACGATTCTCGTCTTCAAGCTGATGCGATGAGTGACCCACCACCCCTTGTGCAGTCTCTCGCTCACCTCCTTTATCGCGCAAGCAACATCATGATCACCCACGGTCGCTCGCCCGCCGTGGCGCGATCTGGCCCTCGAAAGGACGTCATTGTGGCGAAATTGCTTGACCACATCACCGCGCGACTCCGCGAAGTGACGGGAACGCCGCCTTCCGCCTCGACGATGGAATCCGCACGGCAACTTTTAATCGACCGTTGGAATGCCAGCGGTACGCTGTCGTCCGCTGACGTCAACGCCGTGGTCAAGGCGCTCCAGCCTACGAACAGCGGGACGACGAAAGCGGTCGAAGCCGCTGGGTTGGGAGAGGCAAACGCGCAGCCCTTGCGACCATCGGCGTCCTCCACGACACCCTCGCTAGCTCAAGCCGCAAGGGGGGGGCCGACCCCTGCGCTCTCCCCACTGTCGCTGCTTCAGAACACCTCCAAGCGGCAAAGACGAATTCTTGCCGATGATGAGTGGGCGCGGGCGGCCGAAGAGGACAGGGTCGCCGCGGCCGTCGGCCGCAAGACGGACCACACGAAGCACCTCGAGCACGTCGGTTTCCAGAAGAAGCTGTTGGATCATCAGTTGGCGGAGCGCGACGCCGAGAAGGAAGCGGAGCGCCGCCGAAAGAGGCAAATGCAAGACGATATGACAAAACTGATTGAAGACAACCGTGAAGCGACCCGCCGCGAGGCGCAAGAAGCGCACGACAAGGCGGCCAAGGAGAAGGAATTTCGTGCGAGGCAGCAGCGAGAATTGGACGAAGCCCGCGAGCAGCAACGTATCGAGGAGCACAACGAACAGGTCAGGCAGGCCCTTCTCGCCGAGCAAGAGCTGCAGCGACTGCGGGACCTCGACCTGAAGCGGAAAAACGAGGAGCGGGCGGAGTGGTACCGGCTGCTTCAGCTGAACCAGCAACGAATGGAAGAAAAGAAGCACACCAAGGAAAAGGAACGCGAAGAAGGTCGGATGTACATGAAGCTGTATGCTGACAACCTGGATCGCCTCGACCGCGAGCGCGCGGAGCAAAAGGCGACGAAGGAAGCCCGCGCCGCCGTTTTTCGTCGCCTTGCCGAAGGCGTGGCCTCGTGCCATCAGAAGAAGGAGCAGGACATGGACTCGCGCATCGAAGCCGAGTTTCAAGAGCAGCTGTCCAAGACGCTGGCGGATGAGGCGTTCCGCCGCGACCGCAATAAACGCCGGGAGGTGGAGACGCACCGCGTCCTGGAACAGCAAATGGCTCTAAAAAAAACAGAGGAGGAGCGAGAACGAGAAGCCTCCAGGAAGTTGGCCGAGGCCATGCGTGAACAAGAACGCATTGCTCGAGAACAGGAGGACCTTCGTAAGCAAGCCGCCAAATCCGAGGCCGCGCGGCTCAACGAATTCCTCAACACACAGCTTCAGCTGCTGCACTGCAAGGAGACCAAGCCGCTGGAAACGAGCATTACGCGCCCCCTGTCGCGAGCGAAGACGATGTTCTCTCCCACACGGTATCGGCCGTCGCCGTCACCGCAGCTCAATCACTGAGCCGTTGACTCTAGCTGTGTCGCCCCACTTTCACTGTTTCGTGATCCTCTCACGACGCCCCCCTTTCTTCCCTTCGCTATCCCCCGCCCATTTCACCCGCTCCCGAACTGCTGCTCGGTGTGACGGTGCGCCGCAACCGAAGTGCGGCATGTAGATCGATCGCGCAAGCACACGTTGCAGCAGGCATGTATGTATAGTACAGGGTGTGGGAAGGGCCGCTGTGTGCTGCTCAGAGAGATTCCTCCGCCCGATGACAACGCGGTAGTTGACGACGAAGGAAACGGCATGCGGATCAGTCGGAGATTGCTGTGAGGGCTCACTTCACACCCTTAGTTTTTCGTATCGACGAAAATGTCATCGAGAGCGAGAGTGGATGACGGATTCGGAGGTGGTGCCAATGACGCGACCGAAGAGGAAATGGCGCGAGAGGCGATGCTGCAAGCCGCCACGGTGTTTCAACGCTGCCCGCCGGAAGCATTTCTCAAGCGAGAGCACGCCAGCGGCGTCGGAGCGATCAACCCGATGCAAATACTGTACGACGAGGATGTGAGCAGCAACCGCCGGCTCTACACTCGCGACGAGCAACGAAAACTAAAGGTTGTGATCGACGACTACGACGAGCGCTCCGAGGAGCAACTTGCTCCGTACACACGCTGCGAGCCCTACTTGTCCATCACCATCGTCGAGTCGACTCCGGTGAAGCAACGCCTCAAGTACCGCCGTTCAGATGCGGTGGAGGAGACGGCTGCGAGCGACGCGTCCAACAATGAGCTCGTCGAAACGAGCGACTTTTTTGTCCTCCCGGGGACGAGAAATCCGTCGCAACCTCGCAAATTCGACCATCGGCGACCGGCAGAGGCAGCTCCTCCTCCGAAGCAGGAGCCGCTCGCCGACGCACAAATCGAAGTGCTGAGGAAGAACGTGGTGCCGATCGCAGCCGTTTCAGGTGTGTCTGCGAAGCGTCAGGTGAGAGTCATGCTTGAACTGCTGGCCATCGACGTCACCGGTGGAGAAACGGTCATTATCGAACATGGCCAATTCAAAACGAATCCCGTTGCTGTTGGCGAGCAGGTGCGATTCTTCTTACAGGATGATACGACCCTGCTCAAGGCTACCGTGCGTGAGGCAATTGGGGAGAAAAAGCGAAAGCCGCAGGCGCTCGCCATTGGCTTCTTCGCACTGAACCGCAATCAGGTCAATCCCAAGACAGGCTGCGTGATGATCCCCGCGGCGGTGGTACCAGGCGTCACGAAGCCGCAGTTCGAACAACAAAAGCCTGCGTACTTCGAAAAGTGCGCCGCGAGGATTCAGGTGCTGCATCCAGAGACAGGCGAGACGCTCCGGAGTTCATCGATCGCCATTTCGTGGGTGTCAGAGGTGAGCGAAGACGCATCTGCCGACTTCTGCGCCAACTGCGGTAGCCTCGCGAACATCTGCGACTGTCCACGCGAAAAGAAGCTAGGCGTCGCTCAAGCACCACAAAAGCCGCTGACGCCGGTGCAGCAGAAGGAGATCGAGGAACTGCGGAAGCGGGTGGTCGCCGACAAGATGCCCCTCGCCGCGGTGACGATGGAAATTTCCTCCGAAAAGGTGAAGGACGAAAAGAAGTGCGTCGTTCAGTGAACCCTTCCCCTCCTCCCCGTCGCGCCAGTCTCGAATAGTGCGCTCACTGGTGGTCTCCCATCGAGGAGGGCGCGCGGTGTGTTGGGTTGTCGAGGGGGGTAAGTACAGAGCAGGCGGCTTTCATCTCTCCTTGTTTCGCTGCGCGGTCATTCCCGTCGCGGATCGTTTCCCAATTCGCGTGGAATGGGCGACATCTGCGGCTGGTCCTCAAACGGTGGTGGCGAGGAGACGTGGCCGCTGGACGTGCATGGAACCACGGACGATTGCGACGCCGTCGGCGCTCTCGAAACCTTCGCAGCCGACAGCCAGGCAGGCACCTGTGACTCAGCGCAATTTGAAAGTTGCGATGTCCCTTTGAGGTCGCAGCGCAGCAGCTCGTTGTTGCCCCCTATGTCGAGGTTGCGAGGAACGCCCAGCTTTTCGAAGAAAAAGGACGAATCGTACCCCGTGGACTCAGGAAAGCCGTTCAAAGTCTTCGTCACCTCTTCCTCACTTCGCGAAGGACTGCAAACACTACGCTTCTTCTCCGTGTACACGGACATTTCTGCGTTCGCCAACTACGACGACGACGCCTCTCGTCCCTCGGGAAAGTGCGAATTTATCAGCATGCCATCCGCCAGCAGCAGCAGCCGGGTCACGCGAAGTGCTCCCAGGGCACTAGAATCACCTGTTGTCGTCAGATTCGAGCGATTGGTTAGGTATCCGGTCGTCATTGGGTGTCTGAAGCAGTCTGGGTGCACGGTATCACGAGCCGACAGTTCTATTCCGAAAGCGTGGCACTTATACTGGGGCGCTCGGTGGAAGGAAGCGGGGGGTGGCGAAGGCGGCATTCAGCGAGTCAACCACGCGTGGCAGCGAGTGTGCCACATACCTGGCACCCATCTATTGTGCCGAAAGGACCACTTGAGCCGTGGCTTGCGGCGCAAGGGCTACGCCTTCGGACCGATGACGTATCTGCTGCCCGGTGACATGCCGCTGCTGCGGAGGGACGTGCAAACCCCGGGGCTGCTCTTCATCGCGAAGCCGCCCGCCTCGAGCCGTGGACGGGGCATCTTCCTCTTCGCGTCCGACACGGGCATCCCCGCGGATCTTCAGCGCCGGGTCGAAGTCGCGTTGAGAAAGAAGCAGCTCGACTCGGGAGCGGCGCCAGGTACCGGCCGTGCACGGCGAGCATCTCGGGGGGCGGCCGCGGCCGACTCCGACCACGACGCGGCCGATGATAGCGAGGCCGAGGAAGAGGACGACGAGCTGCCCCTCGTCCAGCGTTACATCGACAAGCCGCTTTTGATCAACGGGTACAAATGCGACCTCCGCATCTACGTCGCCTGCACGTGCATGGAGCCGTTGCACGTCTACGTATTCAACGACGGACTCGTGCGGTTCGCGACGGAGCCGTTCACGATGGCGCAAGACTCGATCGATCGGCTGTGCTGCCACCTCACCAACTTCAGCGTCAACAAGAAAAATCAAGCCTTCGTCGCCACCGATGATGCGGCGGCCGATGGAAGCGGTTCCAAGTGGTCGCTGCGGGCGCTGCGCCGTTACTTCGGGACGCAAGGTTGGAACTGGGAGGACACGTGGCGACGCATCGAACGCCTATGCGTGCAGACCGTGCTGACGTGCGAGGACCGCGTGGCGACCGCCGTCTCGCATCGCATCGGCTATCGCTATTCCTGCTTTGAGCTGTACGGCTTTGACGTGCTTCTCGACGAGACCTTGCAGCCGCACCTCATCGAAGTCAACATCGAGCCATCTTTGGGCTGTGGCTCGGCGCTCGACAAGCACATCAAGGGGCACATGATCGCCGATCTGCTGACGCTCGTGGGAATACCGGTCCCACCTGCGGAGCTAGCCGAGGAGCCGCCGGCAACCGGAGGGGGGACATCCGCCGCCGACCGCGACCCGACCGGAATGTACAATATGGAAACGAAACCGTCACGCCCGCCTAAGGACTGGGCGACACTATTTCAGAAGTCGGCCGGCGGCTTCTTGAGCACGATCTCCGCCGAGGATAAGGTTATGATCCTGCGAAGCGAGGAGGAGCTCAGCCGAAGCGGCGGCTGGACTCGACTGATCCCGACCGCGACGAGCCGCGACGACTTTGCATCCGGTTTCGAGCGACTAAAATACAGCAACGCGATTCTGTGGGCGTGGGAGGAGTTGAAACGAGAGGCGCAGAGCCGCGAATCACCCGAGCAATTGGCCAGGCTGACCCGCTGGCTCAGAGGCGAGGGCCCAATCCTCGAGCCGAAACCTCAAAAGCCGCCGAAACCTACGCTCGGTGACGGTCCCCGAGTGCCACCAGCGACCGCCGCGCCGCCCCGTGTGCCTCTTTCCGAGCGCCACCGTTAGCGGAGTTCGAGTCTACCGCGGCAGGTCGTTACTACTGCCGCCGTACGCAACATAGCGCATGTCATCCCGCGACCACAGCCTCCCGCCGTCGCCCCCCTGTCAGTGCAAACATTCACATTCATCGACCCGCGAACGTACAAGTCAAGTTAGATCATCAACGTTTCTTCCGCACACCCCACGTGTCGTGTTTTTTCGGTCGTAATTGTTTTCCCTCAGAAAATGTCCATCATCGAAGCGTTGCTGCATGATGACGAACCAGTCCCCCCACCCGTTTGTTGACACACTGTGATGCAAGCGTCGGACCGAGACGCGATCGAAGAAGTCAAGGCCGACTTCCTTGCGGTGTCGGACTTAATCGAAGGAGGCTTCAAAGGGGCGGCCGACGTCATCAAGCGAGTGAACAGCTATGCCAAGGTCTACTCCGCCGCCACCCGCATGCGCATCACCGACACGGCACAACAATATGCTCCCTGCGAAGAACTCTACCGATGCTACCACCAGCTTCTGACCTTAGCCGTGGAGCGACACGCCAGTCGCTCGACCGAGCACATGTCCCGCGAGCAAATTTTCAACTACACGATCGGCCGGTGGAACAGTTTCAAGCTCCTCAAGAAGTGGATGCTGAAGACGTTCGGCTACCTTAGCCGCTATTACATTGATCACTGTGGCAAAGTGCCGCTTGAGGTCGTGGCGATGAACGTATTCCACCAACGCGTGTACGTCCCCGTCGCAGGGCAACTGCGCGGCGCGATCTTGCAAATGATTCAGAAGGAGCGCAAAGGCGACGATGTCGACAAGAGCGCACTACGCATCGCCATCGAAATCGAGATCGCCATGGGCAGTGATGCCAATGGGGAGACCGTGCTGCCGAACGCGGAGTTCATCGAGGCACTCTTCAACGAAACCGCGATTTACTACAAGCGGGAGTCGGCGAACAAGGTAGCCGTTCTGGATACCGTCGCCTACATGAGGCAGGCGGAACATTGGCTGAAGGAGGAGAGCCTCCGGGCGTGCCGCTTGCTGCCCGAGGAGGTGCACCCGCCTTTCATCGACGTCGTGGAACGACAGGTTCTCGACGGTCACCAAAATGCACTTGTGAATCACCCAACATGCGGCATCTTGGCCCTGCTGAAGTGCGACCGCCGGCAGGACATCAAACTGGTTTGTAGCTTGTTCGTGCGACGCAAGCATGGCCTCGAGCCGATCGCAGCACTGCTAAAAACATACTGCCACGAGGAAGGGCTTGCCATCAGTCACTCACTCGGCGGTCAACTAGGAGCCTCCGAGCCGGACGCGAAGCAGTTTTGCACGAAATTCATCGCCCTGCAGGAGCGGTACACGCAGCTCGTGGCGCAGGCCTTCGACAGCCACTCCGCTTGCAGCAACGCATGGAGGGAGTCCTTCGACGCGGCCATCAATGCCGGGGTGACGCTGCAGTCCGCACCCAGCGCGGTCACCGGAGCATCCACAACGACCAAAGTTTCGGCGGCGGAGCTCATCTCCAATTTCGTTGACTCGCTGCTCAAAGGGGGTGCCGCTGCGTTGGATGGTGTGCCCATTTCGAGCTCGCCCAGTGGTTCCATCGCCGCCTCGCCCGTCACCAGTCTGCCGTCTGCGGCCGCGGCCGGTGGCGGCGACGACGACTTGGATGCGCTTTTCAATCAAATAGTGTCCCTCGTTTCGAGGCTGAGCGAAAAGGACACGTTTTTTGAGTTTCTTAGGCGGCAGTTGTCGCGACGACTCCTGTCCGGCACACTGCACGAGGACCACGAGAAGCTGTTCATTTCGAAAATCAAGACCAAGTTCGGCTCCTCCATCACGAGCAAACTCGAGCACATGATCAACGACTGCAACGTGTCTCAGCGCCTGTCCCAAGAATTCAAGCAACTTGTTTCCAGCAAGTCGTCCGGGCTCGAGAATCTGCCAGCGTTCGAATTTTGCGCCAGCGTCCTTACGAGTGGTGTCTGGCCAAGTTTCACGCACGATCAAGCCGTGCTTCCCGGCAGCGTGAGTGCGATGATGGCCGCCTTCGTCAAAGTGTACGAACGCGACAAGGCACACCGTATTCTCGAATGGATGAATAGCCTCGGCTCCGTGAATATCGGAGGCAGCTTCCGCGGGAAGGAGTATTCGTTCCACATGAGCGTGTTCCAAGCACTCGTGTTGCTCTTGTTCGACAACGATGGACCGTCTGAGCGGTCCTACATGTCGCTAGGCGAGTGCCAGCGCCGCACGAACATAGAGTGGGAAGAGGTGAAACGTGTCGTGCATTCCTTCTGCCACTCGAGGATCAAGCTGCTGTGCCGACATCTCGCCGACGCCGCGGGTGGGGCCTCGGCGCCGCCGCCGACCACGCCGCTGAAAGAAACGGACATTCTCACGGTGAACGATGCGTTCTCGTCGAACATTAAAAAAATTCGGGTCCCGCTCGCCGTTTCAAAGGCGGGGACGGCTGCTGCCGCCGCCGCGTCCGTCGAAGCCGCGGTGACGGAGGACCGGCGCCCTGCCATCGACGCCTGCATCGTTCGCATCATGAAGAGCCGACGCCAGGAGGAGCACACCGTGCTGGTGCAGGAGGTGGTGCAACAGCTATCGGCCCGTTTCCCGCCCGACCCTCGCTTGATCAAACAGCGGATAGAGGAGCTGATCAATCGCGACTACCTTGAGCGTCACCAGTTCAAACCTGGCACATACTCCTACGTGGCATAGTGGCCGATCCATGTTTTTCTTGCGTCCCACGACGGGGGGTGTTCCGTCTCCGGCGAGGTAGTGTTGTTCCCATTCTTTCCCCGATGTGCGTGCATCCCGATGGGCAAACTCACGCAGTCGCGCGAACAGACATTGCCCACAAATATTTAATGGAATAATATTTAATGGAATCGTTGGTGTGTTGCCCCTTCCTGAGAGCCAGGGACCTTTTCCTCCCTGAGACATGCCACCGCGCACAACAACGGGCAAAGCCCTCGGCGCGCGACGGCCCCTCCCCTCTTTTCCGGCGGCCCGTACGATGATGATACTGCTACCTCAAAGCTCAGAATACGAAGAGGGGCCCCACCCACCCGCCCGTGTGAAAGCCTTCACCGGCCGATCTCGCCGGGTGGGTGTCGGCGCCTCTTTCGTTTGATCGATACCCTTCGCAGGAACTGACTCTTTGACCCCATATCCGTCCATGACGCTACCGTGATGCGCGTGTCTCATGCGCTTCGAATAGAAAAATTTCTTCCCTCCGCGTCTTTTTCCCACAAGACGTTATCCGGCTCCAAGTCATGCGGCTTGAGGCGACCGGAAGGCCGGTATGCTTGAGTCGCGCACCCCGGGAGCGACGCGAGTTAGAGTGGCAGATAACACAAATTTTAAAAGTCGGTAGAAGAGGAGCGGATGGGTTCAGCCGATTGCGATCTCGGTTCGGGCGATGCCGAGCGGTCTGACACGTAGGGGGGCCACGATCACAAGTCACGTACGGTGCACACTGTTCACGTTATGGAAAAACTATCGTCGGGCGTTGAACCATGTCGTCGATGCCATCACGTCACGAAGGACGAGGTTTGCAACGCCCCCCCTCAACCCTCCAGCTTGCGAAGTGCGAAACTTGCGAGTCGAGCAACTTCGAATACGGCTGGAGTGGCATGTCCCTGACGAAGACGTGTGGTAATTGTGGACTCTTGCCCACGTCACCCGCCGCGCCTCCCTGTCGGCAGACCGCTTTCCAGGTCACCACGAAAGCCAGAGACAACTTCCTTCCTTCGGGCAAGCCCTCGCACGGCGCCGGGCACGAAACGGATTCACCCAGGACTGGAGGTTGCGGAATTGACACTACAGTCGCCCAGACCCCCTCCCCCCCGTTTCCGGCGGCCCTTACAATGATGATACTGCTACCTCAAAGCTCAGAATACGACGAGGGGCCCAGCCACCCGCCGGTGTGAAAGCCTTCACCGCCGATCTCGTCGGGTGGGTGTCGGCGCCTCTTTCGTTTGATCGATACACTTCGCAGGAACTGACTCTTTGACCCCATATCCGTCCATGACGCTACCGTGGCCAGGCCTCCGCGTGACCTGGCACGCTTTTGTGCGCGTGTCTCATTCGCTTCGCAAATAGCAAGAAAATTTTCTTCCCTCCGCATCATGCGTTTTTTCATCGAGGAACTTCCAGTCGTTTTCCCATATGACTTCATCTACCCCGAACAGCTTGCCTACATGCGGGAGCTCAAGCGAGGCCTCGACAAGCGTGGGCACATTTTGCTAGAGATGCCGTCGGGGACTGGCAAGACGATCTCGCTTCTCAGCTTGCTCGTCGCGTACTTGACACACCACCGCGCCGAAAAACACAAGGTTGTGTATTGCACGCGAACAGTGCAGGAAATGTCAAAAACCATGGAGGAGTTGAAACGGCTCATGCTGGCGTGGCACCGAACGGTTGGAGGGAGCGCCGTTATCGATGACGGCGACACGCAGCGAAGCGCGAGTGACGTGAAGCGCGAGGCATCGGACGGCGCCGCTGCTACCGCTCTGCTGGCTGCTGGAGTGGGTAAGACGCCGTTTGCTGCAGGCCGCAGGCGGATGGCAGAATCAGAGGTTCAAAAGGGTTCCCTCGGCGGCGAGCTGACGGCGGTGTGCCTCACCGCGCGCAAAAATCTCTGCATTCATCCGGAAGTCAGCGCGCTGACGTACGCGTCCGAGGTGGACGCCGCGTGCCGCATCAAAACAGCGCGGTGGTCCGGAGGCACGTCGAAGTGCCAGTTTTACCACGGTGACATCGAGGACCTGGCGCCGAGCTTCACGTTGCCCCCTGGCGTTCACACGCTGCAGGACCTACGTCAACTGGGCGAGGCCCGTGGCATGTGCCCCTACTTCGCCGCACGGCACGCCATCGAGACGGCGGACATCTTGGTCGTGAGCTATCTGTACATCGTCGACCCCAAGGTGTCGCCCGTCGTCAGGAAACACCTGCGCGCAAACTCGATCGTCGTGATGGACGAAGGTCACAACGTGGACGACGTCTGCATTGAGGCCATGTCGCTGCTCGTGTCGAAAAGCGACGCCCAGTCGGCGCGGGATAGCAATGTCAAGATGCTACAAGACGCGTTGGAGCAGGCAAAAACCCACAACCGGCAGCGGCTGCAAGAGGAGTACGATCGACTTGTCAGCGGGCTCGCGTTGACTAGGTTGGCCGTCAGCTCGATGTCGGGTGCGGCGAGAGAGATGCCCGCTCTCCCAGGTGTCGGTGACGGAGGAGGCGAACTCGATGCGCTGCCTGCGTCGTTGCGGCATGCGAATCAATTCGTGACGTTCATTTCACGCCTCGCCGATTTTTTCTACCGAATCATTTCGCGAATGACGCAACCACAAACAGCCGACCCATCGACGTTCATCGCCAAGATCAAGGAGGACTGTAACATTGTCGACGTCACGCACCTGCGTCTCACGACGGACCGGTTGCAGGTGCTGCTCAACACGCTTCAGCTGCGTGACCTGTACGCCATGCGGCACTTAGTGATCATCGCCGACTTCGTGACCCTGCTCGCCACCCACTACAAGGACAACCGGTACGCCCTGCCGGGCTACGTGGTGATCTTCGAGCCGTTCGATCCCCAGGACGCCATCAACCGCCCCGACCCGGTCCTCCGCTTGTCGTGCGTCGACGCGTCCATGGCGGTCCGCGGCCTCTTCGAGGGCCACCACACGGTCGTGCTGACGAGTGGGACGCTGTCGCCGCTCGACATGTACGCGCGGATGCTGGGTTTCGTGCCCGCGGTGGCGAAGTCCTTTCCGATGACGCTGTCGCGGCGCTGCATCTGCCCCGTCATTGTGACCCGCTCCACGGAGCAGGCCGACCTCATGTGCGAAGATTTGACCAGCGCGTACAAAGTCCGCGTGGACGATCGTCTGCAGTCAGGGGTGAGCCGGGCGTACGCCGGGCTGCTGCTCCAACTCGCCCAAACCGTTCCCGACGGCATCGTGTGCTTCTTCACGGGCTATAAGTACATGGGCGAGGTGATGCTCAACTGGTACCACAGCGGCTATCTGCGCGAGCTGTCCCGCCTCAAACTGATTTTCGTCGAGACACAGGACGTCGCCGAGACGGCCGAGGCGCTGAGGAACTACCGACGGGCGTGCGACATCGGCCGCGGCGCGGTCTTCTTCTCAATCGCGCGCGGAAAGATTGCGGAGGGGATCGACTTCGACCGCCATTATGGCCGGGCCGTGGTGATGTTCGGCGTGCCCTTCTTGCCGCCAGACGATCGCCCGCTGAAGGAGAGGCTCAAGTGGATGGAGGCCGTCCTCGGCATCACCGACAGCGAGTTTCGTAACTTCGACGCCGTTCGCCAAGCGTCCCAGTGCATCGGTCGCGTGCTCCGGAACAAGACCGACTACGGCATGATGATCCTCGTGGACAGGCGCTTCTCACTGCCGGACAAGCGCAAGAAACTTCCTGGATGGATCGCGCAGCAGATGCGCGACAACACGAACCTCAGCACCGAAGCCTGCGTGTCGATCGCGAGGGACTTCTTCGTCGAGATGGCGCAGCCGTGGGACCAGATGAAGGACCTGGGGCGGACGTTGTTCGACGAGGCCGCGCTGGCGACGCAGGGCGCAATGGTCCAAGGGTCGGAGCCGCCCGAGCTGGCTGCCCGGCGCCACGCGACACCTCTCGCGATTGGGGCGCCCATCCCAACCGCTGCGGAGGGCGGAGGGCGCTTCCCGGCGGCGGCGGATGGCTCCGCGATGGATGGGCCGAGCCGTCCCATCCGGGCGGCGCGTGATCCGACTGGCACCGAGCAGCGAAGGGCCGCGGCCGGCGCCAAGCGTGGACGGGGCTCAACATGACGATTTGCTGTTGATGACTTTTGCGCTGTGAAAGGTTCGGTGTTGTGAAAAATGGAGACGGCTTTAATGATGGGATGGCATTGATTTAACGAATCGAATCATTTTTTGTTCCCTTCCGTCCTTGCCAGCAGCCTCGACGCTCGAAGTTTATCATTGTGTCGGGACATTTTATCACTCGTGAGGACAACGAATGCCAACAGTACGCAAGAAGCCTCGTCGCACGGAAGTGGTGACCTCTCCGGGAGGGAACACCCGCGAAGAAGACGACGCTGCGGACACCAACACGAACGTCAAAGTCATGGTTCAACTCGTCGACGAGAACGGTGTGCCAGCAGGCGCCCAGGTTCTCGTCCCCGTTGGCACCACCTCGGCACAGCTGGAGGAACTGCTCGCCTCACTCCGGGCACAGCCAACGGGCGCCGGAGACGATGACGACGAAGGCGAAGGACGCGTGCCGCACGCTTTCTTCGTTGGCGAGGAACAAATCACGTCGAACGTGAAGGACGTGGTGTACGCGGCGCAGAAGAAGCAATGGTTGGAGACGCGGCTCGCGCAAGGCCGCCGTGTGAAGCCGGGGGACGCCGACGATCTTCCCTTCGAGGTGCCGGAAGAGGCGGTCGTTCGCATCACCTACCGACCGCAGGCGGTGTTCCGAGTGCGCGCCGTGTCGCGATGCTCTGCCACGCTGGACGGGCACGAGGACGCCGTCCTGATCGTTGCGTTCAGCCCCGACGGGCGGATGCTGGCAACAGGCGGCGGCGACAAGGAGATCAAAATGTGGGACGTACTGACATCGACGCCCGTCGACGAACTGAAAGGCCATCGGCACTGGGTGCAAGTCCTTTCGTGGTCGCCGGACGGCAAGCATCTGGCCAGCGGCAGTCGCGACGGTGGGCTGCTTCTGTGGAGCCACGACGGCGACTACGGCGGTTGGTCCCAAACCGCCCTGCGCGGCCACACGAATTACTTGTCGCACGTGAGTTGGGAGCCCCTGCATCGCAACGCCAACTGCGACCGGTTTGTTTCCGCCAGTAAGGACATGAGCCTCAAGGTGTGGAAAGTCGGCGTGGGCCTCCTCTTTAACCTCGCGGCACACACCGCCTGCGTGAGCTGTGTGAAGTGGGGTGGGGACGGCTGCATCTACAGCTCGTCTCAGGACAAAAACATCATCGTGTGGAACGCTGAAAACGGCGCGGCGGTGTCGACGCTCCGGGGCCACGGCCACTGGGTCAACTTCATCGCGCTCAACACGGACCTCGTGTTGCGCACGGGCAGCTTCGACCACGAAGAGCGAACTTTCGACACCCCGGCGGCCGCCTGTGAGTATGCGGCCACGCGGTACCGCGCCGTGATCGCCCGCTGTGGCAGTGAGCGCATCGTCAGCTGCAGCGACGACAACACCATGTTTCTCTGGTGCCCTTCACAGTCGGAGAAGCCAATCGCGAGGCTCACCGGGCATCAAGGCGTCGTATTCCAGTGCTCCTTCTCCCCGGACGGCATGACGCTCGCCTCGTGCTCGGCCGACAAGAGCATTCGGCTGTGGCACGGTGTCACCGGGAAGTTCATTGCCACGCTTCGCGGTCACGTGGCGGCCGTTTACCACGTCAGCTGGTCCCTCGACTCTCGGCTGCTTGTGTCGGGCAGCAGGGACTCGACGCTCAAGTTATGGTCGGTGGCATCGAAGAAGCTTGTCGAGGACCTTCCGGGTCATTCCGACGAAATTTTCAGCACCGACTGGAGTCCCGATGGGCAGCGCGTGGCGACGGGATCGAAGGATAAAAAGGTCAAGATCTGGGTGCACTGACCGGGGGGAATCCTGGGCGCCGGCTCTCGAACCAACCGCCGGAGTTTTTTTTTGTCTAACATTGCACTTTTCGGTTAATCGTACTACCCCCCCCTTTCGTCGTTGACTACCCGCCATCGGGTTGATGCGTGGCGCTTGACTCAGATCGCGGGG